>Ga0179593_1282623_pt1 | contig 12311 bp, 13 predicted proteins | sample CZODoug2_1_08_16_FD_185931 | JGI IMG/M metagenome (GOLD analysis project Ga0179593, IMG submission 185931) | Vadose zone soil fungal communities from Angelo Coast Range Reserve, California, USA - CZODoug2_1_08_16fungal (PacBio error correction) | ecosystem: Environmental > Terrestrial > Soil >...
AGGAAAAAATTAGGAGAAGGACGGGGGGGACCTCCCGGAAAGGGATGGAAGATAGGGGACAAGGTAGAACCCCGTTCTAATTTGAGCACGGAAGAATCAACAGAAAAGGGAACACGACGAATCGAAGCAAAGGGGGGGAGTGCGGCGGAGCAAACCAGGGGTTACCCCATTCCTATGGACGACAATTGAGAAACATATCGTCACCGATAACCACTGACACGGCGAATAACCGCGTCAAGGACCAAATGGGAGATCCGAAGGGAATAAGGGAGAGGTTTAAAGGGACTGCGTCAAGGTAGAGGGAGGCGTAATAGAGGTACGAAAGACAGTTTGTTCCCCGGGCCGCGACCGCGCGGGAGAGCATATTGATGCACGAAATGATCCAACGCCGATCAATAAGGGGGGTAAAAAAGGGCAGGTGGGGGGGACGTTTCAGGTCGTCCATTCGAAAAAAACTTTATTGGGCCCTCCACTCCGGGGAAAAGCGATGCTGATGCCACCAGTAGGTTAATTGGACCGAGAACGGAAGTTGCCAATTGGGGTCAATGAGACAACAAAGGGGGGGGGAGAAAAAAAGGGGAGAGATCAAAAATTGGTCAGCAACTTGAGGGAAGAGCGCAATTCAGAAAGAATCAATTAGATGCAGCCGGCAGGATGAGGGATTGACTTCTGCTGGAAACGAGGTAGACCTTCCAAAAAGGACCACTGTGTAGCGGGATGAACCGGCTGGTGAAAAAAGTCGCGCAAAGAAAGGAAGGGACAGGCGTCAGAAGTATCCTTCGGGAAAAACTTGGTACCAAAGGATAGTTGAACTATATGGACACGGTACAAAGGGCAAGTCCCGGTCATAATAAAAGAAGGTAGAGTTCGCAGAAAGGGTTGCCGTGTACCCGTGGAAGGGAAGGAGAGTCTGAAAAAAAACTCTTGGTGTCGAGGGACGAGATTACGTGAGCAAATTGTACCCATAGGCCTGTGGTTCCAAGTGAACTAAACAATTGCCGTCGTCTAGGGGGCAGAAGGGGGGACAAATGTGGGGTTGAGATTCAAAAAGAGGGAGACAGTAGGGGTTATTACATCAGTCCATCATTGTGAGAATATTAGCAAGGAAAGAAAAGCTAAAAGAGGGAGGAGGAACTCCCGTTCTCTGGAGGAAGGGGGAGAAGGAAGTCCGACTTCGAGTCAGGACCGACAGGACTTTGGACTTTCTTAGCAGATGAGTGGCCACAAGCGAAAAAACCAAATCACTAAGGGGCAGACGATTAGGGAGGCGAGAGGAGGAGGAAAGAATTGGCCCCCGGCGTCAGGAAAGAGGAAGAAAAGGGAAAGTGTACCGTCTTTTCCCGAAGCCGGAAGTTGGGACGGGATGGAAGTAGTCCGGAACCTGAAAAGGTGTCAAACGGCCGCAGGCACGTGAACCAACAAGGGGGGGGGAAGGAAGCGGAAAAACCAACGAATACGGAGAAGAGGAAGAGAGAAGCACGACCAGTCGGGAGTACATCACTCAAGGCACAGGAACTTGGAATCAGGTGTCGTCAATTACGGTAACAAGCAGGGTTTGACAGAAAAAGAAGTGCACAACGGGGGGTCTCCCGAAGGGTCGGTGCACCATCCGGTAAGTTTGCTAACCTTGGTTTCGACGAATACACAGAAAAAGAGGGATGGGGAGGACAAAAAACGAAACGGAAGCCGGAAGAGGAAATATCCCTAGCCTCGAGTAGGGGGGCCATTTTGAGGTGGTCAGGACATTGAGGGGCTAAGGCATCCGACAGGAGGAAGGTACGAATCGCAGAATGGGAGAGAAGGAGTTGCAACAGCTAGCGTTAAGGAGGGGGAGGGGGGGAGGAAAATACGGCTATAGTCGGAAGGAAGGTGGCGAGCTGCAGTTGGTTGGTTACCCAAAAAGACATCACCGCGGGAGTCCTACATTACTGTACACTAACCCGTCCCAGCAACGGAAGAAGAACCGTAACATGTCATCAAGCGGACCTTCACAAGACCACAAGGGTTTCATCTTTAGAAAGAAGGGGAGGTGGGTCGAAGCCAGGACGTTGACTTTCACTAATCAGAAAACGTCGCTGCTTGCAGGAGCAAGTCGGTCTGCGCGAGCAAACGTTAGGGAGAAAAAGAGGCATGGTTGAGGAGAGATGGCAGCTTCGAAGTGAAATCATAACCTACCGGGGTGACCACGGAACGATAAAATTCAACACCGAAGATGCGTAACGAAGGACAAAAGGGAGGAAGACGGTTTCAGGGAACATTAGGGCGGCTATTGGTATAATGCACGTTCGGCGTTTTGGGGGGAAAGAACCAACCTAAAATGGAGAAGGTCTAAAAAAAGAAGAAAATCTGCAAATGTGGTTATAGAAGAAAAAAGAAAGGAATATGTGCGGCAACAAAGATAGAAAAAAGGGAGAGGCGAAACTACGACGAAAAAAAAAAATTAGGCAAATGAATTCAGGGGAGCTGACTTACACAATACGACAATCGGAGTTAAAGACAGTCGAGTAAGTAAGGAGAGAGAGAGTGCACTTGGGAATTTAGAGATGGGTGCCCCCTCAGTTCGTGAGACGGAGAACAAGGGGCAGGACCTTTACAGATTCAAATGCCTTTACGGTGAGGATGTTCCTGAAAACGCGTTGATCGCAGAGAAAGGAAAAGGCAAGTCAATGTAAGTTGTAGAGGATGGGGGAGAAAAAATTGTCACAAGGGACTACGCCACCGATCTCCCTGCCCAACCCTAAAACCCTGTGGGGAGGGAAAAAGAAGCGAACGCAGAAAAAAGTACGGGGGAGGAAGAGAACTGGCACTTTTTCCATCGAGGCGGTCCAGTGAAGCGGAAAACCGAAACGCACGATTTGATCTTACGGAACTTATGTTTTCAAGAAAAGGAGAAGAAAAAGGAAGGTAAATAGGCCTTTTATCTCTAGAAAACACAACGGATGATTGGGAAAGAAGGTAGGTACAGACTTCCCGGACTTGTCTGTATTCAGGTAAGGAAGACGGAAGGAAGAAATAGGACATTGAAGCGTTGGGGGGAAGGAGAGAAAGACAGTGGGGGAGCAAAAATACCCGGGGATGCTGGGGCGCGCGACAGTCTGCCTCAAAGGAGGTGGAAGGTGTGTTACTTGGTGGGGGCGGTGCAATGGAAGGAGTCAAGCTGAGACAAAATTAATGGGAAAAAGGTGACCAAATTGATCCTCTTTTGGAAGATAGGGAGGGGGGGGGGGGTTGGGTTTGTGAAAAAAAAAAAAACAAAAAGGAAAAAGTGGGGGGATGGGGGGGGCGATTTGTAATAGAAATGTGGTGTGGAAATCATGCCAATAGCTCATGCGGATTGAACTCGGGGGCAAAATGTGACGAGTGAGAGGGGGGGAAAAATGAGGTCACACGAGAAGTACTGAGCAGATCTCGCGGGATAGCCTGTGTGGAAATACTCCACCTTAACAAATAAAATGAGAGTAAGGGCAAAGGGGGGTCCTTAAGGAATTGGCGGGGTCCGCCATTTGCGGGGGGGGCGGGGAAGCGGTGGGAACTCCAAAAGGTCCATGGACTATACATTTTAGAAAAAGGCCGAAAGATTGGTGAGCAACTGGGCTCAAATGCGGGGGGGCTACTCGAAAAAAACGCACGCAGTATCAAAAGGGAAGGCCCTTAAGGGGAAAGGGAGGAAACGAAGATGCGGATCCGTCGAAGACAAGCGTCCTTTATTTTCGAACGGGATCTACACGGTGTCGGAGAGAAGGGAACGAAGAAAGCGAGCGCGCCCCGCAGAAGAGGGGGAAAGAAGGGGTGGCTACGCAAAGCGAACGGCCCGCTAGACGTGATCTTTAATTTCTAAATTGAAGGTGTTTTCGGGAAGTCACAGTCAGGGGCGGTGGCGCGTAGGAAAAACGGGGAGTAAAGCGACAAAATTCGGGGGGAGAGTTTGGGACCGTCTCTGCGCGGGGGGGGGAGGTGAGGCTCAACTGTCTGCGGACTGGTTATTTTCAATAAGTCCGAACTGGACAACCAGACCGTAGGGGGGGGAGGAACAACAAAACGTGAACCTGCAATGCATCGACGAGGGAGACCGCAGGATGGGGGGAGAGAAAAAGAGCTAAATCTCATCTTTTAGGAGGGAAGGCGCCACATTCAGGCGAGGAGTCACCGAATGGAGGGAGAATGAAAAACCCCTCATGTTCCAAAACAATAAAGGTAGAAGAGAGGAGGAAAGGCTTCCGATAAGGAGGAAAGGTGGGGGCATATTCATCGTGCGGGTGCCTATATGAAAACCACAACGTTAGATTAGAACTGGAGTGGGGCAAAAGTAGGTGGGACAGGGACAAACGGGGCCGTGACAGTAAATTCTCGCAAAGGGCAAAGTCCAACTGTCCATGTTCTTGGCCAGGCGTTATGTTCATCAACGCAGGACTTGAAATGAGAGATACTTCTGGTGGAACGAGGCGCCGGTTGGTGTTAAAGTTCAAAATGGGGCGTGACAACTTGCAGAGGAAACAAGGGGGGACGGAAGAAGAGCTAAGACCCGGGAACCGAACCAACGGAACTGACGTCTTTACGGTACAGTTCATAGGTCAGGAACGCCTGGGTTCGTGCCAAGAATCACAAGAGAGGCGAGATTATCAAGTCCAGCTGTCTGCAACTGGGAGGGGAGGGGGAGGGGGAGGGGGGGAGATGGTGGGGACCGGTTCTGCTAACGGTCCGGGCTAAAAGAGAGCGGGCCTGAAGGTACCTTAGTCTAGGAACGGAGTCGAATACTTAGGTAGGATATTTGTGGTATGGGAAGGCTACGAGACCCCCTCCATGTTGTCTAAATTGGGGGGAAAGGAGAAAAAAAAAGACCAGCCCGGCAATGAGGGAGGATGAGGGGGAACTAGGGGGGAACCCATTCCTAGACTTCCCATTGGAGCAAGTCAGAGTCAAGAGAAACAATAGTGGAGCATCGAGACTGCGGGAAGGAAGAGGACAACAACAAATTTAAAAGAAAAAAGGGGTAGTTACGCGGGGACGGGCGTAAAGGTGGCTCATTCGTGCCTGGAAAGACTGTCAGGCTGAACTATCCGTTGTTCCCCGAGGCGAGGTCGAGCAAGAAGGCTCCTTAGAAACGAGGGCGCGACGTAGCAGGGAAAACGAATTGACCAACGAAGCGTATAAGATCCGCTAGGGAAATTTGGCCAGGTCAGTCCATGAGACCAGCCTTTTGGATTGCCAAAATTCATCAGTAAAAAAAAAAATCTGCAGCATCGATGAGGATGACCCAGGTTGGGGACGATAACCGAACGTAATTGAAAAGGGGGGGGAAAAGGGGGAGAGAGATAACAACACGATTATGGAGAGAGAGAAAGGGAAGGCCATGGTCGCACTTAGGTGGAAAAAATAACGGGGTCAAAAAGAAATCGGCAAATATAAGGGGGACAGTGCAATAAAAGGATGTAAGAGGCACAGAACGGCACACTTGGAAAAAGGGTTAAAGGAGGGAGAGGAGAAGACTTTTTCAATCGCTCTCGAATGACGTGCTATAAAGGAAGCGTTCGACGCGGGAAAGGGCGAGGAAGAGAAGGAGAGGGAACGGAACAAACAGGAGGGTGTCGGGGGAAGGGATACTTTACACATGTCAAACCCTTCATCAGACTTTATTCCTTAGGATATAACAATTGGTGTTGTGGACGCGGCCGGCAGTTAAAGGAGGGAAGGAAGAGAGAAAATCATCGGTGGGGTTTCGAAACGAGAGTACGTGTAGCCATTGACGTCATCCTTCCTGGTAAGGGGGGTGCGAACCAGCATTGCAGTAGATGAGAGTGGAATGGTCAAATTGGGATTATGCTGGGGGGCGAAAAAGGGGGAGACAGCGGGGGGGTTGGGCTTACCTCAGGAAAGCCAGTTTGAACTCGTCTTGTTCCTAATAAGGGAGGGGGCTACCTTTCAGGGGGCCGGAAAAATAAGGGAGTTACTTCACTATCAGAGTTTCAGGGGAAACGACGGGGAGGGAGAGCAAAGAGTAGCCAACCAGAAAAATCAACCATCACTAATAGAGGGGTCATCCCGCTGGAATGGGTCCGATCTCACAACAAAATTGCGAGGGTCCGGAAAGAGGGGAGAAAAACTGAAGGTTGTCAACCGTCACTGGAACACGAAGAAGAAGGGGGGGGTCGTGAAAAGGAAGGATTCAGTTAAACGAATTAAGGGAAACATGGGTTCCAGAAAGCAGTGGGTCACGAAAACCACACAGAGGCCGAAGCGGGGGGGACACAGACTTGGGAGAGTCAATCCGCAAGGAGCATTCAAGGAAGGAGGCTAGGATCACAGCCAAGACCAAAGGACCGGTGCAAAGAGTAGATTAAGTTCAACTCTCGTTAAAAGACAATTGCCCGGAGACGCTCACGAGAGTCTACCAAAAGGTACGGTCGAAAACACTGGGGGGGGGGGGGTCCGCTTCAAGAAGTAACCGCCACGTAAAGGGGAAGAATTCCTTTACCCCGAAAAACCTAATTCTCTTAAGCTTAGCAGACCGTCATCCTATGTCAGACCAGGGATGTATGGGAGGGGGGGTCAGTCGAGATACCAGTACGAGGGAAAGAAAAAATTGGGAAACGTCCTGGAAAAGGGGATAACGCGGCAAGGGGCACCGTTTCGCGGTGGGAGGAGAAGACGTGGCGGCTCAAAACAGAGGGGTACTGCTGGGCTAGCTCCCGGGGGGGGGTGAACGGGAAAAAACGACGAGGCTAGGGTAATGGGAATTAATGACATACTGGGCACTGGAGATAACAGAACGGAAACAGTGAGCCTCACCGGAAAAACGCAAGGGGGGGAAAACACAAACCTCAAAAGAAGGTTGAGCTTTTGGATACGGGGGTGCGGTTGGAAAAAAAAAAGACAGGTGAATCGATAAAATCGCGGTTTAAACTTGCCAGTAGACACAAAGGCGAGAATGGAAGTAGCGGGGGGTCGGGAGAGACTTTCGGCTCCGAGGAAGCGGAAGTGCGAGAGCTCTTTCATTGTCCGACCAGAAAGGGAGATAAAAAACGAGAACTAACCTTCAACGAAGAGGAGAGAAGAGTACTCTCAGGAAAACTCGGGAAACAGGACAGAGGCGGCGATTGGGAATAATACTTATAGTGGGGAAAAAAAGGATCACTTCAGTTAAACGAAGACCTGCATGATGAAAAATGGGAAAGGACGTCAGCCTAAAAAAGGGGGAGGTGCAAAGAGGGGCCGGCATCAAAAAGGGCGAAGACATACAAACGAAAACACTTGCCTTAAAGGTCATGGTATGATGGGTACGGATAAATGACGGAGGAGGAAAAACGAAAAAGGAGGTGTAATCCCGGAGTGAGCTCCTTAAGCTAAGCTATGAAGGTTCAACTACGGGGCCCAAAGCGAAGAAGGGGAGGGGAGAAAGGGGGTCAGAACAGTGTGGAATGTGACAGACGAATACTTTCCAATTACTTTGTTAGGGCACTCAAAGATATAAAAAAACGACTTTAGCAGGAGCAGATGGACATGTGAGGAAACAGAGGGGGTGGAGAGCCTTGGGAGACTTCCCATGAATCGAACAACTCCAATGCTCCCTCCACCCTCCCAGCAGCAAAGACCGGTGGAGGGCAGAAACAGGCGAAAACGAAAACATCCACGGAAGGGGCGGGAATCTATTGCGAGACAGCGTGCGGTCGCTCCACAGGTCCGGCCTTGAAAATTCGACGGGAAGCTGAGGTGGACTGAAAGGAGAATCATACAAGAGGAAGCTGACGTTGAAAAAGAGAGAGAAACCCAACAAAGGGGGGCAGGAAAGGACAAGCTTCAAGGAACGTCAATTCGCATGTCAAGGTAAAACCAATCCTCTTAAAAACGAAGCTCAATCAGTTCGGGGTGACAGCGGGAGCAGACCGACGAGGGTAGAAAAATAGCTGGACACCTTACTTGACTGGGTGCGAAGGAGCGTTCTTGCCGGGGGCCAAGAGGCGTTTGAGGGGTGCTGGAAGAATAGGGCGTAGTCATGGGCAATTCGCACTTAGGGCCAAATACATTGACTTGCCAAGAAAGGAGAGGAGGAAAAAACGCGTTTAAAAGATCGGACTTGGGGAAGAAGAAATTATTTTGGACATGAAGAAAACGCTATCGTTCTGACGGGACTAATCGGGGGAAAAGCTCTTGAAGGAGAAGGGAAAGTAGTACCGAAAGGAAGGACTACTACTCTCGGGATAACTCCGTAGTCTGGGGGGAGGAAAGAGAAAGGGGCCATTAAAAGAAAAGGGTGGGTTCCGTAGATTCGTCCTCCATTTGGTCGACGGTAATTAGCAAAAGGAGAAACGGGGGTGCCTGAAAGAAGTATCGTCGGTTGGGTAAAAAGTTACAGTGGAGGGGGCGATTATTCAACCAAAATTACAAGAATTATTCCCAATGCCGACTTCCTTGAGTGAGCCTGATCGTGCAGCCATCGGTGAATTGTAGAGTGCCGGTGAGAGAAACGGAGTTGGTGTTGAGAAGGAAATAGAAAGGTCAGCTCCCTGAGAGCTGGGGAAGCCGCACGTTCGGGGACGCGCCAACTGGCTTAAAGCACCGGTAAAAATTTTAACACTCGTTTGGGGCAGGGAGGAGGGAAAGTAATGGACGGGCGGGGGGATCTAGGAAAACAAGACGGGTAATAGGAAGACCAAACAATTCTTTGGGTGACGGGGAGAGCTGCGTTGGAAGGGTGTTTGTCAATGTCGCTGGAATTTTATCAAGTAATGAAAGGTCGGACGCAAGGGCGAAAAGAAGAACTTCTTGGGGGGTTAAACTTCAAAAAAAAGGAAGCTAGCAAAATTCATATGGGTCAAGATTCTAGCAAATCGAAGGGGCCCAAGACGTCAGTGGAAGACTGGTAAAGGAGAATAAAATGCATAGTCCTTAAACTCGCGGACTATTAAAGGACCAAAGGAAAGGTCCGAACTTGGAGAAAGAGAGTTCTTAAGGACGGGACAGGAGGAAGAGTATCAGGGGAGTGTGCATTATAAGGGGATCGTGGCGGGGGTACTTAAGAGAAGCAACAAGGAGGGCACGTTGATGTGACGTCGACCGAGAGAACGGGGAATGGGTGGGTCTGGGCTAAAAAGAAGTGACCGAGGCTCGCTTGAAGGTAAAGTGAACTGTCTTTGCAGCAGTATGTCCTCTTTCGGGAAGGGGCAATGAGACATTGGAGTCACGGGGGAAGGGGAAGGGGGGTGTCTGCAGGATCGGGAAACGGAAGGGGAGACAAGGGGTTTGAAGCAAGCTTCAGCTCTCAAGTAACAAACCAACGGACGGCGGAGTGAAACATTTACTTACAGGGTGAAAAGGACCGGGAGAAAAGTCTTTCAATGGTTCTAAAGACGCCGCTAGATTCAACCGTTCGACGACTGAAAAATAATGTCGTTAGGTATGGGGAGGGGGCACTGGTGGGAAATATAAGGGCTTAACTAGAATCCCCTAAAAAGATGCGAGGCTAAGACTCGTGCTTCCGCTAAGGAGGTCGCGAAAAGGTAGGGGACCATAAGATGAGTAAAGGGCAGGAGGTTAATGAAAAAAGAATGTGGTGACGACAGCCCAGAAAAAAAGGGAAAGAAATAGCCTAGAGAGCGTCCGCACCTGACAGAGGACTCCATTGGCTGGCCAACAGGATATCGGTCCAAGGGAAAAAACGAGCTGGATAATCGGCGAAGGAAAAAGAAGACGGAGTAAAGAAAACAAGGGAGATAAAAGGAAGGGATTTATATGAAAGGGGGACTGCGTCCAGGTGGGGTCACAATTCGGGGCATATCGTGGAAAAGGGTCCTCCGGCCAGCCGTCAGCGTCGAAAGAAAGGGAGAGATATTAAAAATGACGCACAGGGGGGGAGAAGACAGGCTAAAAGTGGTTTGGGGAACAGTGCAGGAAATGAGGAAGACGGTGTTTGGAACGTGTCCTCAGGTTCTGCCTCCAGATGAGGGGTCACGGATTCGATTGAAAGTACACGAAAGTAAGGGATAAAAAAAAAAAAAAAAAAAACTGGTCAATCAGAAGAAAAAAACAAGGGGGGGAGGATGGAAAGGTATCCAAAGTTTCGGGAGGACACTTACGTGGATTCGGCAATTCAAATCAGACTAGATATAGGCAAGGCAAGAAACAGAGGTGGGGGGAACCCTGAAAGGGTCAAAAGGTTAAAGGGTGAAGGGGGGAACTGGGGGGCGTTTCTCAACGAAGCAAAAAAAGTCGCGCCCCAGGAGCTTTAGTACTCGAAGAAAGGGATACGTCGGAACACTTATCTGACATGGACGATACGGCACGAATGGGGAACAAGTGACGGCAGTCCACGGGAGGACCATCTAAGTAATTCGGAGAGAACCATTGGGGTTGGCAGTACGCTTCCAGATTGAGGGAGAGACACCTCTTGTTGTGGACGGGGGCAACAGTTGGGGGAAAGTTAGGGGGGTTCCGTTGCGAAGACGTCAACAAAGGGAGCTAGTCAGGTAGGGGTAATGTGATTGTGGGGAAGGCGGTGCGCAATTGGGGTGAACAAACCTGGAGGTGTGTAAGCAAATTGTTCAAGTACACGACTGGGACTTCAAGTTGGCCGCTGCCGAACTCAGGCTAAAGGAGAGGGGGCCAGCTTGGTCGCAGAGTTGGGGACCTCTCGCAGAGAGAGGACCACCATCTCCACCCCAGACATCAGGAAGGGAGGGGATACGCTTGAAAAGGTACGCGAGAGGGAAGGGATTCAGAGAAACGAAAGGACCTGCGGAACTGCCAGCGGGATCAATCGGGGGCCAGGAAGGGTTAACAAAACTCTTGGGTCGGTGAAAGGGATCGCTGGAATGTTGCGATTAATGTGGCGGGTCAGCTGGTGGTCACGGTTGGCAAGGGAACCAAAAAGGAAGACCAGGAAACTTGGGGAATTCTCATCGAAAGGTCTCATTACGGACTAGGGCATACGATGAAACAGGGACTTGGCAGGGCAGGGCATTACGGTAGAGAAGGGGTAGCCCGACAAATAAGGTGGAAAAGGGGAAGAACGATCAATAAGGAGGTCATCCGCGCCGAAAGTGGGGGGTTGGTTCGCTTCCAGGCACCTGAAATCACTTATCCTCGGGAAACAACCGGAATCTACTCGTAAAGTCGAGCGCAGGTAATACGACGTCGAACAGGTGATTTTCGGAAGGGAGGGGTGGAGGGACGAGACACTACAGTCTTTGATCGAGACTGAATGTGTCAGCGCACGGGAACTATCAGGGGCTATGTCCGGCGGGGAGCGAAGTGAGCCATCGGGGACGCTGCCTTGGAGAGAGGAAAGGTGGGGTTGGGAGTTAAAACCCAGACGGATCTAGGTTCGGCCGCGGGGATTAATGGACATTTACTTACCATGCGAGTAACGTAAGACAGTGGCAAAAAAGAAACCGGACCGGGCGACCGTCACAAAACGAAAAAGGATGGGAGCGTTAATAGTTGTGGGGGACAAATAGAAGAAACGCCAGGAACGGTGACTGGACACGAATCACAAAAAGCCGGGTACCAGTTTACAGTTCGAGGCGGCAGAGGGGGGGACATGATCGGGGGGCGGAGAAGAAATGCGTCCAAAGCGTCTAATGCCGGGGAGGAAGCTGGCGAGGTCGGCGGAAAACCAAAAACCGGTCGATAAACGGAAAAAACAAGGAAAGACAGGAGAAGAAGGAAGACGTAGTAAGAATTGAAAGGCAACCGGACATTAAGAGGAGAGGGGATACCAGTGGGAGGGCTGTTTCAAACGGATCACAATTCATGGAGAGGCTCAACACCATAAACTAGGCATTCGGAGAAAAGTTTTTATCGATCAGAGAAGATGGGGGGAAAATATAAACTGGGGAAACAAAAGTCCGAAATACTGACAGAACAACCCGGGAGATCGGGGTAACATGCTAATACGCGGGAATTGTGAACGAGGAGGAGCTAAGTAAGAGGGGTGTCTCGGACAGAAAGGGGTAAAAGCCCTAGTCTGTAGGAGTAACGATGTGAATGACAGTTGGTCGAGGATGCAGCTATTCCATGGGAAATTTGAAGATGTTCCAAACGCGGGGTACCGAGGGAAACTAATTCGCGCGATCAATTTCGTGAACGGAAGTAGGTCGGAGGTACCATGCACCTACGCAACCTCCAGTAAACAAGCCCACCCGCCAATCTGAAGGGGGAGGAGATGCGACCGCCCCAAGCCACGTACGGGGAGTTGCAGTTGCAAGGCTCCATGAGTCAACGGTTCGCGCAAGCTTCAACCGAGATCGAAAGAGTGGATGCGTCAAGGAGGATGGGTTTCCCCGATGACGAATAGCATTCCGTAGCTGAAGGCGTAG
>Ga0179593_1484119_pt1 | contig 12311 bp, 9 predicted proteins | sample CZODoug2_1_08_16_FD_185931 | JGI IMG/M metagenome (GOLD analysis project Ga0179593, IMG submission 185931) | Vadose zone soil fungal communities from Angelo Coast Range Reserve, California, USA - CZODoug2_1_08_16fungal (PacBio error correction) | ecosystem: Environmental > Terrestrial > Soil >...
ACAAAACAACAAATGACTTCTTCAACGAGAGATGAAGTCGCTTAAGGTCTGCACGGCTGAAATGTGGGCAAAACCATCCGAACCGAGAGAAGGTCCCGGTCATCGCTTTTGCTTGAAGACGAGAAGCCAAACCAAAATCTTCCCTTCCCACGAGAAAGGAAAGGGCGGGAATTGGGGTTAGGGGTGGTGGTTCAAAGCCCACTGTCCCATCAAGGAAGAAAAAAAATCCTCGCCATTTCCACTACTCCCTTTTCCTACGTACTCTGGAAAGAGGGTCAGCTTGAACGGCAGCCAAAGGTACCAGCGGAGGGGAAGGGGTCCGCGCCCAGCGTTTAAACCTTTGCTCACCGGCGGGAAAGAAGGAACACGACCTTAGTCCCGCGGGGACCACAGGACACTAAAAATCGTTCCGTCGAACAAAAAAAAAAAAAAAGGGAGAGGCCGAACACGTCCTATCGAAGGCGCTGTTTGGGTCACAACAGTCCACCTCAAGTTGTTCAATGCAAATTGAAACCTGAATTCTAGTGTGAAACGAAAGAAAAAGCGGTCAGGTTTAGGGGGGGGATTCTTTGCAAGGAAATATTTCGCCACCGTAACGAAATGGCCATCCGAGAAGTCCGCAGCGTTCACGTATCTTTGCAGACGTGCCGGATAGAGCGGGTTTGAGAAAAGAAATACAACAAGGGGGAGCGGGATGGGGGCACAGGGAAATCATTCGGAAACACCCCATGCGTGGGGTCCTCGACTGCGTTGTGAAAGTGAGTGCAAGCCACGGGGTGTTTCTGCTAGAAAAGACTCAATCCCAAGGTCATGTAGGGCAATGACCCCTGTTCCTCTATCCTAAAAAAAAATGGAATATAGAACAAAAAAAAAGGAGGACCTGTCCAAAGGAAGGCTCTCTCAATCCTAGGACACCTTGTCAGTTCCTTGAACATTCCCAATGGAAAAGTTAACGTGCAGCTTAACTGCCAAGTTCCCGCGGTGCAAAGTACCTTTCTTAGATGCAAAAAGGGAGGATGCTAAAGTATATTAACTGGAACGTCAGAAAAGGCCTGGGGCAGTAATAAGCTTGAACACGGGGGAAAGCCATAGAGCGACGACGCCCTTGCTTGTCAAACTAAAATCAAATCCTATAGCCAAGAGAAAAAGGAATTAGGGGTGTAGACCCATCCTGGGGGGCCTGTCTTAAAAAAAGGGGCACGTGGAAGTGTCCTGTTAGCTGTTCAGGGACAGTCAGTGCTACATGAAACGAGTGCGGGCCAAGGAAAGGAAGGTGTGGCGGGAGCCAAAATGGTACCGGAAAAGGGGCGTCAGGGGGGCCGTCCAAGAAACACGCGTAGTGTGCACAAGCTCAAGCATCTGCTGGGGGGAAATCTATGAATCACAATCTTCCGGGAGTCGCCACCGGTCGCTGTTAAGACATGTCTTCTCGGGAAGGGGGAGGGGAAACCAGGAAATGCAAGGCTGGGTCCGGCGCAGAGGGAAAAAAGGCTTCGTGGAAAGGCATGACTCTCTCCATAGAAAACATAGTTAAAAAGAAAGTGGGAAAATGGGACTTGCAGAACAGGGCCCGGACGTAGTGGGAATAATCTCAGGGAGGCAAGCTGCCGAAAAGAGGAAAAAAAAGACGCGAGCAATATCCCTCGGAAGGGCTCGCCCGCAGGCGGGGGGGAACTTGGGCTTTGGCAGGCCCAGGCAGGAGAAAAAAAAGGGCGGCACTTTGTGCTAGGTGAGCCCGGCTGGGAACGAAACTGGGGGAGGGTGGCAATCTGTTTCAAAAGTTACAAACAATTCGTCCTCCGGGGGACGCTGACCATATATTCAAAAAAAATATGGGGGGGGGAAAACGAGGACGCGGTAAAACCAACGACTGTCTCCGGCCGGCTGGAAGCCGGTGGCCGGGCCTGCTCGCGTCTTTCTGAAAAAGGTGTTTCCTTTCCCAAAAAGAACCGCCCAGCCCCCTAAAGAAGAGGAAAAAGACTCTTTTTCAATTCGGATTTTATTGCAACACCAGTACAGGTGAGAGAAATCCCGAACCTTCCCCTCCCTCCTTCACCAAATCGGGAACTGAACACAGTCTGAATGATGTGGACAATGACGTTACGGTTGATCTCGAAAATCAACAAAAAACCGGAGGAAAGGGGGGAAAGGATAAAAAAGGGGGGAAAACAAAAGTAGAAAACCACCATAAATGAAATCACCCACCGAGATCCATAAGTGGTGCTGGGGGGCTAAGGATATGGTCGAGAACGGGTCAAAGGACGTATCGGACTTATGGTGGGGACGGCCGGGGTCCAGAAAATCACGGTTAATGCCGAGAAGGGACAGGGACGCAAACAGGGGGGGAGTCCAAAAGAACGGAGCTGACACGGAGGTTTACCGGGCCGGCACCCAATAGTGACTTCGATGGGGGCGAAAATGAAAGGGACCCTCCTTTTGTGTGAGCAACCTAGGCACCCGCACCGTGCAGAAAGGATCAAGGCGAAAAAAACAACCGGGATCCTCAATCTTCTCATTTCCACCTGGGAGGGCCAAGCACTACCGGATAAGGCCGGGGAGATCATCGAGAGTCTCCAAGAGGGGACGGCGTCAGACTTTCTGGGAGCCAAAACTAACACCCGCCCGGTGTACGCCTTAGAAAAGCGGCAACTGTTTGCACAAATGCGGGAACGAGCAGCATAACTGGGACTGCAATACCTGAGGACCCTAAAAGCGGCGAAAAGGCCGGGGAAAACAAACCGCCGCACAGACCGCCAAGGACCACTGCTCAAGGTTTAAGACTGTAAAAGGGCATGAGGTTTGCTCAAGAAGAAGACACGCCCCTGCTCGAGGGGGTAACGTGGGCCAGGACGAGGGAGACGACGGATCCGCTGTATCACTGCGAGGTTCAAGGTGTCTGTACGAGAAACAGTAGACGAAGCAAGGGGTGGCTGTTTTGTACGAAACCCCAACGGCGGAAATACAATTCGCACCCGGTTACGCCCTGGCTGAGGAAATACGAGAATCCGAAATGCTGTTCTTCTGGATCGAGCTTGAAGTACGATTCTCGCTCCATATCGCGAGGTGGGGAAACGTGGCAGGTATGACGTCCAACGGGACTCCATACTCATGGATCAGGGGAACGGACCCACTTTCCATTCGAAAAAACTGTCGCAGCCGAAAGGGAGTCGCAAGGATCCCTTACGTCTCCTGCTGGAAGACTCTTCCTGGGCAGGTGCAAGGGAGAATACAAGCTACAAGGGGACTCAACGGTCTTATCCTTTTAAGCGAACACGCACTTCAAACAATGGCATGTCCCGCCGTGAAAGGTAGTGCACAGGGGGTGTTCAGAAAAAAGGGATCAATGTCTGCCAAACCCAAAAAAGAAAGAGAAAAAACAAAAAAACAAAAAAAAAAAAAAAAAATAGACTTTTTTCCTAGCCTGCCAAACCCGGCGAAAGCCACGGCCAAAACCAAAAAAGGCAGCACCACGCGCCTGCAGACGACGAAAGAATCAGGGCCATGGGGTCATAACGCTCCGATTGGAAGACATTGCGGCGCAAAACACCGTAAATGACAAAGCGAAAGAGCGGAAACAGGAAGCTACTACTAATTCCGCTCAGCAAGTTCAGGCTTGTTGAACACGAAAAAAAATCCTAAGAAAAAAAAGGAAGGAAGGAAAAAAATGAATGATGGGGGTGCATGAAAAAACAGGATTCAAAAAAAGGAGGGGACACGGCAAGATATATTAGGTCAATGGTAATACCCCACGTATTTATGTCCCTTGTACATAAGTCATCACTGTTCTGTCTGTATAGAGGTCTGGGTGAAGTAGGTCCACCGGAGTGTGAGGCAAATTAATGGTCAAAGAGGATTAATCCATGATTGGTTGCTTGGATCGGAACAAGAAGGAAAGTTGACTGTCTCCACTCATATGTGGGAAAGAACCTGTTTGGAGGAAAGGGAGGTGGCCAGGGGGGAGGGAGAGTTGCATTGGAAAATTTTCATCCCCGGCCGCGAACCTCCATACGCTATTTCTTGGCCGTAAAATGTGACTAGAGGAGAGAACACAAACCAAGGTAATAAAAAATTGGGTACTGATTGAGTCAAATGCACATGCTCCAAAAAAGGCGCTAGACTCACGCTCGAAAACACACCAAGTAGGGAGTGCATGTCAGACTGAGGAAGGGGAGAGGCACGGATAAATGTCGCTCAAGCACGAAGTAGGTTCCCGTCACCCGGACGTCTCCGGATCTTTATGTCTAGCCTGGGCGTCACCAGCCGAAAACATATTATTTTCTCGGAATGGAGAAAAATCGGTACAGACAGCAAAAACATCGATCACGCACCTTTCCACTTAAAGCTGCAAAAGGGGGTTGGCTCTTCCTATTTTCGAGGATAGTGGTAGGGAAAGTCAAGGAAGGGAAGAAACCACTAATGGCGTATCAAGTGACCCTCGCAAACTAGTGAAAGGGATCAACAGCGGACGCTTCAACCTCAGACATCCTGCCGCCAAAAGGAATCTGGCGGAACCCTCATCCAAGGTCACAAAAAAAAAGGGGCGATCGCGTTAAGCCTTGAGAAAAAGTGTCCCACCAGAAGCACTTGGGGGAAAGGACTGCGTGTTCATGCAAAAGGAACCCCAAGTGGGGATATAGGCGGCGGGCTGTGAGTTGTGTCGGGGAACTGTGTGCCTTAGATTGGCCAATCAACGAAGACCAAAGCTATAAATGCAAGATCGGGGACGGACAGCAGAGTGCGTCAAGGGGGGACCGATGACGGAATAACAACAGGTGGCGAAATTCATGACACGCGGGCGCGGGATTTCCATAGGTAAGGATCTTTCGCATCATATACCAAAAAGGAAATGCCGAGGGCGGAACTGGGAGTCCGGTGGGGGGGGGAATAGCGTGTCCTTCTAAAGAATTGATGCGCGACAACCAATTGTTCATCGTGGACCCAGGTTCAAAAGGGACGAAACAAGGGACAAAAAGAAGCCATCCCGGGGGCACGGCCAGGGGAAACATGCGGGGCTGAAAAGAAAAAACAGCCGACAAGCAGGGTCGAGCGGGCGGCACCTAAAAAGGGCCCACGGGGAAAGGCAGTTTGGCCGGCGTGCTCCCTCCGTCCTCTCTTGGTGGGGAACACACCGGTTAAATTCTAAAAAGCCTACGGAGTCGACCTCTCTTATCCCCCGGGCCGTTGATCCGGGCCCGTAATCCCTGTTCCATCTTCCTACTCCCGTGCCATAGCCAGTTGGGGCGGTCTACGTTAGGGGTTACCGGACACAACGAACTCTACCTCACTACTACACTCCACGGTCTTGGTGGGACGCAATTCGTTAAATAGCCAACGGGGAAGGGGGTACAGCCGCGGCCGTAGCATGCAAAAGGTAGAACTTGGAAGAAAAGGCTGTTAAAGAAAACGGGTTGGGCCAGGCACCTCAATCCAAAAACGCTGACGCGTCGAGCTGTATGGCGTACAGTGGGGGGGAGGGCCCGCGGGGGGAAAAACGAAGGAGGAAGACCATGCTCGGGTCGCGGGGGAAAAGGCGTACACACGGAAGGGAACAAAAAAAAGCGGGGAAGGAGGAGGGGTGTGGACTCTAAGTAACAGCAAAACCAGCGAAAGTAAAAAGGACCAGTGAGCTGAGAAAGGGAGGGGCGCAAGGGAGGAGGGGGCGGCAACAGAAAATCGAAGGGGTCACAAAAAAAGAAGCGAGGGGGACAGAGGCAGGCGGCAGTGCCGGGACAAATACGGGCTAGGCTTCCGAACCGTGCCGGGCAAACAGGAAATGGAAGAAGCAAATGATGCTTAAAGAGCAAAAAGACAACACCCCGCGGGGGACAGAAAGGAAAAGGAAACAAAAAAGATCTGGAAAGAGACTATTTGTGGCCCGAGGAGAGGAGCCTGCCGAGCTGCGGAAAAAAAGTAGCGAAAGAACACGCTTAACGTGGCTCAAAAAAGGCAAGGGAACTTGTTGGCCCTTCTGCGTGTAAATCCCTCAGGCAGAGAGGGCTGACTTTTGGCCTGGGGCCTGCCAACTCGTGGCCTGGCAAAAAAAAGAAATGGGTTGTGCGGGGGTTAAATATCGTTTGAGTCAAAGGGGAAAGACCGTCCGAAAAGGGGGCTAACCAGATCCCATCTAATCGCAGAACTAAAGAAAACGTGGTGTTCCAGGGGCTGGGACCGCCCGGACCAGGAAGGAGCCAAACTAAACGGACAAAAAAGACAAGGAAAAACAGTCATCACGGCAACGAAGGTTTACCTCCTCTTGCTAATGGCCCAGGGATTCACGATGTACATTAAAACAGCAATGCGGGGGTGGAGAATTGCAAAACTTGAAAACATCACTCAAGCCCCCCTCAAATCCATAGTTAAGGATCGTGACCCTGGGAACGGGAAAGCAGCAAGAGGACCCACACACATTAAAGGGAGAAAGAAATCCACGGCAAACGGGCTGGGGTTAAATAAGAAGCATCGGAAAAAAGTGTCGGGTTACATGATGTGGGGACGTCGAAGGTTTACTAGCTAGAATCTATTCATAAAGTTTGTGTGGTTTGGGGTGGTGTGTTGGGGGGGGGGGGGGGTGGGGGGGGGGTTTTTGTTGTGGGGGGTGGGGAGGGGGAGTTGGAGTGTTTGGTGGGGTTGGTGTACGGGGTGTGGCGGTTCGCTCTCAACCCCCCCACTTACTGATGATACATGACAAACCGCGACTCAACCGAGGAGCGGCCACCATCCATGCCGCAAAAAGCAACAAAGAAAACCGCCTTTTGGACTATTAGGTTTCGTACGGGTTATGGGGGTCAGGAAAATTAAAATCCTCAAGGGCCAAAAAACGCGCCAATGCAAACCAGGAAAATGTTGGAGGAGTGCAAAACACTTTCCCTCACGCTAGGAAGGCGTGCAGGAGTGGTTCTAAGTACGACACAGATTACCAGGGGCCCGAAAAAAAGGACGTGCAAAACTAAAAATGGCAAAGGCCTTTTAAAGTAGAGACCAAATAACCCCCCACCTTCGAGGTATGCCGCTTCTGGGGCACAAGCAAGCGGGGGGCCTCCAGGGGGTTGGTGAGTGCAAACCCCAGTTTAGGGGGTGGCGCCCAACAGGGGGGGAAACCCATGCAAAAAACAGGCCGTCCCATTCCAAAGGGGCTCCAGCTTACGGAGACTCCCAGGTAGACGACGTGAGCGTGATTCTGAAAGGTGCCGACCTTCCCGCTTACGTTGCTTTATAAGGGGCTCAACTACGACTGATACCAGGAGATTGTAGATTAAAAGCGCGGACGCTCTGAGGAAAGGCTTTGCTGGCAGGAGGAGGTAAACGTGGGTTCCTCGTCCGAGCGATTATTGAAAGACACACATCCAAGAATTATCATTCTTCCAGTGGACAGGGGGTGGCACCCCGGAGAGGTTCAGGCAGAAACCCAAGCCCAAGGCGCCTGGGACTCTGGGGCGCTCGCCGTACACGCGTGTGAAGGAAAGGTTAGATTGGGTGCCAAGCCACGCAACGACCCCAGTCTCAGACTGCGTCCACCGGGGCGAGGTCTTCCTATTTGGGGGGTAGCAGATAAGTCCCAGTCATTGAACGGAATCTGACAGGGGGGGGGGGGTGGGGGGGGGGAACTAAAAGGGAGGTCCTCTGTCGGGGGAGTCTGCTCTTGCTGGAGTCAGGGGGAGGGAACGCGAAACGGTTGTCTACTCGAAGGAGGAGTTAGGGTTAGGGGTGGGCGCTGAAGCAACCCCTGAAAAAGAACGTCAGGGCCCAAGTCTCAAGGGCGGGAAATGGTAATCTGAACAGCGTCAACTTCGCAACGAGCAGGGCAGGGGGGCGGCGGTGAAGGTGGAGTTGGAGGTAGAGGGCTAAACAAGGAAAAAGGTCTCTTACGGGTCTGGTAAGGACAAGCTGAACATACTGCGTCTGGAGGACAGTAATACTGCTGGGTCCTCAAAAAGGCAAAAAAAGGGCGCTGAACCGATCCCTTGTGGCACCCGGCGGCTGAACGGGCATGACCGTTTATCAAACAAATCCTTGGGCACAATTCCTGGAACCGAGAGGGTCACGGGTCATGTACCACCTTGTTTCAAGCGTCAAAACAGGAAAAGTACCTCTACCGGCGCAGGCGGTAGAAAAAACGTTAAGGGGGAGGACTTCGGAAGAAGGAACCCTGGTCATGAACACTCCAAGAAAGGAACGTTGTTTAAGGAGAAGGGTAGTCATAGCCCTTCAGAAAAATCCGCCACCCTTCCCGCGAGGGGCACGAACCCAACTAGGCGTACGGAAGGAACCAGGGACCATACCCTCAGCCTATAAAAAGTTGGGGGGAGCTACAAAAAAACGAAAGGAAAAATATATGATAAGGAACACTGCGTCTCTAGGAAACAGACTTCTCAGGAGAGACCAAGCTGGACTGAACTTTTACCCAAAGAAGAGAAACCCATCACAGACCAGCAGCCATGCAAGAAAGTCCAACTTATTAAAGAAGTGGGACATTGAAGGGCATTGCATCAACAAGGATGACTTTGGGGAAAAAAGAAAACGACTGAAGGAGATATATAGGGAAAAAACCCGATTAAAAATACCTTGGGAAAATGGATTGGCCCCGCGAAGCCAAAGCGGCTTCCAGGTAATCACGCTGCGTTGAAGCTTGTGACCAAAAGGCAAATTTGAAAACATGGATTCTGCAACGGGACAAAATGTAACGTTGGGAGGGAACGGAAAGTCTGGGGCGTCGGACGCAGATTTGGTTCCGGGAGAACCTGGTGAGTGCGGGAAAATCGTTACCATGAAGGGAAAGGGCGAGGCAAAGATGGTTCAGAACTGGTGACCGTCGAATCCACGTCGATCACTTTAACAAATAAAGGTTGAAAGAGGGCAGTACGCTCAGACAAGGGGGAAAAAAAGGAGGAACCGAATTTTCGTTCTTGGACCTCTGGCTCCCTGTCTGAATGCAAATCCGGGGAGTAGACTCTCCAAGCACAGATCGAAAATCAACTAACACAGGGGAGGGAGAAAATGTAGAAGAGATGGGAAAGTTGAGGACTGAGGACAAAATTGAAAGAGACCGAAGGCAAGTTCCCGGGGCAGAAGAGGAGAAGAAACTCCCTGAGATGCCTTGGAAGCTCAGGTAGAAAAAAGGGGGGGGGCGGTAGGGAGTGCTCTGATCCGCGAAAAACCTTGGGATCAAAAGGAATTAAGAGAGACAAAATCGCCGGGAAAAAAACAAAAGGAAAACAGGGCCAGAGGAGCGGGACGTCTGTTGAGCGGAAATAGGGCCACGGAGACCGCCAGGGGGGGGACGCACGCCGGCCTAGCAGGCCTCTGTTACATGGGAACACGCTTAACATCGAAAAAACTCACCTCCAGGAAATCGGCACCGACCGCAGACAGGGGGGGGAAAATCGAATCTTAGTGCATCAACTTTGCAAAATCGCATTATCAACTCAGGATTATTTGGTCCAAGTGCAAACTTGGGGGCCGCTTCTTTTGGAATTACTAATAGTGTGAAACGATGCGGGGCGGGGTCAAGGGTCTGGACATTCCCCGTTGGGGAAGAAAAACGACCAATATCATTGCTAGGACCAGCCTTTTTCGGGGTTGACGTTAGCATTCTATTATATCATATGGTTGATTCAAATAGAAGAAGTACCACGCGAGGCAGGGGAGGGAAGCAGAAAGAGGAATCAGAAAGCGAGAGTTGCCGCAGGGGCCTGAAGGGGGCGTCCCGGCCCAAATGCCGGGGGGGGCAATCACGGGAACAAAGGACGTAGGTCATAAAAGGGGCAGGCTGCTGAACAACTTTACTCGAAAAAACGCTTGAGGGTCCCCAAAGAAGGGAGAAGTCAATTGCAGCTATCACGGTCAGCGAGTGGTCTTTCCGGAAATCATTCCGGCCAAGGTCACAATTACCAGCGTGGGGGGCAAGGACGAAATTTGATCAAAACAGGGATGGGTCAATGAAGCAGGGGGAATGGGTGGAAACCGATAAGTAATGAGATGTCTCTAAAAACAAAGGGGGCAATAAATAGGCCGTTGATGTCCAATACCAGGGTCACCCTCTCGGAGGTCGGACATCAACTTAGGGGTGCGTCGGGCGCCCTTGCGGAACTCGCCTCGCGCTCGCGAGAAGAGAGGGTATCCCGCAGGTCGGGGGACTAGGTCATGCCCACTCCTTCCAAGGGAACGAAGCCACCAAGGGACTTTGGATCCCTTGGGGGATTGTTTCAGGCGGGAGGGACCTGTCCAACTTCACCAAAACTCAAAGCTTGGGAACGGGCAGTGCGGGAGAGCGGGAACTAGATCTAGTGAAGAAGGATCGGATTTCGCTGACGACGGAGCCGAGAAAAGGTTCAAGGTAATTCAAATCATCTCCAAGTCTGAGGTGACCTGGCTCAAGAGGGACCAAGGGAATGGAACCAACAGACATCTCTACAGTGGTGGAAGAGACTGATGAAGGTCTTGACAAAAGACGTTCTGAGTTGGGACAGTATCAATTTCTTACGTACTGGACTTAATGGTAGGCGCGGGGAGGGTGTCTTGAGACTCCCCCAGACCGTCAAAAAGGTCAAACAACTGATCAAGAGACCTGGTTTCAGCAGTTCTAAGTATTTGTCCGCAAAGGGGTGCATAGGGAAAAGAACAGAGGGGGCCTCCCATCTATTCGGGGGGGGGACACTGGCCATCTATCGGTACAGTGGGCAGGGGCTGCGTAAAAAGGTTATTCAGTCTGCCTCGGCCTGTGGACTGTTGACGTTCTTAATTTTTCAGCACACCGGGAGCAGGCCTGGAAACTTGGAGGGGGGAATCGGTGGCTCAAAAGGACAAAAGGGAGGGGGCCGCAGTGACGTGGGACCAGATCGGCAAGACGGAAGGTCTCTTCCGGAAAAAACCGAACGACTGTCTCTGACTGGGGCGACTGGGCGGGGAAGGTTCCCTTGCAGGATGACAGATCGGAGGACCCGGTCTTAATTTCCCAACAGGCTGCGTCCCCGCCAGATCATAAAAAAATTACTTCGCTTTTACCTTATTCTTTGTTTACTTGGAACCCTCAACCCGGAGGGTTGAATAAAGGCTCCGAAAAGGGATGTCCTAAAAACCAAAAAAGATTGGAAGCGGGAAAAAAAATGCTTATGACAGGCCTTAAAACAGAACGAGAATTACCCTCTTACGGCAGTGTAGCTTATGCATGTTAGCACCACTTCACTCGGAAAGGCTTAATCGAAATGGGGAGAGGCACTTTGGAATCGCAAGGGTTTGAAAACACGGGGGGTCTCACTCTCATCACAAAAACAAACTAGAAGCTTCGCAAAGACCGCTGAAAACCATAGGCAAGCCGCCCACTGGGAGGAGAAAACACGTGTTGTTGGGGGGCAGGTTGGAGGAACAATAGGGTATCGAGTAAAACTAGTGGCTACTCAATGAAAGGGTTAAAAGAAGAAAGTAATGCCGCCACTCAGTCCGGAACCGAAAGCCCGATGTACTACAAGAGAACTGAACAAGGAGTCAACAAGCGGCACAGAGTATCTTCTTGTGGTAAAGGGGCAAATCTAAAACACAAAGGAAGATAAATGACCGGAAGATGGGCTAAGCCAGTTCATTGTGGGGAAGGGCAATCCACCGTAAGGGACACCGCTCACCGCGTCCCGCAAAAAAATCCTAACGGAACAAAAAAAAAAAAGCAAGGGAGCCGCTGATGGCCCAGAAATGGGAACAGTACGGGCGGTAAGCACGACAGTCGGAAGATACGGAGGGGGCGGAGCTTGGAGGGGCTCGAGGGGAGGGAAGCGGCGCTGAGATTTCTACTACATGGAAGAAATTGGCTCTGATTTCCGAGGGGACGGTTTGTTCACCGGGAGGGAAGAGCAGAGCAGACTGCCCGCAAGAAAGTCGAGGGGAACCGGGTACCAGGGGAGGGTCTACATGCATGGAAAAAAACTCTCCATCAACTTCCGTCAAAGTCGCAGCACAGCAGTTCCCCAAAAGGAGAAGTCGCCTGCTTTGAAGCTGCCAGAAAAAACGAAGGACGACGATGTAAACAACCTTGGGGCCGAAACACCCTGAAAGGCGGACATGGATGATCAGATTGCCGAGAGGGAGGTAAGTGGACCACAGGTGGGCGGGGGGGGGGCACTTCTCCCTTCCCCGAAAGAGGGAATTTCTGGAGGGATGCCTGGAACGCCCCTAACCAAAAATAACTGGGCGACGGCCAAGACATCGGAATCCACCCAGAAATGCAGACGCACTGGGGAGTAAAGGTGAGGGGTGCCTGTAAAGGGCTTCAAGGAGGGGGACGATTATAAGAAATGCTGGTGGTTCCTCTTACACTGAAAGGA
>Ga0179593_1600207_pt1 | contig 12311 bp, 12 predicted proteins | sample CZODoug2_1_08_16_FD_185931 | JGI IMG/M metagenome (GOLD analysis project Ga0179593, IMG submission 185931) | Vadose zone soil fungal communities from Angelo Coast Range Reserve, California, USA - CZODoug2_1_08_16fungal (PacBio error correction) | ecosystem: Environmental > Terrestrial > Soil >...
GGTTAGTGTCATTCCGCATGACTATCCTCAAAGGTTCCTGCGCGTATGAAAGGGAGAAGAGGGTGTCGTTTCAAACATCACGATGCGCCGGAAAGAAGGGCCTGACGAAGTCAAAAACGGAAGACTCTGAAAGAAAAAAAGGAGGGGAAAATTTACGGGCCTGTTTCTATCAACGAAAGAGAGAGCCTAAGGGCACCTGAGAGTGACGGAAGTGAGGAAGAAAGGAAAGCGCCGAGAGGGCTGGTGCTGCTCAGAGGGGGGGGAACACGCGAAAAGAGGAGTTGTTTTGCGTGCCGCGCAGCGGCTTCAGCCTTGAGAAAGACCTCAAGACACAAGAACGTTGGCAAGACCGCTGGCGAGGGGCACGAAATCCCCGCTCCAAAAAAAGTTAACAGAAGGGTGGAGGTGGGGGAAAAAATACTCAGAAAAAGAATCTCCTCAAACGCGGAGGAAGTTCATCCCCATCCAGGAATTTTGCGCGAAAGCTGATTCTGAAAAAAAAAGAAGACCAAGAGAGGTGATTAGGATAAAAGAGCGAGATCGGGAGAGAAAGTTTATCAAAGGGTGAAAAAAATAATAATCAACCTGTCTATCATAGAGCGGAGCGTCCAATCTGGGGAGAAAAAAGGCCATCTGTGGGCCCGGGGGGGGGGGGGGGGGGTGGGGGTGGGGGTGGGGGGTTTGGGGGGGTGGTGAAATAAAAAGTGAGTGCTCACTCGTCCCAGAGAGGGGGAGGATCATGGCTTTCACCTGTAATTTCTATGAGGACACTCTGGAGACGGGGCAGGCTTCGTCTACACAAAATTTCTTGGGATGGCTATGCAAGGGAATTCGGGCCTCTTTAAGACGAGGGAGGGACTCTGGCAAATCTGCCAGGAAAGAAAAGGTTTATAGGGAGGTTTGTTCTGGGTATTGGTGCCGCCGTTTTCAACCGTTGTCTATTTTTCGGGAACAGTCGTGACGCTTTCGTCAGGAGGCAGGAGGAGGGGGAGAACGAGTGGGGAACGTTAGAGCTCGCCTGAAAGCAAAGAAGCTCATGCGCCTAAAAGGAGAGTTTTTTTCCTGAGCGAGGAAACCTTTCTCATCTTTTCGCGACAGAGAAGTCACTATGCCGGTGGGCTATTCGGTGACACTGTTGCCGGTGGAATCATGAAGAGGGGGAAGGGAGAACCTGCTACCAACGCCGGTATACATCATTTCCTGGGGCGAGGGCTTGAGGGGTGGGATACTTAGGAGAAAACGGGAACTCACAAGGAGGGAGCAATCAAAAAGGGTTGCCATCGGTAGCGCCCGGAGAGAAGAGGGGATTTTGGGTGGTCACCAGACTTCTGCTCTATCTGCTCGGAAGGACCCACCTCAAGGGCGTGCAGGAGTAGGGGGGTGTAGAAAGGGCCTTGTCAGTTTGGGAGAAGGCAGGCATTGGGAAACACTGCCCGAAGGTCATCGGCAAACTCTGGGGCAATTATCGTGGTTGGGAAGGGGTGGTCTGGCGCTATCAGCGACCCATCTTAAGGGGGCAAACGCGCGAGGGGGGTCCGTTTGGCTGCGCTGGTCAAGAGAGCTCACGAGGGCGTGCCGTGAGCGCATGTTCTGGGTAGTCAAGGAAAAAAAATTGATCGATTCCGTCACGGTGGGGGGGTAGTACCTAGTGAGCAAAAAACCATCGGGATGAATCGTGGTACCCAAGGGTGGTCAGAGCCACTACCTCGACTATCCTCGGGGGGAACGTCGCATTTCGAGGAGTCCGGCGGTGAAAAGAAAAATACCTTTTTGTCTCGGGAGGCATGCGCCTTAAAGGGGGGGGAAGCTTTCGTTGAGGGCAACTGGCAAAGCTGGGCCGGGGAAAGAAGGTGGCTCCGCACGATGGCAAGATAATGATCAAAACAAATGGTTCCTATCATAAGGGCGAATGATGCGCCGGAACACGCAGCACCGAGGATGGAAGAAAAAGAAAGAACCTACCGAGAAATATGATTACCGAACAGCTTGGTGGCCCGCGCGTATGGACGGATTTTTTCGCGCGAAGGAAAAAGGGTCCCCGCGACTGAAACAAACATCTCTAATCCCCGAAAGCGCTTCAGGGGGAAGATGGAAGGGCTTTTTAGCTAGCAGGAAGGAGGGATCTGCGCTTATCTCGAAATCGGCGTGCTCGACCACTCTCCTGAGGGGGTGGGACCAGCAGGAAGGAGAGCGTCCATGCCAAACATGGCGAGGGCGAGCGAGCAAGAAAGAAAGAAGTCCCAAAGGGTATACCGACCGAAACGTTTCGCATCCGGCGTCGAGGAAGACAAAGCAAGCCTCTTCGTTACTCTTTTTTAAAGTTTTGTGGGGGGGAGGGGTCACATGGCGTCCGGACGAGCTTCCGCGAGTCTATTTCCGGGGAAAGGGGAGGGGGAGGGAAAGGATCTCCACAAAAGAGGGGAAGAGAATGGGGAGAAAGACAGGTTCGAGGGCGAGGGGGGACAAACGAAGCTTCAGACATCTCCTCCGGAAAAAAGGACAACGAAAACCATCGCAGCAAAAAATAGGCGGCAGGACGGATGACTGTAAGGAAGGATGCGAAAATCATAACGGGACTCCCGTCGACAATCTGAACGGGGGGGGGGGGGAATGAGGGCTGAGGGCTCGCTAGACGGAATGGACTGTTGTCTGGACGCTTCAGCGTAAAAGGAGGGGTCTAGTAAGATAAGTAGCAAGAGAGAGTCTTCTATTGGCGGGCCACTGAAAAGCCAAGGGGGGGAGGCATCAAACGGGAGGAAAAAACTACCGGGGGATGGTGAGTGAACGAAAAGGGTGAATGACAGTGCCCGGGGAAAATGGTCTTGGTAATCATATTTGGGGAAATCGGTCTCTAGCCTAATCCGGGCGGCGAGAGACCGGAAAAAAATCTGGGAGGGGGACGTATGGAAACTTCGCTTCAGAAGAGAAAAGGTTCGGACGTGAGTTTGCTCGTGAAGGAGAAAACGCTTGATTGACAGAGGAGGGATTGTCCAGGGAGGAAATAAAAAAAAACGAAGCGCGAAGCAACAGACGAAGAGGCGACCACATGCGCTTAAGAAAAGCAAAAGGTCCAGGAGGGGGGGGGGAACCGGGCCATCTCATGCGAAGTTGTGACCTGGAGCCAGAGCTCGTCGCGACGGGGCTTCTGACAACACAGGACCGTAACGTATAACGAAGAGAACAAAGCCTTTGAAGGACCTGAGAAGTGTGGAGCAAATGAAACCGGAGACCCGGACGTATCGATACAATGGAGGGACTCCAGACCTAGAGCCTGAACCGCAATCGTGAGATGAGGGGAAAAAGAGCGGCAAAGGCCACCCTGGAGAAAAACATTAGAGAGAGAGGTTGTAAGGCGGGGTGCATCTGGAGGGGGGGGCGATTCCACCGAGCCCATGAAATCTTCCAAAAGATACATTGTGCCCAGGAAGATGACCGCATTGGGAAGCTATTGACGGGAGAAAAGGAAGGGATCGAACGACTCAAGGGAAGCACCTAAACAACAGAACGAGCAGCTGGCACGTCCCCTTGAAGGTGGCAGACTGCTTCCCGGAGAGGGGGTACCACAGAAAGAAAAATAATGAACCTTTCTAAGGCCAGGGGGGATTAAGATATACGTAGTGTGGTGAGTAAGTTTAACTGGATAAGTAAAAGAAGGAACCAGAAAAGCAAGAACCTCAAATGACTGTATATCGGGGGGAAGGGGGAGGCGTTGATGAATCAAAGAAACAGACCCAAGAGAGGTTAGATCCAGATTCCGCTGGATGCTCCCCGGGCACAATGGCTCCGTTCAAAAAAATTCACGAACGGCGAGCATCTTGAATAAGGGGGTACCAGCTAGTGATGGTCAGAGAGCCGAGTAACTAATGGGGTCACTTAAAAAAAAAAAAAGGCCTACCCTACAGAGGAGGCGATGACGACGAAAGATAAGCTACGAGCGGAAACTCAAAAAGCAACGGCTTGCTAAGTAGGGAACATACCCATAAAACTACTGTTCAACAAATCCCAGAGAAAGAAACCATCAGCTTGCGGAAAAAATCGCGATTGGCATAGGGAGAAACAAGAGTGGAGAATGAAAATAGATAGCCATGCGTTGTAGCAGGGCCTGCCCCAGGGAATGCGGTGGCCTCCTAAAGAAAAGGTGAACTTTGGGCCAAAAGGACGAATATACCCTGAGAAAGGGCAAAGGACGGGAAGGGAAAGATTCAACCGGGTCAAAAGCAGATGGGGAAGGAACCTCGGTCCTGCGGGAAACAGGTTGATCGATTAGGGGGGAACGTTTGCTATAAAGTTAATGGAAGATCAGAATTCTCTGGCTCGCAAATGGTAACAAAAGGAGGGACGGCCGACCGGAAGAAAACGAACTCAAGGGGCCAGGCGCAAAAGTTCCCCTCTGGGGATGACTACTGCTGCAGACAGTCGATTGCTGGAGGAGTTTTTCATCATTGAGGACCAGCGGAATTATGGAAAAAACAAAAAAACAAGGGAGGGGAGCGGTGGGGGCATGGAGGGGCAACCCAGCATGTTCCGGGGGTCAATTTCAAGTAAGGGAAACGATGCAAAACTCGATGTTGGGAAAAGAGAAAGTGGCTGCAGCAACGGCGCGGCAAGTCTCACACACAAAAGGCTCGTGTTCCCAAGAGAAGAGTACCAAGAGTAGTAAAAACAGGCGAATCTGACGGAGGGTTCAGAAAGTTCGCCATAGGGGGGAGAGGAGCTTGACCATAGTCAGCCTTGGGATAGAAACCATGTCAGACGTTAATTTTCAGCACAGGAGGGTCAGAGAGATCTAGGGAACGCTTTCCATTTTTTTGACGAGGGGCACGTAGATCATCGGAAAGGGATCGCGGGTGAGTGGAACACGCGTCTTACAACGGAAGGAAGCCAGGACCCGGCTAACAGGAGCGGCATGAGGCATTAAACATAGAACTAGCAAAGAGGGAGGGGGGGGGAAAAAAAGGAGAGATGGTTCAAATGAAGCGGCAGAAGACTTTCCCGCCGGGTACTGGCCGCTTTGTATCCGCGGTGTCGTGGACGCACCGCGATACTCACGAGGAAGAGAATTTGGAAAACGATACTTTGGGAAAAAAATGAAAGCGGGAAGAAAGGCTAAACTGGAAATAATGGAGACGGAAGGCTGACTCATTGTAAAAAAAAAGTGCAACTATTCGAATAGAGTCAGATCAGTCCGCCCGTCAAGAAATAAGCCTGGTGGGTTTAAGGGATGGTCGCGGAAGGGAAGCGTGCGTCAATCGGTTGGAACTTCAGAAACCCGTTCTGCAGTTCTATCCTGAACACCAAATCGAGGGTGGAAGGAGTTGGCAGGACAGTGAAATTGCCGCGGCAATCACCAATGGCCAACGCTCTCAAAGCGTCCCATTTACCAGGAAGTGCGGCGTGGAAAAAAAAAAAACAGAAAACCGAACGGACAAAGAGTCCTCACGAGAATGGTCATCCTTAGTTCAAAGAAAAAGAAGGGGAAATTTTGCGAGTCCCCGTCAAAGAAAGCGAGGTGAGGTGGGATGCTAGCAATTCGGAAAATCTTCGAGTAAAGGGAAGAAAATGGCAACCCGAAAAAAGGGACTAGAAAAATGGAAAGGGCGTCCACTAGGGAAAAAGAGGAATATGAAAGGGGACTCCGTCAACCCTAGGCTCGTTCTATTCGGCATTGTGGTGCCACAAATTTTCACCGGGGATGGACTAGAATGCCCGCATGGTAAGGGGCAGGAGGACGCGAAGGAAAATTCTTTTTGAGAAAAGGGAAAGGAAGCTTTGAAGCTGGGGAGGGAAGAATCTCGGAGGGTTTCCTCTTTGGGAGAGCTTTTCGGTGGTGAGAAACGTATGGGTATTGGTTCAGGGGGTCAGAAACCTTGGAGGGTGGGCCGCTCGGAGGAGGAAATCGCCTGAGGGGCCGTGTGGCCGACATTAGGGTAGGCTCGGCTCTCGGATACCAGCGGGGCAGCTTCGGTACATCATCGCGAAGAGAAGAGGAGCTCCGAAGGTTTTGGGAGCGAGGAACGTGCCAGTGGCGCCACGTGAGGAAAGGAAGGGTTGGCTATGGGGGACGCCTTTTGCCTGTGGAATAGAGATGACGTCATCCCCGCTAAACCTCAGATATACATTAGGAGGGAGGGAAAGTTCGGGGGGATAAACCGGCTCACAATACGAAGGATCTTCGCAATCCCAATGGAGCTCAGAAAGGTTCCATCGTAGAGGAAGAATATCTCGGAATGGACGTGATGGGAACAATATTGCTTCTCTCGCGGGGGGAATTGGGAACCACCTCAAAGAAGGAGGGGTAGTCTGGGTTGGAGTCAATTTCACTCGAGAATTGTAGTGACTTCAGCGAGTCATTCAAACGACTGGGTCATCTGCCCAAGAAAATGGCATGATCGGGGGAAGTGGAAGGGCAAGCTGGCCCATCTTGAGAAAACGAGACTAAAGAGGGTAGTAGGCTGCAGTGGGCATGACGCGATTCATCGCGATCGATTGCGGGCCTGCTCCGGTCTGACGGCCCATGGATCGATTAGGAAAGGGTTGCAATTGAGGAGAGTGCTCACACTTACTGCCCATGAAGGCTTTGTTGGAGGGATTTCTCTCGTTCCCGGTGGGAGAAAACACGGAGCTGGGACCGAAAAAAAAGGGGAGTCTAGGATTCCCGGAGGGGGAAAAAACGACCTCCTCTACCTGTTGGCTCAGCTGCAGGTGGTGCCTCGCGCCGGGGGGTGGAGCTGCTTTGGAGAAAAAAACTTAAACTCCTTGAAAATGAAAGCAATCGGGGAGAGAAAGAGTCCGAAAAAGGGCGAGGACTCGAATGAGGCCCTACTGTCCACGAGGGAACGGTCCTCTCTCCGCAGAAAGCTTCGGGCGAAAAGGAAAAAAAGGGAAACAAGAGGGGGCAGAGATTCGGGGAAGGGGATTGGGGGAAGGAATTCCCATTCGTCCCAAGGGGGCAACTCACCCATCTAGGACCGGATAGGGCTTCCTCCTGAAGGGGGAGGCCTCAAGCTTGGAAGAGCGAAAGGTAGGGAGAGGCTCGCTTATCTAGGAATCTAAGGCTCGACAACTCCAGACGTTGGACCAGCAGGCGCTGAAAGAGTCAATTCCGGTCAGGGAAAAATGCGATGCTAGCGAGAGAGAAAAAAAAGAAAAACGGGCCGATTGCTAGGAGGAAGCTCAGGGGAGGACCTCCTGCTCAGTCCCGAAAATCATTAAGAAGTAAGCCGCGGAAGCTGTGTTGCAGGCGATTGTGGTTTCAGGGCACACGCCGGACTTGGAAAAAGAGGACCGCAAAGAGGGTCCTAGAAAAAAAAGGGGGAGAACATCGATAGAAAAATAAGAGTGCATCAGTCAGTGGGAGTGGCTCGGCATAGCTAGAGGAAGAGCGAGCACCTTCCGGCGACCAAAAAGAAAAGGAGCAGCAAAAGATACCGCCACGCTGCTTTCGACTGGAGGGAAGGGGAGCAACGACGCAGGATCAAAGCGCTGTCCGCATCAACGTGAACGTGGGGGAGTGGCTCTGGATGAATCTCTCTCCATCAAAGGTAGGAGCGCATGGGACCGCTCCGCCGAAGAGACGGCTGGTCAAAGCCGTAGAAAAAACCGAGATATTAGGGAGAAGGACATCCAGAAGTCCTGCGCACCTGAAACATGGGGAGAAGGGGGAGCACGGAAGCGCGGACGAAGAGCCTGAGGGTAGAGATGTGTAGGGGACCAGTCGCGGGGACGAGGGATGACGTCGCTACAAATCAAAGAAGAGGAAGGATGCGGTAAATATTGCTAAATCAATCGAGAAATCGCTGCGAGAGAAAGAAGGCGTTTGACCCATTATGAAGCCTTCGGGCGTCCATAAAGACCATTGTGTTCGGAAGCATGAAAGAGGGGGGCAGGACAGAAGAAAAAAAGGGGGGACATCGGGTGGAGGAGAAAGGACAGAAACGAAGACGCGAAAAAGCACCTTCGCCAGAAGTCGCCAAAGCGCCATAGCTTAGCCAACCGGGGACGGGAGGAGTCTTTTTAAAAACGCCTCCTCGGAAGAGGCTTTTGGGGATGGGTATCCATCGCGAACTGGTGGCTGACTGACAACCTTGGACGAACTATATAAATCCATGAATATAAACGTGAGAATGGCAGAGGAAAAGGGCGCACTAGCCCTTGCAAGAACGAGAGGGAAGAAGCTTGAAGGAATCAATCGCATGCGAAATCGTGAAGAGCGATGAAAAGGCAGGCCCCCTGTCCCATAAAAAAAAAGCGACCATGCATCATGCAGGAGTGGACGCTTTCCGGAGAGGGGCGATGAAAAAAAAACATTCAAAACCGACAGGGCCCATTGCGAGGGAAGACCCAGTCGGTGAAGGGAAAGAAATTGACGGCAAAAAAGGACATGTAAACGCAAACTGAAAGGGGGACACAAAAGAGACGCGGAAAGGACTTGATGGGGGGTGCCAACTGTCCTGAGGAGGCAGCGAGAGCATAAGATTGACCCCCAAAGATCCATGGAGAAGAGATGGCAAAAAGGGGGCGACCCTGGGGGGAGGGGGGCAGAAGTAGCTTAGTGTGAGACGCGGAAAAGGTAAAGAAGAGCACAAACAAATCGACAGAATAATCGACTTAGTGGTGAGTCGCGAGGGACGGCAAAAGGCGAACGAAAGAAATATCGTTAATCCCAGAGGCAAGCTGAAGCTGCGCCCCGGGCAGGGGAAGGGAAGCCAGCCGTCAACAAATGAGCGAGCATCGGAGGACGGACGGGGGGGTGCCAGCCGCTGAGAGATCGAGAGCGAGATATGGCAGGATCAACTCGGAAGGAATGACGGCGAGGACGACGAAAATCTAAGACGAGCGAAAAACACATCAAAGGGGGAAAGCGGCACCTACCAAAAGGGCATCACACCTGCACAATTCCAGATACAAAAGAAAAAGCCGAGCTTGCGGCTCAAGAAGGAACGTTCGGTGGTTGAGGAACCGCGTATTTAGGAAGGCTTGCAATATAATAGTTGGCGTCTAAGACACATGAATCCATTCTTTGAAGAGAAAATTCAGGAAAGACTGGGTTTCCACAAAAAAAAAAGAAGAGGGAAAGGGGGAGGGGGGAAAAGAAAAAGGCCAAGAGCACAAAAGTGAAGTTTTCGCCCGCATGGACTCTCCGCTGTCAAAAGGGAATCGACAGGTTTGCAGATGAGGGGGGCCACTGACGATCAGTTACAAAACTCAGGGGGAAGGAAAAATTGCGACAACGAAGGGCCATCTTCGGAGAGAACCCGAACTCAGCGGGGCCAGAAAAAATTGCCCCCCCTGGAGGAAAAGACTGCTGAAGACAGTCGAGGGGAGAAGTATTTTTCAGGGAACGGCAGAAACGAAACTGGGCGGGGGGTCGGGTGGCGGGCGTGGCAACCCGCTCAGAGCTGGTTCAATTTCAAGGAAAGGAAACGCTGGCACCAGAGTATTGGGAGGAGACGGCGGGGCAAAAGGGTCGGCGGAGCAAGTCGCCAAACAACTACGAGGGAGTGTTCCCCACCAAGGAAAAAGAGTACCCAGAAGTAGAAAAAAAAAAAGGCGATCGGCGAGAGCGGGAGAGAAAAGTGACAAGACTCTATTCGCAATAGGGCCTTGAGCTTGAGACAGCCTTTCCGTTGATGACAGGTAGGTCCTTAGGGTATAGTAGAAAGATGGGCTCCCTTATCGGGGAAAAAAAGAGGGGAGGGAGGACCATCGTGATGTATCGAGGGGGAGGGGCAAAAACACGCGGCGAAAGGCCAGCAGGACCCCTGCGTAATGGCGGGCAGAAGGCGGCAATGACAATGGGGAACCATCTCTCAAAACAGGAAAAATAAAGGTACATGACCGGAAGCCGCAAGGGCCGGGGTCCTGCGCGCGGTGAATTGGGGTAGCCGCGGGTGTGTCGGGGAAAAGGAAAACCGCGATACATCCACATGCAGCAAGGGAAAAGATAAGTGGCTGTGAGGGAGACGAAAGGCGGGACTACTGGGGGAAAAATCGGAGAAAGGGGGACTGAATTACGAAGAGATCAGAAGGAGGAAGGGAAATCTCCTAAGGGCACAGGGAGAGTCTTAATTGAGAAAGACGCCGTCACTCGCGCCGAACCAGGGGGTTCCGTACTCTTCTTTGTAAGGTGGTGTGTGTGACAGAGGAAAGAGGGGTCGGTGTTTATAAGTGGAGCGACCCGTTGCTGACAGCCGTTCTGCCATTCCTCCCAATACACAAGAGTTCAGGCGTTGGCAAGAAACTGGGAAATTTAACAGCGAAGGTGTGCCAAAAAAAAGATCAACAAGAATTGAGGTTTACATGGGAAAGAGTCCGCGGAACCAAAATTCAGATCTCAAAGACCTGTCTCCGCATTATTTAAGAAAAAGGATAGGGTTGCAGAGGATGAGGTGGAGAGACCAGAGAACCGACGAAATTGGTCGGGAGAACGGGCCAGAGAAGATGACGAGGAAAGTAGCAATTGGCAACCAAGGGAAACTGTCTATCCAGCAGACAGCGGGGAGGGCTCTGGCTGGCAATCCAGAATGGCCGGACGCTCCGAGGGCCGAAAAACCTAGGGCATGGTTGGGCCAAAAAGGTCCCCTTTTAAGGAAGTCAGTTATTCAAATGGCTTACCGAGGCAGCTCGCTACAACCATACGAAATAAGGACTTTGGGGATGGCTAGAGAAAGGAATGGGAAAGGAGGGGACCTAAAGAGGCGGGGGGCATGAGCCGCAAGCGAGGGTTTCGGGTGAAAACTGGTATCTGGATTAAGGAGGAAAGGATGGAAACAGTTCAGCCAGCCGTTGGTTGTCGGAGTGTAAGCAGTAGACGCTTGCGACGGGGATAGCACTTAATTCTTATGGTCAGTCAGAGTTGGCCTTCCAATTCGAGGAGGAGAGAGGATCTCAGGAAAAAAGGGGGAAAGGAAGCGGAGGAAGGCGCGCCCGGTCGAAAAAAGTTTGTGCGGAGCTCATTAGGGCACGGGGCGGCAGCTTTCAGACGGCCTCTGGGAAGATGCCGTGGGTCCTGAAAGCAAGGTGTGCCTTTAGGGATGGGATCAAAAAAGAAAAAAGAGATATACGATGCTGAATCTTCTTTACTTGCCCTTAACGTGACCGCACCACTAAGGCAATCCGCCATTTCCTCTCATACAGAAAAAGAGAGCTTCCGCCTATCTCGGAGCGTGATTTTGGTGTTCACCAGGAAAAAAACTCGCGCGCGGAAAAAAAAGGTAAGTGACGTGATGGGGGGGTCGGATCCTACTTGCTTGTCAAGTGTTGGGGAAGGGCTCTATACAGTCAGGGGGAAATGCCGTCGAGAGTCATTCACTTCAAAGAGACCACTCGCACTGGGCGGGTCATGAGGAGGCCCTCTGGCTCATACCGGAACGCGATAAAAAGCGCATTATGATTGTCAAGTCTGTCTTCTGAGGGGGCCTGACGCTGATGGGGAGAAGCAAGAGGGCGGAAAGAAGGTCTGGTAGTTGGAAAGGGAAAAAAAAAAATGTGAAAAAATGAAAAGTGGACGTCCGCGCGGGGTGCAAACACCTTGGAGGAAAGTCTCACACGGCTTGGTTCCCTGGGATTTCCTCGTTCCGGGGCCAAGGGTTCAGAAAACGTAACGCGACGAGCAAAGAGAAAAAACAACTTGCGCTTCGAGGAGGGGGGAAAACACGACCTCAGGGAAATGGTCAGAAGAGGAAAGGTGTGGGCTTTTTTCAGGAGGGGAGGTGGGATTGTCCTTTCTATCAGAGGGCAAATGACTGGCCGAACAAGCGTTTTAACGTCCTAAAGTGGTCAACTCTCACTGGGAAAAAAGGGAGGGTCATTTATGGAAAAAAATGCAAACGCATCAAGTCCGGGGCTTACCGCCATGTGAGTCGGCTCGCCGACCGAGGGGAAAAAACAAATATGATTACCGGGGGGGGGCCGCGCCGTATCAAGTGAAAGGAAAAGGAAACATGCGCAGGAACGCGTCTAGCCCCGTCTCTTCGCCGCGCTTACGGGGAATGAGAAGGAGCTTTCCAGTGGGCAAGCGCCAATCAGAGAGGAATTTCTGGATCTGCTCGCTTAAAAGATCTCTAGGTCCTAGACTCAAGTATGGGAAGGCGCTGACGGACGAAGCGGAAGCGACACAAGACTGCTAAGAAAGAAGCCCTCAGCCAGAGCCCTCCTCCACCGTAAGAGAAAAACGGGAGAATACATCAGTGTCTGATCCTGCGTCGAGTCCAAAAACAAGGAAAGAAAGTAAACGCGGACGGATGGGACTGTGCATTGGTCAGAAGGGGAGGAGGAGAACTTCAGGCGGTCTATTGCCAAAAAGGAACCTT
>Ga0179593_1810224_pt1 | contig 12311 bp, 6 predicted proteins | sample CZODoug2_1_08_16_FD_185931 | JGI IMG/M metagenome (GOLD analysis project Ga0179593, IMG submission 185931) | Vadose zone soil fungal communities from Angelo Coast Range Reserve, California, USA - CZODoug2_1_08_16fungal (PacBio error correction) | ecosystem: Environmental > Terrestrial > Soil >...
AAATGATCTCGCGTCAGTTACCGAACGGGATTCTGAAGCCGATAAAGGTGAACGATATTACGAGTCATTGCCGACCTGGCCGGAAACTTAGCGCATGTGAGGGACGATGAAGAAGGTCAAGTTACGGAAACACCCGATTGAAAGCAGGATTATCTTGCAGGCACTGGGGATTGAAGACTAACGCCTCTTAAAAAAAAAAAACGGTTGCTCAAGTCACAGCTCAAAAATTGAGTACGGAGACCATCAATTCCGTGCTAGGGCTGGGTACAATTTTAAGGAAAGCTTGCCACGTTGAAAAAGGGCCGAAACCCACCATCATCTGGTCTGAGTTGAGAGACTTGCGTAACGTCCAGGGGCGTGGTTGCAGGCCCGTTGGGTCAGATTCCGGACGCTAGGAAGGAACGCCTCACGAAAAGAGTGGAAAAATCTTCCGGGAGACTACGTGAGGATGTCTCAGGGCGGCTGATAGCCCCGTTCCTGAGGAAAGAATACCAGAGAGCACCAAGAGCGGCATGATTCAAGCCGTGAGTCTGTTTTTCGATGTGCATCATCCTAGTGAAGAAGAGTAGATCGGGGAGAGGCCATTTCCGTGGGTTCGAGAAGGCAGGGGTCTTTGAACGAGGGCTGTGTTACTATCGGAGGATTGGGGCGCTCGACTGGGATTGAAAAGGGAGGAAACGCAATGGTAGGAAGTAAAAATATGGCTTTCAGGGAAAAGAGCGCCTTCTTCAAGGGAAATCACCAGAGCAGCAGCCCGCTGAAGAAGTAATGTAGAGTCTCAAACTATGAGCTCTCACAATTTGCGAGACAAAATGGTCACATGGCAGCACCGTCTCGATGATGTATTGAGGACTGCTTCGAATATTAAAGGCAGTTTTACAGGAGGACTGATCTAAGAGAAGAAGGAGTAGTCGCTAGCGATTACCGGCGGACGTAGAGCTGAGGGGCAAATCAAGGGGGGGGGCGACGCGAACGCAATGCAGGACGCTAAATCTCTATGGGGCTGGGTGCGGGGCGAAAACTATCAACTCCTAGCGGTGGGTTCGCTTCAAAAAAATCATCTGGAAGAGCATGGCGTGCTGTGAGCGAAGAGAAGGGTTCTTACTTCTTGAACGTGAGAAGAACGCACCGTCACGAGAGAGATGTGAAAAGCTCAGAGACACCTTGAAGGGAGCATAAGGACCTGGAGGAAAGAAAAAAGGGCAAACGCCCAAAGTGGTCGGCGGAGGGCGGGTCTCCTTGTCGAAGAATCAAAGCACTGAGAAATTGTTGCAGGTCAAGGCACAAAGAAGCTGAGGCAGAACGGCGTAAAGGAAAAAAAGTCCTCTCGTTGTCCAGAAAGGGGCAGTAAAATCCCGGACGACGGCGACACCGCTAAGCAGAGAGCGTTCATCTTGTGACGAACTTTAAGGAAAGGGGGCAACGAGGGAGACGGAAGAAGAGAACAAAAAAGGGAGGGTAAAAGAAGGTTCGTCTCAAAAAACCATGCGTTTCCAGGAAAGTGAAGTCAAAAAGGAAGCGCGATAAGGTGGGCGCCGTCTCCGTCGCCGGTGTAGCAAGAAAGACGGAGAGAGGAAGGTCCTGAAGGGATAAAGATCGGAGCCGAAAGGGTTGAAAAGGGGGGAGGGAACACATGTCGCTAGTAGAGCGGCTAAGACTACCAGGGAAAAACCCTTAGGAGGGCGTCAGGCACGTGGCACTGAGCGTAGCCCCTGTCGTTAAGAGAAAAAGTCGGTGTCCAAAGAATGGTCGACTGCATCAGCTCGATCTGGGATTGAGGATCTTTCTTGGCTAGGCAAAGGCAGAACACGCCTCGGCGCTCGGACGAAAAGTGTAGAAAGCACGAATCGCATCAAGAACAACAGAAGGAGTAGGTAAGGTTGTCGCACGAGAGAGAGCAACGGAGCGCGCTCGCAGCGGGCGGAAAAGTTGAGGGAGACAGTAAACGAGCAACATCGTGGTGGTCAGGGAAAAGACATCACGTGACGTACTGGCCGGAATCGGAGGGACTCAGAAAATAGACTCTCGAAAAGGAGACGCGGCATCGGGAACATCAATCGCGTCGAGCACTGAGGAGCAATCAAACGGGGGAGACCGGAACCAAGTGTCGAAGGGAAAAAATGGTCTTATATCTCAAAGATGAGACATGAATCGTAAGACGACCAAAAACCTGAGGCGTGTCGAGAATTCGTAAAGAGATGACAATAGAGACACGCAGCGAGAGGCAGAAGGCTGTCACCATGCTGGTGGCTTCTTGAGAGGACACAAAACATTCTAGCGAAAAAAAGAAAAGGAGAGTCGGGGAGGTAAACAGAGAACGAGAAACCTAAGTGACCAGGAGCTGACCCGCCCAGTGAAACGAACGACCCATGTTAAAAAAAAACAGGTAGAGAAAAAATCGGCAAGAGGGGGAAGATGGAAGAGTAGGAAAAGAATCCAGCACGCTTGCTTTGCCAGCGTGGGTCTGCTAAAACATGTAGTCCAGCAGCGCCAGAAACCGATGAAACGACAGGAACCAAGGAAGATAACGGAAATCTGAGTTAAGGTCTTCAAAGATCACCCCGAACTGGGCGCCCGTACGATGAAACCAGATTCGTCGGCTCGCAAATCCAGAAGAAAAACATACGAGGAAAAAAGGACTTTCCTTCTGGCAAAGGGAGGAGACTTAGCGCAGCTGCCAAGTGACGTTTGTAACCGGAAAAGAATCGTGCAAAACGCTGTCAATTCCGGGCGTTATTCCCGTGCGCTCCAGAATAGCTGCGTATGTTCGGGGACACTAGACCGGAGCAAAAGCCTTAAAAAATCCTTAGACCACGCCTGCCGGCCAGAAATCCGCGAGGTGCGCAAGGCGTGCGCGGGAGCATGCCATGTCTTCAAAACGAGACGTCCAGACGGAGCAGCTTCAAAAAATTAATCGTAAGTAAGTAGTATCCAAAATCCAAACCCACCCTGGCTAGAGCGCCGTGCCGTCAGACCTTCAACGCAAAAAGAGTCAATAAAAAAAAAATCTAAAACAACAACAACGTATGAAAGGACAAGAAGGAATATTCGGGCCTGATTGAGAATCCCAAGGCCATGAACGGAACCATGGGGTTCTCCTGAAAGGGGGGGGGGGAACAGTCTATCAATCAATTGAAGGGTAAGGGTTCCAGACAGAGAGGAGAGTTGCAGCTTGGGGAGCAATTCGATGATGCAGTAAAAATTTCTGACTCGGGACCACTCCCCATGGAATGTGAAGAAGACCGGCGATGGGCGAGTTGAAGATACACTATGCGGCATGCGCACCGCAAGCAGTGCAAAAGTTCCCCGCCGAGGGTCATTATCGCGAGACGGCTCACTCAAAGGCCGTCTACATCTTTACAGAATAGCGCCAAAACGTATGCAGGTCAAAGTTGTGAAAATCCTTCGTCACAAAAACCGCGGAACGATCTGGATAGATTTCTGAGGGCGAAAAGAAGCTCCTAGGTGCAGGGGGCCTCCGGTGCCCAAAAAGCTGATGACGCCCCTAAACGCACGTTGTCAAAGGTATGGGCTCTGTGATCTTTTCTACGTCGGGCAAAGCTGCTTGCTTATCGCCCGTTACGGGTAGACCAAGAAATATCAAAAGCGACGAATGAATGAGGTCGACGAGGACTGCTTGGGGCCTTCTACCCCAATCTCCATCTGTCTGCAAGCACGAGGAAAAAGGTCCTGGGTGCACGGGCGAAGGGGAAAGGTGGCAGAAGCTGGTCGATATGCATTTGCGAAAAAAAGGGACATTCGGATTTATCTGTAAGGTGCGCTCGAATGGTTTAGCCCACCTCCACCCACGCATGGAAGGAAGACAGATGGGTTGAATACCGTCATCGCTCCGTGGCTAACGGACGCTCACCCGGGCAGGAAAAGTGTCCAGCGACGATCAGTCTTTCACGGCCCAAAGGTCCGATAAGGGGTGCAAAGGCCCCAGTACGAATTGTCACAGGGAGGCACCGGATTGAGGAAGGGCTCGCCTGCTGAAAGTCGAATGAGAGTGTAAATCCCGCTACGACGTCGAAAGTATCGGAGTCCGGAAAAAATGAAGCAAAAGAACGACGGGATGACGTTTCCTTAACTCTGCACCAACAAGATACCGTGGGCAGTCTACGACAGTCAGATCAGCGCGAAAGTTGGTCGGGGTGACGCCAACTCGGCGCCGACTACTCTAGGTGGGCAAAGGACAAACGTGCAGCAATAACGTGCTGGTCCGCAACAGGAGGCGACCGATGACTCTTCACGACGGCGGGGAGAAATAGGAACGCACCTGGAAAGATCGAGCGGGAAGAAGAAGAGTGAATTTGTCACCACCGAATTGACTCCGAGGGAATACTCAATTACGCCACTTTCTGACCTCAGTTCAGGGGAAATGTCAAAAAGAAATCTTCCCCGGCGAAGGAGCAGGTCAACAGGCATCATCTTCTGCGTAGGGGTTGCGGAGACCAGAAAGGACTGCCGCTCTTTCCCGCCGAAGAGAAGCTACCAGTGTAGAGCGGAAAACAGGGGCTCCCACCGCTTCCAAAAGCACGAACGAAACCTGAACAGTGGACTGGAAAGAGAACGCAAGCTGGGGAAGAACGCTCTCAAAAAAAGAGGAAGATTCGTCGACCCCATCCGTTTCAGCGAGAACCATAGGACCAAGGGCCAAAACAAGAAACAAAGGCGCCAGGTCCTCGGTGTAAGAAGGGCGCCGTCGCCCGTCGGCCAAAGTTCTCAGGGGAAAAAAAGGGAGCCGGTCGTCCCGGTCAAGGAGTCGTAAAAATTCCATCACGCCGAAAAGAGGGAAAATTGCTGCACCAGTGATACGGTTAGCGACGTTCGAACAGCGGACCCGGAGATCAAAGAAAACTGCCGCGTCCGCAGAGTGTCAAAACGCAAATGGCTTCGTCTCCTCTACGCTACCAGGGTGAAGCAAAACGTGTGCGATGACTTTCTAAAAAAGCGAATCGTGCAGTCAGATTCGCAGCAGAGAAAGAACGGGGCAGCGAACCTCGGCGCAGAACGTACAAGTCGGCTCGATTGCGGTCGAAGAAAAAAAAAAAACTAGATAGTGACGCCGCCGTTTGGCGCACCCCACTATATAGCAGCGGGACCGCGGTCGTAACCTGAGCCCTTTTTGGTGAGGAGTGACTGGGAACTACACGTAAAACTGTGGCGCGGACCGAACTCGCTCGCGCGAAGACGAGGAAAAGAAAAACTACAATTAGCGCTGCAGGCACAAAATCGGAAAAGGGCGAGCCCGAACGTCATCCCATCAGGGAGAGCTGGTGCATTAAAAATCGCGGTGACCAGGAACCCCCCTTCCTCTTTATGTCCTGACTATAATTATAAAAAAAAGAATAGACCGCAATGCGGCAGGGAAGATTCCGGTCGCCAGCGAGCGATCGGGAACTAAGAACATCGGACGCTCCTTCTCCAGGGTGCGGCGGCGCGCGCACGAAAACCCGTCCCGCCACATAAATTGGCGAGGACCTCACTGAACAAACAAAAGGGAATACCAATTGAAGGCGACCGGGTCCCCATCGTTTCTACTATGATGACAGATAGAAGGGGAAGACATGAAAACGCTTACGCCAATAAGAGAAAATCATCTAGCCTATATTGTCGGGGATAGCGTAGGCTACAAAGGACTGGAGAGGAGACGCCAAGACGAAACCATAAACAGCCCATATAATATAACCGGGACATCAGGGCTTTGAAATATACATCGGAGGGCGTCCGACAGTTGACAAAACGTCCGAACAGCGCGCAGATTCGGGCGGTCTAGGCCTTTCATATCGATTACCTCAAGATTCACAGCGGGGGTGCGGCAGGCTTAGCTGAGGATAAAGATACGTGTTTTTGAAGGATCAAGGACGGGAAATCTGTCCGAAGGGATTTGCGTGATTGCCCGGGAGCTACTACACCGCGAGTGAGAGTGCCAACTGCCCTGGGGACCGACATCAGTTGCTCGGAGGGCGGAAGAAGCTCATCGTCCAGAAAAGAGTGAGACCTCTCTTTACAATACGTTAAGGGCAAATCCATGCTGTAATTCATAACATGCGCGAAATTACGAAATCAAGAAAAGAATTAAGTCAGAAAAGGTGATGATCGTACAGGGTAAACTGGAGAGACCGCAGAATCCTGTTGATCAACTGAGACGCCAATCGGCATAAAAAGATCAGAAGGGGAGGATTAAGAAAAAGAGTATCTGTTGCCCGATTGATATCTTCGCGCAAGGTCCGAGTCTTGAAGGGGTGAGGTGGACCGCGCAGGCGATCTCACGTTGAAATTAAATGTTACCGAAGCGCGGGGCGGCAGCGTATCATGGGAAGTGAGGAACAACCTCAGCCCGTCAGACTGCAAAACGGCACTCAAAGCAAGAGGAAATCCTGTACGGGCAGGAGCAGATTTGCTAAGACGCAGACGGCGCAAAAGTCTCCTCATTTCTCAGCACAGAATAAAATGGATGTAGGAGGGCACTTCCTAAAAAGCCGGCGACAGGTTTCCCGATGATTGGGAAAATGGGACACGTGGATGCTCTAGCACACGCACCCCCGCCCGTAACGAATCTTCTGTCATCGATCTGGGAAGTTGAGAGAGGTTAAGAAGTGAAAAAAAGGCGTGGGGCACGTTGTGGCCGAGCTTGGGAACGGAGGAGCAGCCCTCCTAGTTCCGATTATCTTCATCGGTTACTCCATCTGCTGGGGTCATCGGATTCTTCGCCCCGTCCTGGTCACAGAAAGCAGAAATCTCGGCCGGAGGGAGGGTTGAGGGAGAAATCTCGCATAAGCGCGCTACATCGGCGCCATCCAGGTTAAGAATCTAAATCGAGGTCGGTGGTCGTTCAAAAGGTCGGCATCGGCCGGTTTTGGGGGGTGGTTTCCGCTGTGGGGGAATTAGGGGGTTGACGAATAGGATTTTATCTATAGGAAGGTTCGCTCGTAAGGGGAAAGGAAGATCGACCAGCCGCCACGCCTGAGGAAGGATAGGGCAAGAGGTGGGCGATCGTACCGAAGCGAAAGAGTAGCCCTCGAACCAGGCATGCCGGGCGAGAGATCATTCTTCGTCGACAAATCTCAAATTTGTGGACTGTCCCCGGGCCCCTACGACTTTTCAACCTGAGGGACTGCAAGCTGATGTGGATGACGTGTGATAGCGAGAGGAGGCAGGTGTCCGATGTCTCTACGACAGGAAGGTGAGGGATTCGCTCGAAGGTATCCAGTCCGACTTGAGTTGCAGCCACGATAAAAGATGGCTCCGGCGATCCACCAGAGAAGGGAGCCGGCTGGCGAGTGATCTCGAGGGGTCGGAAACGGGCGTATCACGACCTACTCTGTGTTCACCTCTTGAAAAGAGTCAAAATCTACGTGCACGTTCTGACCGCCGCAGGAAGACTGTAAGCGGGATAAGGAGTCAAAGGAAGAAGCAGACCAGGGAGTCTGGTGAGGCCTCAGGCTCAACCAACTTTCCTTCGGAAACGGAGGCGTCGAGGGAAGAGTTAGTACAAACGGGGCTTACAACCTAAGTGGAATGAAGGGTCCTCCGGGCTATTCAAAATTTTCATCAGGGGGCACTCAGAGCCGACTTGGAAGAACAGAAGAAAGGAAGGGAAATCGGTTGTCCGGAATGGGGGGCTTCCTGCATGGTGGGAAGGACGGCGACGGGCGCCCACCGCTCACACACAACGGGAGAAGCGAAGGGGAATCGTGAACCAGTGGAAGCTTCAACGGCTTGGGAACAGAAAGAGCTCTCAACAACGTATGAGGAAGAGAGGATGAAAAGCACACGTCTCCCGCCAGTCAAAGTTCAAGGACCAGGAAGAGAGAAAAGCGGGCGAGCGGGATCGTAGGCTCCTGCCCGGCAGCCCCGGGAAGGGGAGTCGGGACCCGGAGAACAGAGTGATGTGAATCAGGAGGACAAGGGGGAGAAATATTAAAGGAGGACAGACCTGGCGTCGAACTGAATTTCTTCTCAAATGTTGGCGGCAGAGAAAAGGCGGTGGTGGACGAAATGAAGCGAGGAACCGCGACGAGGGGGGAAGAGGAGGATCTTCTTCGGAGATCAGTCTAGTCGGACATCCCCGGGAGAGATTCCACGATTCTTTCGAAGAGCAATGGGGGGTGATAGTACCAACGCCGTGGGGGACGACAGGTAGATCATTAGAAGCGTCCAGGGATGGTCGTCTTTAAAATTTGTTGTTATGTGGCATCAAGGGAACGTCGCTGGAAACGTACCGCGGCGCGAAGACCGCAGAGAAGGTCGACGTCAGAATCGGGAAAACGATCAAGCCTAAGAGCCAAGTTCATCCACAAGCAAGTCGCGCCAGGGGAAAAACCCGGGACCAAGGAACCCCCCTTTCGGGGAGGAAGTGAGGGAGGACTACTAAGACTGAAATATCCTACCGGAGGCTGTGTCTCGGTAATGAGGTCGGCCGCCGGGGATAGGACGGGAAAAGAAATCGAAGCCTGGAGGCGTGGGTGCGGCGGCAATTCCATCGTCGAGAGGCCCTTCCCCTTAGATAAATCAGAGAGGGGACAGAAATCCGAATAGACCAAACCCACGTGAAGAAAACTCGAAAAAAGCAAAACGAGAAAAGGAAGATGAAAAGAAGGGACTAGATCTGAAGGCCATGCTCAGGCTCATTTGGGAAAAGAACTGAGAAGGAGGGATAGGGCTGCTGTAGGCGACAGCGGGGCAGACCCGTGAACCATCGCGATATGGCTAACCAAAAGAGGAAGATAATCTGCATCCGGATCCTCTAGATCCAAGAAAACCCCTTAAAAACGGAACGTGCTGACCGTCACGAGGGGGGACGCCTATGGACGGATGAAGAGAGAACCTTCAGATATGAAAGTAATAACTTGCCGCGGAGCTGAAGGCCTTAGCGCAGATCAAGGTGGAAAAGACGGGGGCGTGAAGAAGGAGAAACGCGGGTCGCGGTGAGGAGCCCGGCTCTCGCTAGAAGCTCACGGTCACAAGGGGACGGGCATGCGAGACCGCATGAACAACCGGCGTTGTACCAAAGCAGACGCCGCGCCATTATCAACCCTTAGGGAAGTGCGGAAGTAATGCAAGGGACCTGATTAGAAAATGAGCTCGAAATTCAACATCTGCTGGAGGCAGGATCGGTAAATGATCACAACGGGGAACAAGGGAATCAACACCCCTGGAACCCGTTCCGGGTAAGCCGTAAATCAGGACAATCTACGTCTAACAAAAAAAAAGAGGAGATGAAATATATTCGTGCTTAGGAGCAGATCGGAGAGGAGCCAAAAAGGGGAACGGAAGTCCAGGCAGTGTGCTACGGAACCGATACCACTTTACTAAGTCATAAAAAGATGATGCAGTGGGCTAGATAACGATTAAGATGACTGGCCCTTGACATGACGAATTCGCCTATTTCTCACGACTGTTCCTTTCGTCGTATGAGGATGAAAAGGACCGCCGAAGCCATGCGGCGGGGGCACAATCAGGGCTCCCGACCTGAGAACAAAAGCGACGAGAGCCGGTCTCGTAAAGAATACCGCCTACTGGCCTCGTTTTAAAGATGCGGAGGAAGAGGCTGTAAGAGAAGGAAAACGCAAGCCTCGTGGGTTCAAAGCGAGAACGGGGAAGAGGAAGGAGAAGCGGGCAGCGGAGCAAATTACTGTTGGCCGAAACGAAGGTGAGAGAAGTTGAGAGAAGTTTTTCTTCCTCTGGTGTCTTTTTCTTAAGGGGGGGGCGGCGATGCCCGGAAGGGGTAGAATACCAGCAGCAACCGAAGGGAGATGGGAAATGCGGTTCGACGATCTAGAACGGCAGGGGGTGAGTCATAAACATATCATCATCTTAATCAGTCTCGTGACTGTCGGGGAGGGAGGACGCGGACGTCATCGTACGGGGCGGTAGAAGGGAAGAAGAGTTGGGACGATCGATGGGGGGCTGAAGGGGCACGCTCGAATGGGTATCGCCCCGCCTGCACAAACAATGGGAAGCGCCGAGGTGAGAGAGAGTAACCGTAGAGCTAAGGGCGAAATTTTCTAGACAACGCGCACCGGAGGCCGAAGAGACGATTCAGCTTCGTCGGAAAAGCACAGGGTTCACGGGTTCCATCTTGTCACCTTGTGGAACCGAGAGTTTGATAGAGCTGCGCTGGAAATATATGAAACAGAAACGTCGAGCGTTCGGAGGGAGAACGCGAGTGTCCGCGAGGTCCGACTTCTTTGCAGGCAACACCAAGGGGGAGAACGGCGCTGCGCAAGGTACTAAAAGCAAACACGAAAGGCTGAGCGATGGTGGAGGCGTTTTCTACTATCACTACCAATTTCTTGGGGGCGGTTAGGCTGGCGGGCAGAGAGAAGACGGTCTGTAAGAAGAAGGGATGCGCTGCTGAGCGGAAGAAAAGAAACGAAACGGCACGATGAGGGAGTTAGCCGAGGGCTCGAGGGACAACGTTTCAGTTTCGGCCACCAGTGAGTAGAGGAGGAGACCGACGCACTGGGACGTACTCAAAGTTGCGGACTAGCATTTCGGAGAGAGAGGCGGGTTGTCGCAACAGCTACTCACGGGAATAAAGGGGCACATCATTGTCGTGCGAATGACGACCACCTCAGCTGCGAGGAGGACGCGGCCGTGCACTCTCCCAAGAAAAAAAAGACGACACCGCTTCGCACACCGTATACGGTAGATTGAATCTGGACTGAACAGGGGGGGGGGAAGGAAACAGCAAAGGGGACGGGGGGGGAAACGAATCATCAACAAAAGGAAAAGGAGTCTCCACCAAGACGTTGAACGTCAAAGTGCGTTACCAGTCAAAACAACAAAGGCGCTGCGCCAGGGTCTGGGTTAGCGGTGGGAAAGGGTCAAGAGAAGGACAGGTGAAGGCAGGTCGAGAAAAAGGAAGGTCGTAATCGCACTAGAATAGAGGGAAAATGGGGCAAGAAAGTAACGGGGAATAGTCTACCATGCAGTATCTAGCAGAAAGGCCGGAGTAAGAAAAAGGGGAGAACTCTGATGGAAGCGTAAAGCTAACTCGACGCTCGCCAGGGGGGGTGGAGCGATGTCGAGAGGCGGCAAACAGACGTTAGTGACTATCAGGGAATTAGGAAGACAGGATCAACAAATACGAACCGGGGAGCGCTGCTGAAAGCCCGTCACCGATGTGAGAACGGCACGATGCGTCGGAAAAAACAAAAAGAGAACAGCTCGGATGGATTAGACGGGACCTCGCTGCGCACAAGATGGACGCGGCTCCGTTCGGTAGGGGAACTTGCTCACGGAAATCTTTTGGTGAGAGGTGAAGTCAAACGAATCGTAGGAGAGCGGACTCGCGAGGAGGCAAACGCACACCGCTCGACGTCAGGCGCGGCAGGACAACGAACATTCGACCCGTCCGAAATCAGAAAAAGGTGGGAAGGAAGGTTTACCAGTGTCGGCAAGGTGCACCTTGTCGGGAGCGAAAGGGGGGGCCTCCAAGATGGATTCCTCAAGCAAATGAAGGGGCGCGGGGTAGGAAAAAGGCCTAAGGAAGGGGGGAGAAGAAGATCGCTCACAGCCTCGAAAAGGAGAATGAAGGAAAGCTGTGGAGGCAAAGGGCAGTCAATCCCATTCGACGGCCCCAATCCTATCTCAAATCTTAAAGCCAAGGAATTGGACATCCTAAGAACCCGACCGAATTGTAGAGGCGAACGCCAAAAGGAGACCTGGAGAAGGGGAGAGCATATAAGCGCACATCGAGGTCAGTTCGCGCATGGGACTTCTAACACAGACTTAGGCCGAGTCTTGGTATCTTGAGATAGACCATGAACTGTGCGAACATCAGAAAAAACCTAGGATGACCAATATTGTTCAGAGTGAAGAAATGAAGACACTTGACATCGGAGGAGTGAGCAACGGATCAAAGAGCGTTTCTGACCCGAGGTGAGGTCAACACGGCCAGATTATCGCGGCGCCCGAGGAGAATTACAATTACCGGTTCGTTACTATAGAGGGGAGGAAGACGCAAGGAGGAATGCACCAAAGCATACGAAAAATGAAATGCGTTGAAAAGCTGTAGCAGACGGGCGAGGCCCGGCAAAGGACTCCTGCGTATCCAAGCGTTCACTTGAGGGACGGAGGCCGCATTCGGATCGGAAGCATTAGCCAACGCCAAGGAAGCCTGCGATCATCCCCGAGTGCCGCAGACTTTCTCAGGCAAGGCAGTCATCGGAAAACGAAGGCTTGCCCGGCAAGAGCAAGAAAGGAAGACATGGAATCAGGTCAAGGGGAACCGCGCGTTCAAAATATCTGCAACAACCCCTGCAACCGGTCCTTGACAGGGCGCTAGAATCGATAAAGCG
>Ga0179593_1301039_pt1 | contig 12310 bp, 16 predicted proteins | sample CZODoug2_1_08_16_FD_185931 | JGI IMG/M metagenome (GOLD analysis project Ga0179593, IMG submission 185931) | Vadose zone soil fungal communities from Angelo Coast Range Reserve, California, USA - CZODoug2_1_08_16fungal (PacBio error correction) | ecosystem: Environmental > Terrestrial > Soil >...
CATGCAGTATCTTTTTTTGGGGGGCCAAGAGGGACCCCGTTAAAACTTATTGATCTGGTCCGGTAAAAGGGAATGCTTGGGGAACGTGACGGATATAAAGGCGGCCTTCTGGACCGACCGGGGTGGGGCTCGCCGGAAACGAAAGTCAGCACAGCGGCATTAGAAAGATTGCAACTGCATCCATGGAGCTTGAAATAAACATCCGTTGGACGCGGAGAAGGTGATGAGCCGTGGGGACAAAGAATTCTCCCCAAAGAAAGGATATTCAGCTGCGGAGGGACGTTTGGGACGTAGGCAATCAAGGATAGATACTGGACAGACTCAGGCAACCCTCGGAGAGAAGCTGGGTACTATTCATTCGGCAGGCGGGCTTGGGGAAAGGCAGGGTGGGTCGAGGAGGGGGAGACGCTTTAGGCCCGCGAATGTACGACGCGAACCGGCCGTGCTAACACGTTTAACTGAACCGCGGTAAAGTTTCAGTCGAGAGGGATAGCGCACCCGCAAAACCATAAAAAGACATCTAAAGGATCTCTTTGATAACCGGGGAAAGAATAATTTTCTTGTTGTGTCAGGGGAAAGTCTGTGCGCCACGCGCGAGACACGGCATATACTCTAAAACAAAAAAGTCTTGAGGGATAGAGGGAATTCCGGCAAGAGCGTGCTCTACAAAATAAGAGATAAAAAACATTGTCTATGGTTTAAGGGAACTTGAAATTTCTAGAAGGGCGATGGTCTAATATGGACGTAGGAAAGCGTACCGCGGGAAAGTGACTGGGACTAGAATGAGGGAATAACGTTTCCTTTAGCCAGAGAACGAGGCTGGAAAAAAAAAAATCCATCTTTACAGAGAGAGAAAGAAGCACACTGAACGAGAAGCAAAAAAGGGTCTTACGCCTAATATCTATCCTATTGGTTTAAGATATCCAATTAAAAGCGTGCCTCGAGGCCAGTAGATTCACCCGAGAGAGAGGCAGCATACTTTAGAAAAGAAGAGGAGTGTTGGGATTAGGGTTTTTAAGGAATGGTATCAAGAACAAAAGGCCTAGAGAAAACTGGCGGAATCAAGTCTTGTACAACGGGGGATTCTAGTGATCAGTGGACACATCCATCTCTTCTGGGGGGAAGCGTCAGCCTAGTGTAAGAGAAAAGGAGTGGCAAGCAAACGTCCGGCAGACCGGCCATCCTTATAGGCAAGGAAATAAAAAATTTGCAGCAAAGGACACACCTGAAGCCGTAAAAAGCGGAAACACGGAGAAGCCGGGTAGAGCCAACCGGTACTCCGGGGGGGGGGAGGTGGAGAAAGGATAGGAGACAACGCGCAGTCGAAGCTCGGGGGATCGAAGCCGTTGCAAGCGCGTGTCGGGATAAGGGTCCTAATAGGGGGAGTGAGACCGTGGCTCCGCTGGCTCCATCGGACAATGCCGAGTGACGGGAAAGTCACCCAAAAGGAGACTGGATCCAACTAGACGTGAGGCTTTTAGCACCAGTTCGGAAAAAAGGGTTCACTGGCTCGGTGTGCTAAGAAGAGATCCTGAGAGGAGGGAAAAGGCCAAAGGAAAACAGTGAAAATTGCCAGGGTTAGCTTGGAGGGAAAGGGAAAAACAGGGTCATGACTTAGACTGAAAACACCTCGGAAGCTACTGTGGCTGTGTAATTGAACCTACTTTACGGCTATCCTTAGAAAGAAAGAGAGTGGTAGAAAAACATCGCCCTTCTTTATAGAGGGACACCTTGGTGGGGAAAACGGGGGTATTAACGAAAAAGTCGCCCCATTTCCAGGGAAGAAAGAGAGGTCAGAATGGAAGAAGGAGCGTGGGACAAGTCCGTCAGGGAAAAGCTGGCTCTTGTGGTGAATCTAGGGGAAAACGTTCCTAATTCCTTGCGTATTGTTTGGTGTTGAATGAACTAGGGACCTACTTGGGGAGGGGGACCAACCGTGGTGACGGTCACATCTTATGGGGGGCTCGGGGAAAAGAAGTCTGGACGAGGGAAAACTTAGAGGTCATCTGCCGATTCATCATCTCTTGGTCCGGAGTGACTCGAAGCACTCTTTACCGTGGAAACGGGCGCGAAAAAGGAAGGCGCGGTCCGGAAATATCTTTCGCCATACTTACTGAGCTATTGCCGACAGCTCACCTCAAAATAAGGGAGAGATTCATAAAGAGGTTGATCCTTCTGAGATGAATGGTAAAGAAATAGACCATCGGGTAGAAGAGAATGGGCTGGGAGTTCTCATACTCGGTTTACGAACCTAGGGTACGTGGCGTAGGAGAAAAGAAAAACAATTGGTAGGAAGGGGGGCTCTTCTAACTTTAGGGATACCCAGGGAAATACTTCAACTTCCTGAGGGAGTTGAAGGGCGTCCGCTTTACCCGAGGAATAGAGTTTAAGTTTTATTAGAGCCGGGGCAAAAGGAAGGCCGACTCGAAGAAGGATTGCTAAATCTAGGTTGCTTGGTAGGAGGAAGACCAGGGGGCACCTCCGGAAAAGGGGATTTGATTTCTTAAGTACCTCGACCATTAGACTCTAAGAAAGAAAACCAGAGTTCTAGACGAATGTCGAAGAGGGTGGGTCACCTGCTTTCATCGGGCTGGAGAGAAGAGGGAAACAGTCATTTTATTATAGGAAGAAAGATTATATGTGGAGAAAAGAACCTCTCTTGACGCCGTCGAGCAGCAATCTCGAAGACATGACGCTGATCACTCTTGGGTCGGGATGGTTCGGGAAAGGGCGAAAAGGCCCTTTACAAGACCAACAGAAAAAAAGGTCGAATTTGGAAAGGGGAAGGCCCGACGACAACGAAGGTTCAAACCTAAACCGGGACAGGTCTTTAACGATAGAGTAAGGAGCCTCTCCCCAGGCTAGGGGGGAAAAAAAAAAAGAGGCCCTTTTGAGGAAACTAATCACTCCCTTAAAAGCGAAATCCGGGAAGGTATAGCAGGAGAAAGTTCAAAAGAAGGAGCACAGGGGGCCGGCAAAACAACTGGCATCGCCCGTACGAGTGAAGCGGCGCCACGGAAGCGGGCTCACCAGACCGTGAGGCTTCGTTCCAGGGAGAAGAGTCCTGACAGAAATGAAAAACGCGCAAGCCAGGACGAAAGAATCGTGGGGAACTCTCAACCTCAAGCTCGTTACAGGTCCTTCTCGGGACCTCGGGTCAGGCAACCTGAAAGGACGGCAGGGGGGGGAACAAGACAGCGGGGAGGTGGGAGTCAAAGAGGAGATCCTTTATTAATCAGCAGGTCATTGGAAGCAGAGGATTAAACGATCACGAGAGACGCTAAAACAAGACTTGCTCAAAGGACTCCGGGGAGAAGAGAGGGGAGAAGAGGCAAAGGTGCGAAGGGGAGGGGTCCACGAGAATCAAGGTGGGGTCAACGCCTTTTTGGGCCAAGCTCATAACATGAAAAATCTCCATTTTCGCCCACTCTGGTGGAAACCCCCGTGAGGAGATAGAGGAACCACCCATTTGACGCAAAATTTAACAGTTAAGTGGACTACCGGTCAAAGGGCAGTTCATGAGACGGAAAGGGGATTTTGGGCCTTATTCAGCCCAAGGGGCCCGTCTGCAACAGGGGGTCCCTTTTTCTACGAGGGCGTCTAAAAATGTAAAATAAGAAATCCAAGACGGGCAAAAACGCACGTTCGGGGTGGGAAAGGGGAGAGTGTGTCAAAAAACGAAGCGTTGGCGGGGAGAGGGATCGGGGAAGGGAAGGGCCAACTGGTGCTGCGTAAAAAACTGAATCTGGCGGGGGGGGGGGGAGGAAAGTCCCCCCCCAGGTTAAGAAAAACTGACTCAATATCATACTGGGAGCTTTGCTTAGTGGGGGGGGGAAAGCGATCTCGTGGGTACCGCAGGCCAGAAAGTTCCATGGATCAACGTGTGGACCCGAAATCCTGGTAGAGAGACCCAGGGGGATTCTCTCTGTGATCGCCGCCTTGATCGGCGTTTGGATTCAAGGGGCAAGGGGGAAAGAGCTCAGGGCCAGGAGTGCCATTGGAGTTCTTTAGTCAGACAATCCCGGAGCACGTGAGCTAAGTGTTAGTAGAAAAAAAGGAGGTCAACTATCTATATCAGGAAGGTTTCTTTATGACTAAAAACCTTGGAAATAGACGAGGATAGATCAAGGAGGGATTGGCCTTTTGGAGAACTCTCCGGCGTCTTCCCATGAGTGGACGTCAGCGGAGCCTTAGAAAGGGGGGTGGGGTTCCTCGTAATCAAAAGGGGAAACAGAACCCAATTTATCCCACGTGGAGGATAGAGTAAGAAGAAATGGGAGAGGGATAATGGGTAAAGATGGGGGGGACGGAGGGGGGGGGGAGAGGGAAGCGGAAAGTGAGAAGAGAGGGCGGGAAAGGGGGTGGGATAGGGGGGGGGGGGGATAGGAGGGTATGGGTGGGGAGAAAAGGAGGGGGGGGAGAAGGGGAAGTAGAAAGAATGGTGAGGGGCGAGGCGGGGGGGGGAAGAAGAAGAGAAAGGAGGCGCGAGGATCAGAAGGAGTGCGGGGAGTAAGGAGGTGGAGACTGGCGAGGGATGAGCGATAGGGAGAAACTGAGGGTAGATGTGGAGGGAGGGAAGAGCCCGAGTCAGAGGTCTCTCCTGGCGAAGAGAAGGAACGAAGGAAAGAGGGAGGATGCACTTGGTTCAGGACAGAAGAAGCGGAAATTGGGCTCTCAGGGATTCGTGCCCTGTGCTCGACGAGCAACAGGCATCGGCCTTTCGCGCTGGGGAGGGAAAAATGAGAAGGGGCGAGCTCTGCCAAAAATCCGGAGAAAAAAGGCCGGGAATTCTGCTCTTTTCCTTAACTCATGACACATAAGATGCAGGGCAACAGGACCTAATCAAAAAAGCACAAAAAAGATCTTCTGAGAAAACTGCTGAAGAGAGTTACTCGGTTGGACTCGAGTAGAGTGAGATGGGAATATCGCTCTTGACGCGCCCAAAGGGAGAGATCTTAACAAGAAGCAGTCAATACAGGGGTGCTTTTTCTCTGGGGGAAATATGGAATTAAGTGGAAAAAGGGAGGAATGAGAAGTAGAGGAAGCTAGGAAGGAGAGGAGGAGGTTGAATAAGGAAGGAAAGAAAAGAAAAAGAGAGGAGGGGAGAGGCCTTATTTTTGCGCCTACCGAGGGGTGCAGCTGGCTCCATCGATGAGAAGGGGGTCGAAAACGCACATTCAGCTCGTGCTCAGCCGGAGAGCTTAATGAGGTCAATTTCCCTGGATGATGCGGGCACCTGTACGAAGCGCAAATACCATAATAGGATTAGGGGATAACCTCACAGGAGAGAATCCTTCACTGGAAGGGTAGCACGGCTTTCTCCGAAAAAGGGGTAGGGGGGGGGGATGTCTTTGAGGGGGCTATCGCCTTCGACAAAATCTAGTCTCATCAACCCAAAAGGGGAGGAGTCTATTGGTTGGCCAAGCGTGAGGAAGGCGACTCATCAAGGAGGAAGAAACAAGACAACTGGGAAAAATTAGAAAGGTTTTCGAACAACAGAAGGACTTCATTATGTGTGGTGGGGGGAGGAGTGGAGACTCATTATGGGACTTTCGGAGACGGGGAATCAATGAATGTTGTCAGAAGGTAGTGAAAAATGATTCCGAGAATTGAAGCCGTACATGGACTGGACGCCAAGGGGGAAGGACCGACATCCGAGAGAAAACCCTCAGCCAAAGCACGAAATTCTCGTGGAGGAGACGGGCCGATCCAGTTTGACTGAGCCGTTAGAGAAAGCGGTCCTCTCTGAATCCCCCTAGCGTGACCCGGGGGCATACGTCGAACAAATGTTTTGAGGTTTCCAGATTCGTATCACAGAGCAGATCAAGGATGGGATCCTCTTATTTGACAAGGAAGGTCGGGCCATAATAGAAAGGTTGCCGAAAACTCGTCGTGAATGGATCTGACTAGGGAGGAAACCTTGAGTCAAAGAAGGCTCTCCAGCCTGGACGAAGGAGACCCAGAAGGATCAGAGGATCCGGGTTGTACATTGGGGGGCATATTAAGAACACAAAAGGGATACTCCGAGCATAGCTTCGAAAGAAAGCATATGAAGAGAATTATCGTGATAAAAACTTCTCCTGGGTGCTACTTATGTGCCAACACTCTAAGAAACTGGTTGGTCGTTGTAATCACGGAACTGGGGCTTGCGCCCGGGCGGCGGGAGTGGAAAACATTTGGACTATGAACATCACGGAAGATGGGGAAATAATTGGGGGGGTAGAGACCGAGGTTTCACGTCAAACACACGGACACACAACACAACAAATCGGGATTTCTCGGAAGGGACCTGCCGGAGAAATCAGTAGCAAAAAAAAAAAAAGCCACTCCAGGGAAGACATAGGAGGGTTTTCGGGGGTCTTCCCTGGGTGTAAAGGGGTTACTCCAAAGGGGGGGCCACGTCTCGAGGGAAGGGGGAGAGGGCCTATGGGGTCCGGACTTGAAGGAAAAACAAAGCATCAAGGGAAGTTCGAGAACAGTTGGTTGGCGTGAGAGGGGCTAGCTTTCAAATCAGTTTCTTCATCTGGACGTTCACAAAAAATTAGAATCGCAGATGGAGCTTGGAATCATGGGCCCAGGGGAAAATTCCAAGAAAGGAAACTAGGAGGGTGGATAAAACACAGCGGAAGAAACCACTCCTCGTCGGAGGAATTGAGGGGACCCCTCTGGGATGAAGTATTGAAAAAAAAGAAAAAACTTAGACAAAGGCACATATGTCCCCACGGAAAAAATTTTAGGAAGAAAAATGGGGGACGCTTACTCGGGGAGAGGCTAGCGCAGAATGTCCTGCGTAAGGGAAAACAAGGAAGAGCTCTGAAGTTAGGACAAAATGGGATTTGGGTGGTCTGGTAAAAGGGAATATGTTGTGGGTGTGGGGGGTGTTGGCAAAAATTCTCTGATAGAAATGGATGGTTCTCTCTGGCAAGAAGTAGGGGTCTGCGGGGAACCACATGAGATAGGTATTCAGGGGAGCAATTAAAAGGGGGTAAACCGCGCTTGTTCCGCTTTCTCGTAAAAAGAAAAAAAAGCACTCGACCGCGGAAAGCACCTTTAGGAGAGTATACAGCGGAGGGCCGATTGAATAATAGGAGAAACTGGGGGGGTAAAGCTCAACCGCGAGTCAGGGAAGAGAGTCGTTTTTGTGGGCGAACTGGTCTCTTCGGTAACGAAGGAGAAGTTCGAGAACAGGGGGGGACCTCAGTCTCCGGGGTAAGAATAAGTTCGGGCGTCGCCTCTACGCCAGTGGAAGAAGACGAGTAGGGTTCTACCCCAAGAACTTGTGGGCCTTGGCTCGCGGGGGGGCTCAAAAAAAGGATCACAAACTGCGCGTTGATTTGTAAGGGGGGTTGAAAAAAGAGCCGGGATGCTGGTGGGGTGAAGATAAGGCCCTGAAGAGATCGAAAAGTACAGGCCGGTATGAAGAGATCTTTGGTCGGCCGGAGGGATCCTGTCTCCAAAACCAGAATCTTACCAAGGTGATGTTGAATGGGAAAAGGGTGCTGGGGGACGAAAAAAACCCAGGAGCCGCAAAAAAAAACAAAAAAGTGATTGGAAGCGGGGGCGAGGTCTTGACTCTCCTTCTTTCAAGAGGGGCGGAAGGAAGAAGTCCATGGGAGGAAACAACAAAAAAAAAATCAAGGAACTCAACAAAAAATATGATGGAAGATAGATTCGGGGTCCACGTTTCTCTCGTCTGAGACTTATTGAGAGCAACGCAAGAGAAACTTCAGGAGGAGTATCACGCTTGGGGGGGGGGCGGAGGGTGGCGGAGCCGGGTTCCTCGGAGGCCCAGTTAATCCAATCCTCAACTAAAGTAAGACAAAGGGGTTTAACAAAAGGGGGAGTACTCGCGAAAAAAATCAACCGAGATCGTCAAATGGTTTCCGCTTGGAGTCTCGAGGCCTCCGAGAAGAAACAGTCCATTATCGCGAGTTAAAGGCCCATAGACTCCCAGTCAAAACGGAAGAGCCTTTGAATGGCTTTGAGGAGGAAAGTCAAACTCCTAACGGCCAAAAGCTTCAAGCTCGGGGACCACGTAAGGATCGGGCTTCAAGGCATAGAGGGAGTACGACCAGACCGTGCAAAAAAACGAAAGGTGAGGGTACGAAATGAGAAACGCAGGGTCCTCGAAGCAACGAAGATTCCGACCCAAAAACTGAGAATGGACTGAAGATCGGAAAAGTTTGTACCTCGGGGTCCATTATGGCAAACCTGCGGGCGAAGCGGAAGAGACGCGGCCTCCGTTGCGTCTTCTTTAGCGAGCGTAGTTGGAAGGTATGTCCCAGACGAGTTTGGGGGAGTCTCTCAGCCCGAGCAAGGCTCATAGTGAAGTACCAGGAAGAGGAAAAGGACGGAGGGTAGGTCCATGGACAGGGGCATCTGTCTCCGATCCCTAAAAAATAGCCTATGTCCTAAGGACGAAGACCATAAGAAGGGGGTCACGTTTTTCACGTCAAGATTCTTTTCACACACTCTGATAATCAAAGCACAAGGGGATAAGAAGAAGGTGTGGGAAAAGCACAGTCTGTTACCACGAATCGAGGCAAGGAGAAAAAAAAACCTCCAAATTTTCCTACAGTTGGGCGTTCGGCTAATAAAGAAACTGGAAAGACTGGTTCTCAGAGTGCTGACTGGCTGAAATTTCCCTGGACGAGGGGGCGATTCCAATTGGAAAGGTGTTCGTAAGGGTGGGGTCCGAGGTCCGTTAGACTAATCACCAAGACTAAATACAGGTTGGGCAAAAAGACCATCGGCCTAGGAGTGAAGATGGTCGTTTCTCATCCCTAATCGGGGGGATGAGGTTGCTGGGAAATCTCCTCGAAGGTGTAAAGGAAGAAAAGAACAGAGAAAAAAAGAAAAATATAAAAAACACACCCCCCACCCCCGTCCGAAAGGAACTATTCCTTGTGGGGGGGCTTTGGAAGAAAAAGAAGTTTCAGACCATGGGAGGGTGGTCAACGGGCCGCACACAAGGCTCAAGGATTTGACGAGGGGGCGGGGTGGGAGGGGGCCACATGGGAAAGGATCGAGGGGAGTTCAGGCTACTTGAAGAGGGGAAGAAGGGGTCAACCAAGGGGGACACTCAAATTACTCGGAACCGCCTCGCCGAGATTGACTAAGGGGTATGAAAACCCATTCCTCGAGTGTTACGGTTAATACCATCCGAGCTGACAGAGGTCGGAGGGGTCTCCAAAGGAAAACGCATGGGGAGCATGGACCACGTGGAAAAAGCCGGGGCGTTCGCATCGTTTAAGGCGCAGGCTCTCCCATATCTTCGGGGAACCGGCGGGAGGGGGTAGGCAGGAAGCATCAAAAAGGTAAAAACCCGTTGGGGGACGATACGTAATCCGGCAGGATTACTAAGGAGGGGACATGTGAAAGCAATTCGGGAGGGGGGGTTTGAGACTCCTGCACAAGGAAAAAGTTGGTACGCCGAGATCAAGGGGAAGACGAAGGAGGAAAAATTGTGAGCGCCTGGGAAAAGGGAAAGGGGCTCGCTAGAAGAGGGGAAGCTGCAAAATAGCGGAGGGGATGGGAGCTCGAGGCGATTCGGCCTGTTCCAGAAGATGACAAAGCCGGGTTCTCGTTAGTGGAGTCGATTGGGCAAACTAATCAGCAAAACGCGCGCGGTACCGATCCTGCACATCAGGAGCAGGGACGAGAACTCGCAACGAGGACTCGTTAAAGCACCCTGGAGGGATAGAGGCGGAGGGGCCAGCGAAAAGGGACGTCGCTTATGGTTGCTTAAAAGGCGGTAGTGGCTTCCCGGGAAAGGTAGGCGCTCTAAACACCGACCTACAGACGAAGAGGCCTATTCAAAGAATTGTCCATGCCTCGAAGGATGGGGAGAATATTCACACATAGACGAAGAGAATAGGTAAAAAAGACAGCACCATTCCGAGAAGGAGACAAAGGTACTTAGGAGGCAACGATCTCGCCGTGAAAAGGGGGGGGGTTCGAAGTATTCTTGCCTAAAAGTGAGGGACTTAAAAAATAAAAAAAATATCTAAGAAAACCGGAGGGAGTATGAGAGAGTACGTGTGGGAGGGGAGCTCTGGGCAGCAAATACAATCGCGAAACCAAATCGTGAAGCACGAAGTCAATTCGAATTGGTTCGAGATGGGTGATCAGGGTGACAGCGATGAGGACTGGGGGGGAAGCTTAAGAACCGTTGCTAGGGGAGGGACCATTTTGGACCATCCTACGGGCTATCGGCCCAAGTGCGCGCAGTAGCTAGCCGGGTCAGAACAAGAGCCATCTATAATCAAACAGAACCTAGCAACAGCCATAATCTCAGTCAAAGACTAGCAAAGTAGAGATGATCCGATGGTGGGAGCTGTAAAGAAGAGAATACTGGGAGGGGTCTTCCGTTCAAACAGGTCTCGGGGGGGCCGGGGTATAGGAAGTATTACGGTGGGGTGGGTGAGGAATGTATTTAGCCTTAAGGGATAAGCCCGGGATCGCCGCAAAGGCTGCTCATCCGGAATGGGCTAGGAAGAAGAATCTCAATGGGGTCACCCATCTCTAGGACTGAGAAAGGCAGCGGCGCGTGAGGAAAAAACCAGTTCGGCACTCATGAGCATCACAGCTGAAGAGACTTGCTCGCCTGCGACACATATATCGGAGGGGATCCGGATAAGTGCAGGAAGAGGCACTCAACACACATAGAGACTATTTTCAACCGCACCAGCATATCAAACGAAGGTGGTCTTCCCGACCTGGAGTCCATTTCATCTAGAGAGTTCAAAACTGAAAGGAGGATACTTGGGGGGGGGGGGATCTTGAGAAAAATGGATCACTCTTTTTTCCGCGCCGGCTTATATTGTCCATTAATCCCGGTCGGGGGGGAGAAGGGTGGGACCGATGAGCTCAGGAGAGGATCTAGGAACGTGGCCGGTCAGGGCAAGGGAAAACTAGGCAAAGGGCAGTCCACCTCGAACGGCTTGTTAGATACAGGGGCCCGGTTCGGGAATAGTGTCCCACTGGAATCATCTGTGCATGGACCAATAGAACGGAGGATTACACCGCATCCCTTACAGTCGAAACTGGCTTAAATACTTGTTTCGGGCTCTTTCAGGAGGCAGGGCACCCCAGTCAGACCGGGGGGGGGGGGAAGTACCCCTCTCGCTTCAGGAATTGGGTTCAATTATCAATAAAAAGCGTCGAAGGCGGAAAAACCCAAATCAAGTGGAAACCAGAAGCGTGGGGGCATCGGCAGCCGCCGAGAGATTTTCTTGACAAAACGGGAAAGATACTGGAACTTGGGCGACGGATAGAGGCGACATGGAACGGTCAGCAAGGTTCCGGGAAGAAGGCCGTTTTCCCTGACAGCCCTGGTCGGAAGCGCGAAAAAGTTTTTACTCGTTATGGAGCTCAAAAAGAGGCCTGTATAAAAGGGAGTGATTGGGTTTGAAAGAAGGGGGCCAACTTGGCAAAAAAAAGGGTTCTATAGGAAGACTGATGGTGGTCTGAGCTGGGCCACGAATCTGAGGCGTTTAAAGAATAGGCGGAGGACTTCCTGAGCAGGAGGGGATTCAGCGCGTGTCTCTCTTTTGTCAAGAAAAAAAAGCACGAGAACGTGACGTAGAAGAGGCCAATTCTGGGTGATTCATCGATAACCATCACTGGAAGATTTCCGACGAGAAACAAGGGGGGAGTTGCCTTTCCAGGGGAAAACGGGCGACAAAAATAACTGGCCTTTGAGGGATAGGAGTTTGCGAAAGAGGGAGGGAGGGTAGGAAGAAAAAAAGGGCAAAAAAACGAGGAAGAAGCATTGCTTACGGAAAGGTATGGCCGAAGCGAGCGCCTTTGACGAAGAAGATTCGGGAAATTGGGGGGGGGGGGGGGGGGGGGGGGGGGGGGGGGGGGGGAGGGTGGCGCGGAGCGGCTGTCGCTACCCCCTTCACGGCCTGCTTCCGTGTCCAAAATGCTTAGTTTAATGTCTCCTCGCGTGGACTTTCTTGATGTTTTGGGTGGGGTGATTTGTATTGTGGATTTTGTAATGACTGGTAGGGAAAGATGTGGGGCTTCTCTTCCGTACGTTCTAGAATGGTGTCCACAGCAGCGGGCACTATTTCACGAGGGAAAAAAAGGGGTGTGGCAGGAGGTCAAATAGGAAGAAAACAAACGTCCGTGGGAGACCTTTGGAGGGTGAGGGGGTCGGTGGGGCCGGGCCCTGGTCATGAGGCCCACAAGGGGAAGTTAAACGGGCCACAAACCACAAAGCGTGGCTCTCAAGAACTGAAGGGGGGGGAGAGTGAGAAGACGGGGGGGGCAAAAGGGGGACCACGGATGGTCCGGGGGGCTTAAA
>Ga0179593_1348809_pt1 | contig 12310 bp, 24 predicted proteins | sample CZODoug2_1_08_16_FD_185931 | JGI IMG/M metagenome (GOLD analysis project Ga0179593, IMG submission 185931) | Vadose zone soil fungal communities from Angelo Coast Range Reserve, California, USA - CZODoug2_1_08_16fungal (PacBio error correction) | ecosystem: Environmental > Terrestrial > Soil >...
TGCGCCCAAAAAAACCAACATTCCGTGCAGCAGAAGAGGGGAAACAAATGTAGGAAAGACAAGGGAACGCTGAAAACATTCAGCATAACAACGCACAGCAAGGGGCCGCTATGAGAGGGGAGCATTGTTCGTAAGGAATCAAAACAAAGTTGGGTGGAAGAGGAAGAAAAGTAAAAAAAATTCGAAAAGAGAGTACGAGGCAACACAAACGGAAGGAGTATATATGGAAACTGGAGACGAAAATATCCGAAAATTGAGGAACAATGGTCAGGGGAACAGAGTAGGAAAAAAGAAAAAGGGGAAAAGCGAGCAGGGGGAAGCGGGTAAAAAAAACGCACGGTTACAGGGTTACCTACATGGTGGGGGAAGAACCAAGGGAAACTCCTTCAGGAAATGGGGGAGGGGGGAAGGGTTGCTCAAAAAGATTCAGCAAACTTTAGCCCGGCCTCTACCAGATCCTCCCCAAGCAGAAAGCAAGAGATAGAGCAGATAGAGAGGGGGATAGAACGAAGAGAGGTATATAAGGTACCGGTTGAATGTGGCAGCTAAAACAAAAAGAAACTATGTTTGGGAGGCGGAGTAGCGAGGTGGATGGTTGAAAGCTAACTTTAGGCAGGGGGATCGGGAAGGGACCGAAAGGTCCTTCCATGAGGGAAAATCTGCCATTGCCGATTGGGAGAGACCGGGTGAATACGTTTGCATCCTGAAAACCCGCAAACTGAATCTAAGAAGGAGGGGTCAAAGTGGGAGAGGAAAGGGGCGTAATGGCGGGGACAAGCAAAACAAAGGAAGGGAAAAGTGGTAGGGGACCAAAATATTCAAACAGGGCCAACCCTGTTTGGAAGGGGGAAAATAGGTTGGCGTTGTGAAAAACGCTCGGGAGGTTCGCGAGTGGGGGAAAACACTGGAGGGACCGAACAAAACGCCTCCCTTCTAAATAAGATCCCTGGACCAGTGGGAAAACAAAATTGTCGCGCAGAGAACCGGGAGAGGACAACGGAGAGGGGGAGGGAAGGATTACATATAGCGCGACGGAACATTGTCCCATTATCAGTCTGGGAGAGGCAAGCAATAATGGCTCGCAAAACAACCAGAACCACCCCCATAGGAAATGAAGTGAGCCGAAAAGGGGTTTCAAAAAAAAAAAGGGTAGAAAAAGGGATGAGCTTGCGGGGTGCAACGGCTCCGATGAAAGGTCAGAAAACAGCATTAAAAGGAAAAGGTCAAAAGACTGCTCGATCAAAAAAGGCCCGAGAGAAAAGGAGGTGCGGGGAGGGCAATTCGCGGGTCAGCCTAGGACTGGGGGTCGTTGAATTCCGCAGAACGGTGGCCGCCGGGGAAAAGAAAAGGGAGGGGGACGACAGAATTACAGGTGTAGCTTACCACGAAGGCTGCCTCCACTCTAAAAACGGAGGCCAATGCGCCGAAGGAAAAAGGGCCGGCGGAAGGGAAAGGGGTCGGGATTAGAGAGGATTCAGTGGAACACTTTAAGGGGAAAAGAGATGGTCTGGAGCTTCATGAGATTGACAAAAAGAAAAGAAAACGCGGCAGGAGGCAGAAAGAATAAGGCGGCAGCCACTCTACGTTGGGGAAAACAAAAAGAAAAAATGTCCAAAGGGGGGTGTCCACCCGTAAACAATCCTATTGGGGGGAAAAAGAAAAAAAATAGAGAGCCGGAAAATCAAACCAAGAATGAGAGTGAAACAAGAAACTCTTTTGGGGTTGAAGGCGTGGTCGGAAGGGGGTGACATGGGCTCGCTCCAGAGTTGGAAACCGATAATGTGGTGAAAAATGGGGGCGCTAGGAAGAAAAAGAAGGAAGTCCATAGGTCGGTCACCTGCCGTGGGGGGGGCCGCCGGGAGGGGAAAGGGGGAGGAACTGCTGATGGAACACTGACAACAAAACGAGCACAAGATAAGTGGGGGGCGCCCACCAGGAGGGACCAAGGAAACTAGGGGTACTGTGACAACAAAGGTTCGTAAAAAAATCAAAGTTTTTACTGGGGGGGGTTCCTGGGGACCCAAAGCCAAAAGGAAAAATGGGAAAACGGAGGAGGGGGGGCCTCTTCCATGAATCACCCAGAGTTTTTTTTGATAACTTTGGAAAAAAAACCCGAAATGGTAAAAAAAGAAGACAGGTGTTAAGTCATGGTTGATTGTGTGCGTGAGGGGGGGGGGGTGTGTCTGTGGCACTCATTGGAAATGCCGCCGGTGGGAGCCTTGCAACACGTGATAGGGGGGGGGGGGAAAAGAACCCTGAAAAAAAAGGGGAAGGTGAGAGTCCACGAAGGCCCGGGGTCGCCCACAAAAAATACTAAAGCGGTTAAAAGTCTGGGTTTTCTGAGGGAGGGTTTGATTTCCCAATTCAGAGGCCACCGGTACCGCCAGAAAACGAAAATTGTAAACAAACAAGGGAGTCACATACTCAGGACAGACAAAAAACCATCCTGAGCGCGGGGGATGACTAAACGTGGGGGAACAAACGCAAGGAAGAGGAAGTGAGGCGCCGAACGATGGCACCGGGCTAACTTACAAATCGCGAATGGGGGAAAAAAAAGTCTTCAAACGAGAGGGGAATCATAAAGGACAGAAAAAAGGGGGGGGGCTCAACGGGGAAAGGCCCACAAAAAACCGGTTGGGAACCAAGGAACGCGGGTTCAATAATAGACGCACTGGGGGCAGTTGGGAATCCGGTGAGGTCAGGAGGGCAATACGGAGTGGTTCTGTAGAAGGTCGTAGGGAAAGGGGGCACTTCAATAAGACGTTGCAACCACCTCAGAAAGTAGTAAAGAGGGGGGGGAATTCGTAGGCAAAAAGAGTCTACTGGACAAAAGAAACTGTGGTGGTGGGGGGGAAAAACTCAGTGGAGGCAGCCCCAGCACAGCAACGTTCTTAAAAAAACAGGGGGGCAAGGCACTTGGAAAGGAGGGGGTGACCATTGCGCGCCAGAGAATTCCACGTGGGGGGGGGGGAAAGGCTGCCTGACCTTACAGGGGGAATGGTTTGGCCCAAAGAGGGGCGCATTAAAAGGACCGGGCGGAGGGAGAAGGGATGTGCCCCAACCATTCGCAAACCATCGTGTGAAGAGGGGGAAAGGCCCGCATTAAGAGATAAGATGCAAAAACCAGAATTCCTTGTGCTGGGGTCGGCAGGGCGACGCTAACCGGGAAAAAAGGGGATTGTTCTTCGAACGGAAATGGACCCCGAGTTCTGAGAACGACACCAGGGCCAGAAAATAACCGCGCCAGGTAGAGGAAAACAGAGGAAAAAAGGGGGGAAGTGGGGACTCTTCAATCGGAGAATGTAGGAAAAATTTTTCCATCCGCAAGGAGTTTGAAACGATGTTGAGACCAAGAAAAGTTGGATAGACCACCAAAAAAGGGAAAAGTACGTACTGCGACAGCTGAGGGAAAGAGACGGCCTACACGCAACGCGGCTGAACGGCTGAAGGGCCAAAATTGCCCGAGCGGAAAGGGAAAGAGTACCCAGTGGAACTCAAAAAAATCGAAAAAAGGACGGGCCGCGGGGGAGGGGGGGGGGGAAAGATGCTGGGGCATCATACGAGAACCGAAAAACAAACACAGTGAGGGAAAGAGTAAACCCAGAAAGGGGTTAAAAACTTCCATCGCCAGGGAAAAAAAGAAGTTTACAGATTTGTAAGTTCCCCTTTTGGAAAGAAATCGCATCAGGAAGAGGGGCAACGCACCTAAAAAGACAGGGATCAGAAAAAAGAGTCACGCTGGCAAAAAGGAAGAGGACCGTGGTGGGCAGAAAAGCGGAAGAATCTTAAAACTCGGCGAGACCTGGGAGTGCCAATCTGCAAAATGGAAAAAATGGTACCAAAATGGCCCAGGGAAAAAAAAGTCCCCAAAGAAACAGCTATGGGGTTGCAATTTGTTCGGCAGAGGGTCACCGAAAGGGGAGAAAGGTGAGAAAAGAAATCACAGGAAGAAAGGGTGGGAAAAAGAGGAGCAGCGAATATTCCGCCAGCCAGGGGGAAAAGCTTCAAAGGGCTGGAGTTTATCAAAAAAATAAGGAGACGGGAAGGGCAGGTGCATCGAGAGCGAATGTTGGGCACGCCAAAAGAGGGAGGGGACACAGCACGGGTAGTGAACGAACGCCAAGCGCCGTGGGCAAGAAGAAAAGGAAGGCCGGATCAGATAATAAGAAGGGACGGAAGATGCTCTCAAGGGGGCGCTCAATAAAAATAAACCCCCCCCGGAAATCTGGGGAGGAGGGGGGTGTCTTTGATGGGCGGCAAGAAGGCGAGTTGTCCCAAAAAAAAAAAAGACGTGGTGCCGAAGTTAAAAAAAAAACGGACCGGCTTAAAAAAAAAAAACTCAAGGGAAAGAGGAGGGGGGGGGGGGGGGGGGGGGGGGGGGGGGGGGGGGGGGGGGGGGGGGGGGGGGGGGGGGGGGGGGGGGGGGGGGGGGGGGGGGGGGGGGGGGGGGGGGGGGAGGGGGGGGGGGGGGAGGGGGGGGGTAGGGGGGGGGGGGGGGGGGGGGGGGGGGGGGGGGGGGGGGAGAGAGGGGAGAGAGGGGAGGGGTGGGGGGGGGGGGGGGGGGTGGGTGAGGGTGGTGTCATTTTGCCGGCCACTCACGAACAAAATGCAGGGCCCTGATCTACACTCTTTTCCACCAAGGTCCCAACTATAATCTTAACACTATATTCTTCCACTGTGAAATTCCCCGTGAAAGACAACTAAAGAAAAAGTAACTCCCCTCAACAGGGGGCAAAAACTGACCCTTCGACGAGAAAAAAGGGGTCCCTCCTCTCAGCAGAAACCCTCCTGATCGGGAAATCGCTTTAATTAAAGGAGAGCCGGCGCTCAAACTTGCAAAAAAATAAAATGGAAAAAACAAGCACCAGAGGGGTAACAATTACGATAGGGAAAGGGGGGAACCTTCCGAAGAATATTTGGGCCTTGTAAATTAAAAAAGCGCAGGGAACCCAAGGAAAGAAATGAAATCGCCAGAGTCGGAAGATGACAACACCGGAATCAGAAAAAAGAGGCAGCGGAAAAGAAAAATACGACAAACGCAAGAAAAAAACAGCCACCAGGAAAAGGTCAAAGGTGCGGCGAAATTGGAGGAAGGAGGGAAAACAACGCCGCTTCAAAAGAAATTGAGGAAGGAATTTGACCAGGAATTTGGGTCGAAGAAAAAAGGGGGTTCTCCGGCTTGAAAAAAAAACAAAAAAACATGACAGGGGGGAAAAAAAGGGGGGCTTTCTGAAGTAAACCAGGGGGTTGTGGGCATGTGTGCAAATGAAAGGCGAAGAGCAGTGGACAAAAGGAAAAAACTTACTGAAAAGAAAAACAAACCAAAACCGCAAGAAAGGAAAGCATATGCGCAAGCGCAAAAGAGTGGACCCACTCGGGCCAAAGCCCACGTGCGGGAAAAATCGAATACACGCCAACAAGGTTCTCAAAATGGGGAACACAAAATACGTCAGAGGAAAGAGAAGATTGTGGCGACACCACAAGAATTTTGGGGAAATGCGAAGAAAGGGGGGGGCAACAAGAAAGGGAACCGCAGCAATGAAAGCGCGGACAACGAGGCTTGTAAGAAAAAGTACACGTAGGAAAATCGAAAAAAAAAAAAACGGAGAGGGGGAGGCACAGAGAGCCGTAAAAGAAAAAGGACGAGACACTCCATTTGAAAAAAAAAAAAAAAAAACTAGAAGAAGCGCACCGCAATAACATTGGAAAACATCCCTGGAAGACCGAAAATTTAAGTCGAAGGTAAACAAAGGGAGCAAAGGAAGGGAGGCGGAAAACCAGAGAAAATTGGGAGAGAAATAACCCGAGAAAGGGAGACAACAGCGAGGAATACTAGGCAGACTGGGGCTTGACGGGCGGGGGAAAACGCACAGTAAAAGGGGGGCATCCCAGGATAGAAGAATTTTGACGCCCAGGAAAAGGGAAGTAAGAGAGGGTTTCCGAAAAGGGAACGGAATTAAGCAAGGAGAAAACCTTGGGCGTGGGGGAAAAGGGAGTTTTGTTGGGGAACAGCAGGGAAAAAAAGAAAAAGTAATCCTACTATTGGGGTGGCAGGGGGTAGCGAAAAAGGAAGCCGTGGCGAAGAAAAAAAAAAACTTGGCCACTCTCCCGGAAACCAGTCAACCGCGGATAGTAAGATGGCAATGTAAAGGGGCGGCCGCACAGGGTTGAACGAGAAAAAAGGGGGGTTTGGGAACGGGTTAAGAAGGGATTCGAAAGGGGAGGTCCGGAATAAGAAGGGTCACAGACAGCGGCAGGAAACCGCAGCGGGGGAAGAGCCGCGAAAAAGGGGGTGCGAACGCCACATGCCAAAAGAAGAGATCAGGGATTAGGGAGAAGGGACAACGGGTCGAGGGGAGGGAAAAACTTACCTCCCACCCCAATGACGGGTGCAAAAAGGGAGGCCGATCACACAGAAAGGGGAAAAAGAATGGAGTTGGCGCGAACAGCCACCGTCGCTGGAAAAAAAGAGGGGAAAAAGTCAGCAGTTGACAAACGATGGACAGAATTCTATGGTAACAGCAAAGCACTTAAAGAAGAGCAGCTCCGTCAGGGGGGTGGCCAGGGAGAAAAAACGAGCATCTCAGAAGACCCAACCTCTTGTGCCAAAAGGTCACAAGGGGGAAAAAAGATCTTCATTAGCGTTAGCGACAGTTCCCGGAAGGAAATGGTAGCGGGCGGGAAAAAAAAAAAACAGATTTGTCGCATCACCGGAAAAAAAAAAAAAGGAAACTCTCAGGGAAGATAAGGTAAAACCACCCAACACACGTCTACTCAAGAAAAAAAAAAGACTCGGCCGGCCTTGGGGGGTGCTGAGCATTTGGGACAAAGGAAAAAAACAAGGGTGTCACGGATTAGCGTGACCGTCGCAGAGTCTAGATCTGACATGAAAAGAAAAAAAAAAAAAAAAAGGTTAAGCTAAGAGAGAGGATATCTACAGAGGGGAGAAGGAAATATACGAACCGAAATAAAAAAATAACAATGCTGAAAAGACAACAGAAAAAGCAAAGCCTTCGAGGGATATGAATGGGGGGAGAATTGTGGACGGGACATTTGGGGAAAAAGACATTCTGAGCTGCGGCCCGAAGGTTTGGCTCGCGCAAATGGTGGTGAAAAGGGGAAGACCCGCCTCTACCGATCAGGGTCAAAAAATGCCCGAGAAAAAAGCGAGCAGAATTCAATTGGGGAGGAAAACAGAAGGGGGATAGGGACCGGGGGGAAAAAAAAAAACAAAAGAAAAAGGGAGAGGTGTTTGGTCGACGAGGGGCGAGGGGCCCGCAAAAAGGAAAAAGGGGGTAATAATAAAAAAGAGCATGACGCGGGGAAGAAAGAAGAAAGGACACTGCCGACAACAGGGGGGTCCACAATCAAAAGGGGGGTTGGGGCCAGGGGAAAGAGCCCAACGCAGATCTCATAAAGAAGAGCTAAGTTGCAAGGCACGAAGGGGGGGGGGAGGGGAGAAGGTCCCCGTAAACCCCCCAGAACATTGGGGAGGGCAAAATACGGAACCAGAAAAAAAAAAGTTGGTTGTGTGAGACAAACAGAGAGGCGGTTACGCGAGAAAAAGGGGGTCCTGGGAAATGGAAGCCGTGAAACGGATGATAAAGACACCTAAAAAAAAAAAAAGGAATCCAATTCTTACCAGGTGCAAAACCAACAAACCCTGGTCGAGCTAACACGGGGAGGGCACGCGTATTTAAAGCAAAAGTACATCGCGCAGAAGAAAGGGGAGAAGAGGGATAGGAGAGCAAAAGAAAAAGGGGAAACTCAAAAAAAACCAGAAAAAGGGGAAGGCAAGAAAAAAAACGGAGATGGGGAAGTTGAAAAGACAAGGGCTCTATGTTGAAAAAAAGAGGAAAAAAAAGGGAATCAACAAATCACTGGAAGTTTGCACGGTGTTCAACAGAGGAAAAAAGTCAGGCGACAAAAACACCCTTAGGAAAAAGGTGAGAAAGTTAAAAAGCAGTGAAAAAAGAAAGGAAAAATCACCCAAGGAAGCAAAGCCGAAAAGGAATACCTGTTTCCGGGGGACAGGGACTTAGAGTTTCAACAAAATCGGCTTGGAATCGGTGGCAACGAAATGGGGGGGGGGGGAAAGGGCCGGAGGGGCGACGGGATTCTCGGTTGGACGGTTTACAAAAGAGAAACAACGTCCCTCGACAAAAAAGAGACTAAAGGGAAAGTAGAAAAAGTGGTCGAAAGCACATATCTACTCGGGCTGCAGGGGGGTGATGCACAGAAGCAGGCAGGGTAAAAAAAGTAGAAAAAGGGGGGGGCGTTGTTCGGAGGGAAAGGAACAGGGGTAAGTTTGCCCTGGGATAAACATGCAGAAGGATAGACCCAACGGGTGAGCACGAAGAAACACGATAAGCAAAACAAAGGAAAAAACGGGGCATGATCCAGCAGAGTAGGAAAAAAAGAAACGACCAAGGAAAGGGGGGGGTGTGCGCATAATAAAAATTCTCCGGCCCAAAAACGGGTGCGGGTGGGAATCTCGGTGCTTTGGTGGACGGAAAAATGGCGTTGCGTGGGAACGGAGGGGAGCGGGGGACACATACAATTGGAGGGGGTGGCCGACATATTGGGAACTCCGACGAAAAGGAAAAGGAATGTGACGGAAGGGACGACGGGAACCAATGGGCGTGAGGGGGAAGGATGTATGGAGCACAAAGAGAAAAGGTCTGAAAGGAACAGTGGGCCTGGCACGAGGGGGAAGGGGTCCGCCCTCAAATACAAAACCCCTACAAAACTCTGGGTATAAAAACGCGCACATGGGGGCAACAGGGAATTTAACAAAGCAATAAGAAAGGGGGTGGCTTTGGAATGAAAAAGCTGACCACAGGAGCAATGGCAAAAAACTAGGAAAAAAGGAGGGCATAACGCGGGGGCTCAAAGGTCGGCAAGGGGGAAACCGGAACGGGGATACAGTTATTTAGGGTCACCGAATGGCTCAGCGGAAAAAGATGATTCCAGGGGGGGGGGGAATAGTGGTTTGTTGGTGAGTGCAGAGTGTTGTCGGATGTGGGGGGGCCCCGTGTGCAACTGGCTCTCCTTGGGGTGGCATCTTAATGTCAAAACTTGATATGGTGTGGGGGGAAAGTCGACCATTTGGACAGATTGGGAGGGGGGGGCTCTTTCAGAAGGCCGATCTGTCGATGAGAGTTCAAACAAAAACATTTCTTGGGTCGGTGGAAAACAAAAAATTGTCTCGGCAACGGGAAACAAAGCGCGCCGTGTGGTAAACGCCGACGGTGGGCGGTGAAAAAAACGCCGAACAAAAAAAAGCCGAAAGGACAGCAGATGAAGCCCACAAGAAGGAACTGCAGCTGCAAACAGAGGGCACCCTGGCCTTTTAGGGAAATGGAGGCAAGCCTGGCCATTGCAAAGCATGCCGTCATAAAAAAGGACAAGCAGTGCCTACCAAAATCAACCGTGGGGGCCCAATAACACAAAGTTTTGGAAACCGAGGTCGCGGAGTGGGGGGGACCGTGACACATCAGTGTGTGAAAACTATCAGGAACGGGCCGAAGGGGGGGGGTGGCGAGGAGCACTGCAATAGCTGGCACAAAAAGGACCCCCGACAAATCCGGACATCGTTGGAAAAGGAAAAAAGGCCAAATTGAAAACCGTCTGGTGGGGGGTTTTTTGGTGGGGGCGGAAGCGAAGTCAGGGGCAGGGAAAAAAAAGGGAAAGAACACGCTGTCCTGAACAAATTTTTCAGGGGGCTTGGACAGAAAAAAAGGTGTAAAAGAACTTCAGCATAGGGTCTGTAATCACGAAAGGGGCAGTTTGGAGGGGAGTTGGTGCATAACGTTTGGCAGAGAACAGAGGGAAGAGCGGTTGCAGACAAAAGAAATTCGCCAAAGCTGGGCTGACCTTCTGCCACGCCAAGCCCGACGTCAAGAAGCTATCCAGGCCGTGTGGGTGAAAATAAGGAAAAAAAGGGGAATGAGGGAGGGAGACAACCGAAACGCTAAAAGGGAAGGTTAGGACGTAACGGGAGAAGACAACGAGTCCGTGAAAAGAAAAAAATGAAAACACTCTCCTGGAAAACGAGGGCAGGCCTGCGGGCCCATGGGGGGGGGGGGGGAATGTCCCATCTTGAAAAGATTTATTCAGCAAAAAAGGTCATCGGAAAGAAAGAGTTTGTCCGAAGGGCGACGTAAGGGGAAAGCCCCACGGGAAAGTACTTACAGTTCCTCCCAAGGAGTTGGCCTCCACAAAAAAAGCTCCGCCGAAACAGAAAAAAAGGGAAGCAGCAAAAATGCGCAGGGCCGAGGAACAGGAAATGCGTTCCAAAAGGATGCACTACAGAAAAGTAGAAAAACGGATTTAACCAAAATGGAAAGGAAAGAGAGAAACCACCCCATTCCCAAGGAAGAGGGAAGGTCGCTGGTGGTGGAACGATAGTCAAAGAACACAAGGGGACAACAACGGAGGGAGAAAAAGAGTACTACCACCCGAAAATCGGAAGGAAAAAGCAAAAAGAGGCACAACAGGTTGGTTAAAAGGGGGGGGAGTCACCACGGTTGGGGAAAAAGCACCTCCCAGATGGAAAAGAAAAAACGTAAGCCCCTCCGCAATTGTCAAAAGCTAAGGGCCAAAGAATCTGGGGGGCGGAAATGTAATATTCCTTTGACAAGCGTGGGGGGGAACGCCAAGGAAGACAACTTCTGCAGGAACGGAATTGGCCTGGCAAAAAAGAAAACTGACGATTTCCAAAAAGTGGAACGTCATGATGCACCTCGCCCGGCGCGGGGGCGAAGAGTTGGTGGCAGGGGCAAAGGGGGGGACACAGAAGATGATGCCACCAAGAAAAAGACGCCGGGTTTAAAAGAGGGGAAATTCCGCGGAAGAAACGTCCAAACAAGGCAATATGACTGGGGAGAGAAAGTCACCGTGGAAAAAAAAGTCACAGAAAGCAGGAATTGGCAAAGGGAAAAAAGCCTGGATCAAAAAAACCGGTCTTGATCAGGAGCCGAGAAAAAAGGGTCAACACCCGGAACCAAAGGAAACCAGACCACGATGTAAGGAAAAGGTTGCGGCGAAAAAAAGGGGTCGCTCGGCCGGCCCAGCCTTTGGCTACGTGGCTTTGAAAGGAAAGAAAAGGGAGTGGAAAAAAAAAACACCAACCAGAAGGGGAAGGATGCGAAGAAAAAAAGGGGACCGAAACCGAAGTCAAGCTGACCTATTGAGAGTGCAACGATATGAACGGCGAACGAAAGGAGAAAAACAAGCGCCGAGGCCCTTAACCAACGGTTGGCCAAATGAAAAGCGAAAGGAAAAGAAGGAAACAACAGAGTGATTTCTTCACAAATGTTTATGCCCCCCGGGAAGGACCTTGCGGGTAAAAAACACCATCGAAGGAATGCGTGGAGGACAGGCGACCGAAAAAAGCAGAAAAGTGCCCTCGACCAGCAGCGGAGACGCATGGCGGAAAAGGGGAAAGCAGAAGTGAAGTCCATTCGCAACAATCGCGGGCAAGAGGGGGGACGCGATAATGCCGCAAAAAAACCCATTTGACAAATGGCGCGCGGGGAGGGAAAGTGGGGGGAAAAAATTAAGGGGCTGAAAACAAGGGAAAAAACGAAAGGCAGGGCGAACAAGAAAGGCGAATGAAAATCAAAAAAAATCGGTGTAAACACGAAACAGCCCATATCAAGGGGAAGAAAAACAAAAGAGCAAGGAAAAAGGAACCAACCGAAAAAGAAGAAAAAAACACACGGAAAAAAAAAACGGGTATTCCAACCATGACCGTCACAAAAAACAGGCTTTCAGGCGCCAGGGGGGGAGAAAGAGGGGAACCCGTACCCTTCAAAGGACAAGGGGTTTAAGGGGGGAAATTTTGGGAGATACGGGGCCTTCATTGAAAACCAAAATTGGCAGAAGCACGGCATGAAAGGTCTAGTCCCGAGTGTTGTTGGGAAAAGGGGGAGCTGGCAAAAGGGGGCTGCGAGAGGACGTTGTCTCATCAGAAATATGTAAATCAAGCAACACTCCGGAAAACCAGGAAAGGGGGGCCAAAAAAGAAGCATAAATTGCGCAAAGAGAAAGAGTCCGGGGAACCACAGAAAAACCGAAGCCAATGAACTCCAGAGACGGAAACGTCAGTCTCATTGCAACGCAGAAAACACAGTCGGCGGAGCGAGAAAATCGAACCACATAGGGATGGGAACGCGTGGATCAGCCCAAAAAAAAGAAGGGCCGCGCCTTAGAAAGCGGAATAAGAAAAAAACGGTTTTAAACTTACAGGAACCAAGGAGGGGGGAAAAACAGCCGACCAGGACTGAAGACGCCAATGCGGCAAAAA
>Ga0179593_1353966_pt1 | contig 12310 bp, 23 predicted proteins | sample CZODoug2_1_08_16_FD_185931 | JGI IMG/M metagenome (GOLD analysis project Ga0179593, IMG submission 185931) | Vadose zone soil fungal communities from Angelo Coast Range Reserve, California, USA - CZODoug2_1_08_16fungal (PacBio error correction) | ecosystem: Environmental > Terrestrial > Soil >...
AAGTGGGACCAGGGGAAGAAGGGAAAAATGCAAAATGGAAGAACCCAAATCAAGGCAAGCCAACAAAATAACGGCACGGGATTTGCACCCAAAGGTCAAAAAAAAGGACAAAGGCCTGAAGGGCCGGACAGAAAAAGCTGAGAAAAAAGAATCCCAATAACAAACAGTAAAAATCTTTGGGTCCCATGTCAAGAGAATATACATAATTCCACATCCGAACGAAAAAACCTTCGCTGCTGATGCTGCAAAAGCGCGGAAAAAAAACACACAAGAAAGTGAAAAAAGGACCTGCGCCAAAAGGGGGGGATCCAGTCTGGTGCTACCTCCCGGGCTTACCCTATCTATTTACCGAGGCAAAGTGACCGCGGCTCAAGCATCATAATGGGTCCGTTAGGACAAAGAGTGTTCGACCGACAAGAGAGAGTTAGTCGTATACGGGGAAACCATCCGCGAACAGCAAGTTGCCAGGTTCCGTCAAAAACTCTGTCAAACTATCGCGTCGGTGTATGTCAAAATCTTGGGGAGACTTCAAACGAAAAGGGGACTAAGCCGATTTCCTATGCCTTTATCAACAAAAACCTAGGCGCTTATAATGCAAAAAGTTTGCGTGTGCTCCGCAGCTTCGGGGTCGAACTTGGCGGTCATCTGGAACTACCCAACTGCAGAGCTGCTGGGCGAGGCAAAGTTACAGGGGAAAGGAGAACGACTCATAATAAACTCATAATAAAAAAAAAACTGTTGCCGACCAAACGGAGGCGGCAATGCATAAAGAGCGGCTCATCAAAGAGGTGCGGCCAACTAGAAAAGGAAAGGTACGGACAGAGAAACAGTAAAAAGACTCTGGAAGGGAATCCATGAGCAGGGAGAAAGACAACCAAGGAGGGAAATGATCTACAGGAAGAGACGAAAGGGGAATGAGTAGAGAGGAGAAACCTGGGATCCTATTAGGCAGGCCGGTCCTCCGAAAGACGGTTGTAAAAACAGAAAACAAAGAAATTCAGCGATTTTGGCGGGAAAAGGTGAAAAGACGTGGGGTAACAGTTCATACATTAAAAGTTCCACAACAACGTGGGCCACATCGCACGACGGGCGTCAAAACCGTCCGACCAGATGATGATAATCAAAAAGTACAAAAGACAAGATGAAAGGGAAGGCCGGGATGATATCAACAATTCGCGCGGGAATCGTAAAAAAAACAATCTAACCATAGAGACCAAAGCGCGAATATGGGGGGGGGTGGGGGGTTTGAAAAAAAAAGACTAAAAAAAGACAGGGGGGTAAAAGGAGAGACGAACTTGCAAACAAACTCAAAATTTAACGAAAAAACCGCTATAGCAACAACATCCAGCCTAACTCAAAATTCAAACAAAAACAGAAGAAAAGATGGGAAAAGGGGGGGGGGGGGCAAAGGTCAACGCCTCTAAGCTGATGTATTCAAAAGAAAAAAACTGCGAACCAAAACATCAAATCCGTAACCACCAAGGGCTGGCTAACGAGGGGGGGGGGGGGGGGGGGGGGGGAAAGGGCGAAAATAGGTGCGAAAACACTTACGCAAAACCAAGGAAAATTTTCGAAAGAGAATGAGGTGAAAACCCAAAAACATTACAGAGCAGGGGTTCAACTCAAAGAGATGCATCAACTAGAAGGAAAAAAAGAGGGAAAGGACGGAAGAAGAGAAGCGCAGAGAATATAAAATGAAGGGGGAGACAAATTACAAAAAACCCTACGAAAAGAAAAAGAGGTGTCCTCAAATGCCGTGCATTAAATAAAACAGCCCCCTCAAATTGGGGTCAGTCGGAAAAAAAGGGAACATAAAAAAGGAAGAGTTGATAGAAAAACCAAAAATGGAAATCCTTACTATAAGCTACGATTAAATGAACCGGCCACACCACACAAAAAAAGGGGATGGTGGGAAAGAGGGAAGGGAAAACCAGCACAAGTTGAAGAAAGGAAAACCATAAAAAGGGCCCTCCTCCTAGGGGCAGCGCGGGCTTTGGGGTTGGAAGTCGGAACAACAAACAAAAGAATGGGGGGATTTTAAGTCCTCAAATCCAGAAAACCGCAGGCGAGAGCAACTTGTTTAAGGAAAGGAAGAGAGGGATTGGTTTTAAAGACCGGAGGAGGTGAAAGAGATGCGAACGATCATCTGAGCCTGACTAAATGGAGCAAAAACATCGGCCAAACATTCGATTGAAGGGAAAGGAAGAGGCAGAGGCAAGGGACAATCAGAAAAGGGGAAAAAAGAGCAGCAATAAAAAACGGAGAAACGCAGGGAAAGGAGGCGCTAAACTAAAAAAATTCCCAGAGGGAGGAGAAAGAAATCAATCAGAATGCCGACCTCCAGACTACGTGAGGAAAATCAATGGAGTCTGAGCCCGAATCAAAAAAGAAGGAACAAAAAAAAGAGGAGGAAAAGAGAGGAGGGGGCGTGGGAGAAAGGACAAGAGTGGGCCGAGTGAAGTGGGAGGTCAAGAAGAGGAAAAAATGGGTGGGGGCGCTAGTCCTCTTCTTGTGGAAGTGTTGGCCAAATTCGATATAGTGTTAGCGAGGTGTGGAAAAAAGCCAGAGGAAACTTGAAAGGAGGAGATGGGGAGGGGGGGAAACAATCAAGTCAAGATTGTGGGGAATTGTGGGAGGAACCCAATTGATGAAGCTGCCGAGCAGAGAACTAGTCACAAGGAGAGAAATCAAGACCGGCAAGGGGGAAAAAAAGAAAAAAGGAATGAAGGAAAAAGGGAGAAAGGCGGGGAGTTGAAGTGACGTAAAACTTCACCAACTGTCAGGCGATAGGGGGACGCCGTCATCGAAAAAAAAAAAATGAATCAAAGCGCGAAAAAGTTTTGGTTGAATGGCTCAAGAAACGATTGTGGGGTAAAACGGGGAAACGAAGACGGCAAAGAGAGGGGGGGGGGGGGGGAGTTTCAGAGGAGAGGGGGGATCCTTAGGGAATAAAATATCAATAAAAGGAGGATAGAAAAGGGGGGGGACACAACGAGGGAATGCCTCTTTATAGCCACAGGACATTTCAACTTTAAGTGAAGAAGAGGGACATGGGGGGGGGAAGGGAGGCTAAAACGGAAGGGGAAAAATTCATAAAGATAGAATTACTTCCAGAAAGCGCTATAGCACGTGCTCGGGGGGGCAGGGAAAAGGAAGGGGGAACAAGGAGGGGGGTGAGGTTAAGACGAGAGAGTCGAGATGGAGGGGGGGACAAGGAGGGGGTTCACGTGGGTGCGAAGGAATGGGTGGTCACGAAAAAGTCAATCTAATTTGGAATGGCTGGGCAAAAAGACCGGGTGGTTACCGTGGCATGGCGAGATCGCCAGTTCGGCAGGGGAGGACAAGCCAAGCTAAGGCAATTTAAAAGGAGCTTGTAACCGCCCTTGGAAAGGGGACGGGGAAAGGGGGGTGTGGGGAAAGGTGAGAGGGCGGGGGTCGTGTGAAAAGGGGGGTGTCAGAGATCGTTTGGTGAAAAGTTAGTGACGGGGCAGCAAGACGGGGGAAGTCGCTTACACACAACGGGGAGGGGGGGGAGGCGAGAAGGAGGAAAATAAAAGATGAGAGCGGGGGATCTATGGGGGAGGAAAGTTGTGGAAGGGACGAAAGAACAAGAACGATTGGCTGATACCGTCAAGGACGTGCTCAACAGGGGGGAGGAGGGGGGGTGGGTGAACAGTAGGGGGCAGAGTGCCTCTATCGCATGTGGGGAAAGTGCTGGACGGGGTTGGTTAGAAATGGGGGTTCAGAGGGAGGTTTGGTGTGGCGTGAATTGGGAGAGGGGGAAAAAGTAATCAGAAGGAAAAATGGGGACACGGCAGGAAAAAAAGCATCATGGGGGGCGGGGTTGTGTAAATTGGGAACCGGGAGGGAAAAAGGGCTGACGCGGCCGGGCCATCATAACGGAGAACGGTCTATTAGGATAAGAGGCCGTGAAAGGGAGACGGTTCGATGAAGGGGGAAAATCCGGGAGGACCTCATTCAAAAGTAAAAAGGGAGGCCTGGCCAACGGGAGGGGGTGAACGGGTGAGCTGGCCGGCACGGAAGGATCTTTGCCGACCTCGTGGCTGTAAAAAATCTAGAGAAGAAGTACAGAAGAGAGAAGGGTCAGAAATACCGTTCCGGGGTTCTGCAGGAGAGGAAAGGGGGGCGTGTCGGTGATGAAAAAAAAGGGTTGAACGATTCCAGAATAAAAAAAGATGACAGGGGGGTAGGGAAATGATTCCAAGGGTCGGGTTGAAAGGGGGGTTGGGGGGGGGTGGTGCCTCTGGAGGAGAACAAAACGCGTTCTTCCCTCGGGTAAAGCGGAATCTGTGTACATCCCAGAGAAAAGAGGAAAAAATGTACGAGAGCAGCATCGCTTGACGACCTACAAAAAAAGCGCAGGGGGAAAAGCTTCGGGGGGGGGGGGAGCAAAAGCAAAAAGCTCATGTTCAGAGGGGTGGCAACCGCTACGCTAAAAGGAGGTTGTCCGTATAAGAAAAAAAAAGGGGGGGGAAAAGGAAGAGAAAGACCTATTAAAACGCAATGAGGCGGAAAGACGGGGATTCTCTTGAGAATGGGAAAAAGAAGAGAAGGTCGAAACAAGTGAAGAAGCCCGAGGGATGCCCTTTGGAGTCAAGGGAAGGGTGGCAGGGGCGGTGTGTTTGGTGCAACACGGGAAGGGGAAAAGAAGGCAAAAAACAGAAAAAAAGGGGTGATCTCAGGAAGGGGGGCAACGATGTAAAGCGGAAAGTCTCATTGAATGGCGTGGGACAAGACTGGGTCTACTGCCGTTCTTAGGGGGATCTTTTTCCGGCAAGCATGGGGGGGAAAAAAAAAAGTGCACCGGGAGAGGTTGCCCTATTGGGGAAACAAAGTTAGAGAGGAAGGGGAATGCGGGGGACCCACAGAATGTTAAAACGGTCCCTGGCTAGACGAGAAACACACCAAAAAAGAGGAAAAGGGGAATCGAAATATACAAAGAGCATAAAACGAGAGGGTCCAATGAAGAACAAAAGAAAAAAAAGAAGGCAGGATTGCACAAGAAAAGAAAACGAACCAAGGCCTGAAAGGGGACGGGACAACCTAGGAGGAAAAAGAAAAAGAGACCCGATCGGCAGTATAACCAAAGGGTCAAAAAGGTCAAGAAGAAGAAAATTATACATCGGTTGCCCAAATGCGAAAAAAAAAAAAAAGGGATGCTTAACATGGCAAAAGAGCGGGAGCAAAAAAACACCAAAAAAAATGATAAAAAGGACCTGGGAAGCAAAAAGGGTGGAAGAAGACTAAGAAAGGGGGACATTACAAGAAAGAAATTTGAAAGAGGGCAGGAAGGAAAGAAAGAATCGACTGGGGGGAAAGGGGGAAGAGGAGGGCCAGAGGGGGGGAACTCAGGAAAATAGAGGTAAGGTCTGTTCTGAAAGAAAGAACAGCGCTGGGGATGGTAAACGAAGCGAGGACAACTGCAGAAGAGAGGGAGAGGAGAGCTTCTTTGGGGAGAGAGGGAAAAAGCGTGAAAAAGACCGCTGGCAAAAGTGTCTTACAAAAAGAGAGAGAATAGGGTAAGGAACGCGGTTGCAGTGTGAGAAGGAAATAGATGGGGAGGGGGGGCAGGGGGGAAATTGCGAAGAGTGCTGAAACCGACAAAAATCATCTACTGGGATAGGGGAAGATCGGGGGAAAAAGGGAAGTCCTCTCAAAACGACGAGAAATCAATCAAGAAAGAATCGGTACGGGGGCCGAAAAAAAGGGGAAAGACCAGAGGAAGGAGGAATGTTTAGAATGACGTGGGAAAGACAATGGAGGGCGCAAAAAAAGGGAAACAGGACAAGGTGGGACGGCCAGCGAAACGGACAAGAAAAGCAGGGGGGGTAGAGCAACCTATCGCAGAAAGGAAAACCTCGGGAAGGGAGGAGAGAGAGGGAAAGGAGATCAGGCATGAAAAGGTATGGGAAAAAACTAGAAAAGGGGGTCCGAGGAAGAGGGAAGGCCGGCGTCAAGCCCGAATAAATGGTCCAAGGGAAAAAAAAAAGGAATGAGAGGGGAAAAGGGAAGCAAGTGCCATTGTAAAGGGAAGAAGGGAAAAGGAGGAACTAACGGGGGCCACACCAAGGGGGAGAGGAATCCAGCCGGAAAGGAAAAATCGACCGGAGACAAAATTAGAAGAAAAAAGGGGAGGGCTGACAACAGGAAGGGGGACCACCATCCGCAAAAGGAGAGAAGCACGGTATCACAGGAAATACGGAGGGATGGAGGGTAGGCAAAACACGAGTCAGAACAAGATACAGAGAGGAATAAAGGGTAGTGTAAAATAGACAAAAAGGAAAACGTGTGGCATGCAAAAAAAGGAAAAAAAAAAGGAACGTCACGGTGAACAAAAGACCCAAAAGATACCCACAACGGGGGGGCCAAGCCACCCAAAAAAAAAAATGACAAACAAAACAAAAAAGGAAAAAAAAGCGGTAAATGGTCTGGAAAAGAAGGGAGAAATAAGGAGGGGGTGATGGTCCATCAAATAAATGGAGGAGGGGAGCCAGGCATAGCCAGGGAACCACAAGAGTGCTGGCAGCATTAACAGACTAAGGGGGAGGGGGGAGAAAAAAAACAAATTAAGAACAAAAAAAAAAAAAGAATGGCGGCAAAACGGGAGAGGAAAAGGAGCCAATCCATGAAAAGTGAGGCATTTCAACGGAAAACGGGAGGGGGAATAAAGGAACTGGCATACGAGCTAGATGGGAAGAGGAGTATCAGAGCAGGATCCGAAAGATGAAGGGGAGAAAAAAAATAAACAAACATAGAAAAATAAATTATCATACCGAGGGGGGTATCTGAAAGGGACCTGGGTGTAAGGAATAGTATCATGCACAACAGATGGGGAAGAGGGAAAAAATGTAAAAAAAGAGGGGGGACTATGGGGATAATCTAGACTGAAAAATCATACTCATTAGCGGGAAAATCACACAACACCCACAAGGGGGGGAAGGGAAGGAGAAAAGAGGGGAACACTCATCCGGGGGGAGGGGACGGAAAACCATACAAAGTGGGGAAAGGCTCCTCTATGTAGGGAACAGGAAGGAAAGGGGTTCGATATGAAAAGGGAAAAAAAGAGCCTGTAGATGTTGTAATTTGGAAGTGAGAAACAGAAAACAGAGAGACTCACATTATGAATTCTATTCCGGAAGGGTTACACATTCCGGATTTGAAATTGGAGAAAGAGAGGAAAAAGAAAGGGACGCGAAGAAATAAATTGGGGGGCCCTAAAAGCGCAAAACAGGAGGAAAATGTGCAGTAAACGATCAGCTGGAAATTTGCCGCTGAAAGGGTGGTGCACCAAACTATAGAAGAAAAGAGAAGCTATTTATAGAGCGGACAACAAGAACAAAAAGTCAAGGAAAGAAGAACAAGGGAGAAAGGGAAAAAGTAACCCAGAACTAGGGGCGGGAAAAAAGAGGGGGAGGCTGGACAAAGCAGAACGAGAAAAAAACGGAGGAGGAGGAAAGGGGAAGAAATTGCTGCTTTTTAAAAGCGATGGGCCGACGTATGAGGGGGGTTCCGGAAGGAAATTGTGAGAGGAGAAAGCCTCGGATGGGGGTTAGGTGAGCGAGGGAGAAAAAGAGATATAGGGGGGGAGGACTATCTGGGTGAAATACACTCAAGGACCTTGCCGCTGAGTCGACTGTCAAAGAAAGGACAAAGTGTGGGCCGATTTGAGGGAGAAATGTATTCAGGCTGCAAAGAAAGATAGGAAGAGGGAAAATCAAAAGGCAAAGTGACAAAACACTAAACAAGTAGGGAAAAAGGGAGAGAAGGATTGCAAGGGAAAAGAACAAGAAGTAAAGGATAGTTGTTCCGCAGGGGGGAAGCGGAAAAAAAGGGAAAGAACTTAAAGAGAATGAAAAAAAAGGAACCCAGTGTATTGTTGAAAAAAAAGGAGAGAAAAAACTGAGGGAGGGAACGATTAGGAGAATAAGCAAAGGGGACGGGGGTGGGGGGAAGGGGGCAACTAATATTAGCTGATCCTTAAGGAAAGATGACAAGAGTCTTGAGAAAATAACAAAGGGTTAGGGAGGAAAAAACTTGCGGGGGGAGGCGCGTGAGAATAAACAAAAATTGAGGAGACCAAAGATGGAAAGGGAGGTGGAAAGTGGAATTTCGTCGCAAACGTAGTTTAGGTGGGAGGGAGCCCTCGAGGAAGAGGAGGAAAGTCCATAAGAGAGAGAGGGGGGACGGCGAAGGGAAGAAACCGCCGCGGGACGGGGTGGAACAGGGCGGTTGAAGGGATGGGGGGGCGAGGACTATAATAAAGCGAGAGACATTATTTTGAAGTGGTTGGGGGCTCCGGGTAGGGGGGGAGAAAAGAAAAGCAACGCATTTCAACGGGCGAAAAGAAGAAGTGTGGGGTGAAAAAGGGAGTGGGGAGGGGAAGTAGCGTTCAATAAAAAACTCTCGCGTCTGCGGCGTTGACCTCCAGGAAAAGTGACTTGACCTTGGGGGGTTTGGGGGGAAAGGAGGGAGAGGGGGCGGTACAGGGGGGGGGGCTATCGAAATGGGGGGGGAGTCTGGAGGGAAAGGGGGGGCGGGGGCAAGTGCGAGAGAGTAACCACGGTCCTTGAGGGGTAGGAAAATTCTGGAAAGGCACCTATTCGCGCGGGGTGAGGGGTAGGAAAGAAGGGGGGGTAAAATGAAAGTAATCCGATGGCAATGGAGAAAATACATTAGGAAGAAACCGTGAGATTTGAAAAGGGTTACCCCGAAGTGAGAGTACAGAGGATACATTTGTGTCAGGGGAGGGGGACGGATTGTTAAGCACCAGGGGGTAGAAGGGGGGGAAAGGGAAAAGGTGTTGGGTTAAGGCGGTTGGGGAACGTAAAAAAAAGAGTTAAAAGGTCAAATCTCTTAAAAAAATCTCTTCAAGTTAGGTGGTGAAGGGTAGACAAGGGGCGGGGAAGAGGGCGGAAGAGGGCAGAAAAGAGGAAGGACTGAGAATAGGCTGAGGAGATCTACTAATACGAAGAAGGGGAAGAGTATGAGAAAGCCTGTTACGTCTCATTCAGCTAGAAGGTAGATCTTCCGCTTGAGGGATGTGATCTGCCGGGTAAAAAGAAGGTCCGTTGGAAGAAGGACGGGGGGCCGTAGGGCGAAGCCATGCAGGAGAGCAATCAGGAAACATCCTGTTTGGTCGTAAAGTACCGTTCCGGGGAAAAAGAGGGGAGATTTAGCGGTCATGGAGGGGAGGTCGAAAAAACATAAAGAAAAAGATAAGTGGAAAGGGAGGCACCCAAAATGTTCTGGGACCAGACAGGGCAGAGAAAGAAAGAAACCGGGGGAAGTACCCTCGTTATACGCAGGAGATAGGGGGGACAGCAAAAGCAAGGAAAAGGCTTGCGTGGAAGCGTGAAGGAGTCAAAAGAAAAGGTGACAATACCGACGACGATTGGAAGGTTGAAAACAGAGATTAAAGGGGGGAGGGGGAAAAAAGAAAAAAAGCAATGTTGAACGGAAAAATGGGGAAAAGAAGAAAGACGAGTGGGGCTAGAAAAAAGGAAAAAACGGACTCTGGCCCCCGCATTAGGAGGGGAAAAAGGGACTCGTAAAAATGAGGAAAGAGAAGGGGGGGGGGGAAGGTAAAGTAGGAGCAAAGATGGATCCCTTGGAAACAAGGGGGTGGGAAAATTTGTCGGTTAATCAGATCGGCTGTGGGGGGGGCAGGAATCCAATCAGAAAGGGGGGGAGGCCGAGGGATTTGGGGCAACGAGAAAAATATTACGCTCAGGAAATGAGGGGGAAAAGAGGTAAGAGGGAATGGAAAGCCATTTAAACAGAGGGGAGCCCCGGAACACTTTAGGAACTGTTACGGTGTGACCGAAGTGGGGGGCAAAAAATCCTGCGTTAGAGGGGATTGGGAAGATTTTGGGAGTAAGAGGGAAAAAATCGATGGGGCCATGAGGGAACTGGGGGGGAGAGAAGATCTCACCACAACACGGTAGGATGAGAGGGGAGAGGACAGGGCGGCATGGACAGACGAGGGTAAAAAAAAAAAAAAGGCAAGCCGAAAAGTTTGCAACCCCCTTGACAACTCCGACCAAGGAAGAAAAGGGGGACCGGACAATAAGGAGGCTGAAAAACAGGGAAGGAAAAAGTAATAACGGAAAAGAGACAAGCTGTGGAAAAAGCAAAGAAGACAAGAGGCATGCGTCGTTGAAAAAGAGAAAAAAAAAAAAAACCGGAAAAAAAAGGCAGAAAACATCGCGGAGAGAGTAAAAAAAAAAAAGAAAAATGAGAAAAAAAGGACGGGAAGGAAAAAGGAATCCATCAGGGCACCATAACCGGGGGAAAGGAAAGGTAACCAAAAGTATCAAAGAAGGTACAGGATGAAGAGAAACCGCGGCTAAAGCAGTCTTGTTAGAGAAGGGGAATTATGCAAGAGTCAATACGAATATATATTGAGGGAAGTCGGGTGGCTGGACATACAGCGAACATGCGCGGGGCGGTCAAAAAGCTCAGGGGGGCAACTGCGAAAACGTCTTGAAGGGGGGGAAGGGTCAGAGGAGTCTGGTTGGGGGGGACTCGAAACGAACCGAGGAAAAAATGACAAAAACTGGACAAATAGCGGCGAGAAAGAGGTCAAAAAGGTGAAGTGAAAAGGACGATCGTATGGGGAAGGACAGTTGTCGCAGAGGGACCTGAACCAAAAGGGGGAAAGGAGAGGAGGGATCAGACGAACCGGGCAGAAGGGGGGGAAAGACGGAAGGGGAATAAGCAGAGCAAAGCAGAACGGTAGACGCCAACGGAATGCAAGACTCGCTTCTGGATTATAAGGGGGGACCGTGGAAACCAAGAGGAGGGAAACGATTGAACAACGTGACAAACACGTTGAAAATGAAAACCAGAAGCAGAAAGGGAGACCAAGTAATATTCTGTAAGGGATAAGGAACATCGAGGGAAAAAAGAGATAGAAAATCGCTTAAAGATGAAAAGAAATATGCGAAACAGGAAAAAAAACGACTGAGTAAGAGGGCAGGCCGCACAACGGAAGGTTTGAGAAAACAACCAATAATCGATTGTAAGCGAAGGGCAAGGGAAAAGAGGTATACGTTGGGGAAACGTCATAAAGAAAAGGAACACAACCAAGGAATATGAACCAAAAAGGAGAACCGGGATTACCAATGCGAACGCCCTGACCATGAGATAGAGGGAAGAACGACGGGTAAAACCATTCACAGCTGAAAGGTCTATGCCTCCTTGGAGGAAAGCCAAAAGGATTAGGGGAGAAAAAAAAAAAAGAGAAACAGATACCCAGCGCGAAGGTTGAAGGCAGAACGAAAAAGAACCTTGTGGAATTGACTATACGGGAAGGTGGAAAAACTCCTTCGGTCAAAAGGGGGGGGGTAAAGGAATCCAAAAACGGAGAGAGCCCACAACGCCAACGCAAAGCCGAACTCAGTTGAAACAAACCCAAGAAAAAAAGGGCGGGGACAAAAGCCGAGACCTGATATGTTATGTGATCAAAGGAGAAATGCAGAAGATCCAACGCAATGGAAACAGTGAAAAAAGGGGACGGATGAGCAGGAATTGCGAGCGGTTTCGAAAAAGGAGGCAGGCCAAAGAACCTACAATAATTTGGAGACAAAGAGGATATTAAGAGAGAAAGAAAAAAAGTAACAATAAAGGGGGAAAAAAAGGCCACGGGTCGGGCGGCATCAACAGAAATAAGAAGAGAGGAGAAAAGTGACATCGATCAGCGCAGGGACGAACTGGCGACAATAAAGGGAAAAAAAAAAAACTACAGGATAGACAAGAAGGGGTCTCAGAATTCTTAAGGATAAAATGATCAAGCCCCCGAAAGGGGTCTGCATCGTAACCATGTTAATCAGAAAAAAAAAAAAAAAAAAAAAAAATGCCGATTGATACTAAGCCGAAGGAGAAAATGGCTCACATAACACAACAAAAACCGTATGAGTTGCTGGAGAAGAAAAAATAGGGAAACCCGAATAATGTGGGTCGAGGAAGGCAAAACAATACAAGGAAAAGCGCTCTAGGGAAAGCGTGCCGATGCGATGCAACGGGAGGACACAAATTATCCTTTAAAGGGTAAAAAGGGGTTGGGAAGTCCCGAAAAGAAAATAAGAGACAACTTTTGACTTAGAAAAGGGTAGGGGTTGGTGGCAAAGGAAAGGATTGAGGTAGAATGATTACTAGAGAGCGCGGCAGCCTTGAAGAAAATTGGGGAAGCAGAAATAGAAAAAGGCTGGAATAATTGACAGTCAACACGCCGGCAAGGTAAACGGAGAGGGGCCCAAACGATTCCCTAATCCAAGTAGAGATGCCTTTA
>Ga0179593_1498792_pt1 | contig 12310 bp, 14 predicted proteins | sample CZODoug2_1_08_16_FD_185931 | JGI IMG/M metagenome (GOLD analysis project Ga0179593, IMG submission 185931) | Vadose zone soil fungal communities from Angelo Coast Range Reserve, California, USA - CZODoug2_1_08_16fungal (PacBio error correction) | ecosystem: Environmental > Terrestrial > Soil >...
CCAGCTTTGGGATGGCCCTTGGCAATTTGGGAAAGAGATCGGACTCACCAATGGACATTGACGCAAAATTTGTCTCAAACGGAAAAAAAGGATGGTCCTTTGAAAGAACCATAAAAGAGGCTTCAGGGGTCTGGAAATAAAGAGGCCTCTGTGCAAGATGATCCAAAAAAACGAGGACGATTGGGGCAGCGCGCAACATTGGAACGTGAATGAAAGTAAATCGCTACGAAGGTTATTCAGAAACATTATGAGGCCAAAACATCCCCGCGACGGTTGTCCAGGGGAACGAGGTTCAGGGGTTATGTTGTCGTAACTAAGCAGCTTGAAGTTAATTTGACACGTGTGGTTTATGGGGGGCACACGAGGAGACACGAGCAGAAGAGAGTGGTAACAAAACTGACTGCACGTTCCTGTAAAAAACACGGGCATCTAAAAAAATGAAGTTGGATTCCTTTCGGGATACGCGGGGAAAGGTCAAAAAAGCACATCTTATCTCAAGGGGTAGAAGATGAAGCAGCAAGTTTCACTGATTGGAAGGAAGAAGAGGTGTGGAGAAAGAGGAGAATAGAAAATCGGAAATCAACTTTCGGCGCGCAACACAGAGGGGGGAGAAAGAGCTGACAGGGGAAAAAGAAATTCAAAGGAGAGAAAGAGGGTTGGGAAGGTACTCTTCGCAGGGGGGGGGGGCGAAGGGATAACCAACTTCCGAAACTAAGAATCTATACCAGACTCCTGCAAAGGTGGCCAGCTCGAAAGATCCTAGAAAACACCAGAAGTGCGAGGGCTCAGCAATTGTGAAGTCGGTTTAGGGGAAAAGGAGAAAGGATAAGGTGAAAATACTGCCCAAGGGCGAAGTCGTCTTATGAAGCCAATCAAGGGAGGAGGGAGGAATATCCATTCGGATTCCATCTTTCGGGCTTGGGAACTTAGGGCCTTACGTGTAATGGACATGAAGAAAAACCAAAAAAAAAATTGTTTTAAAAAACAAAGAGGACTATTTGGGCATCGCCTGATGAAAGGAAAGGGATCAGACGAACTTGACACCAACCTAAGCGGGTCTGGGAAACGGAGGAAATATCAAGAGGGACAGGGGTGCTAAGTCCGCGCAGCGGGGTCAACTGTAGAACCATAAAAGAACCTTGTAACAACTGGAAGTAAGAAGTAAATTATTACGGGGTTTGAAGGGGGCTGCGTTCTTCGGGTTTCGGAGTGGGTCTGGAATGGGTGGAACCTTATAGGAGACACCTTGTAGATTCTGCACCAAGGTTGATTGAGAGGTTGGGAAGGCTCGTTGGTAAAAAGAAGTGACGGGGCCGTAGGTTCGAGGCCCTACTTTCCAACAATCATGTCTCAGGGATGGATGCGAAATCTGGCCGGGGGAAGCAAAGAAAGGGGAACTATCCTCCCTTCATGCGTAGAGAGGAAAAGCCAAAGCTCGGAAAAGGAGGATTCTGTGTAAGGATGGTAGAAGGGGGTAACTTAGAAAGTCAACTTCTGTCCGGTACTGGAAACCTCGTTCGCCTCTTCGTCACGCCTGTGGGAAACGAGAAAAGAAACAGCGTGGTGGGGGGGGATACAGCTCAGCAAAGAATTCAAAAGAGGACGAAAGGAGTGATTAGGGGAGGAAGTCTCAAATGGCATAAATTGGGGGACCAGTTGGGGGGGCGGGAAGACTTGTCGACTTAAGGAGAAAGGATTGGAAGAGATTGGTCAAACCAAAAGATTAAGCTCCCAAAGTCGGAGGACGGCCGACTGTAGTGGGGTGATCTTTGCATGAACACCGAGCAGAGAAGAAAGAGGTTAGCATGTCGGCGAAAGACGCTTCACACATTTTGATGAGTAAAATCTGGATTCAACGGTAAATCTCTTCTGAAGGGTAAAGGCAAGGTGGATTATCATTCGCATGGATGCCAGAAAGCCTCGGCTACGCCCGTCCCGACCTAAAACGAAAATTCCTCACTGCGACCAGCCCCGGATAATCATGCAAAAATCTTGGTCAAGTAAAGATTCCACAGGAGAAAGGACGCGGTGGAAAAAAGTTACTCGTGGGTCTGGGGAGGGCCCGAATGCGGGCGAGTTGGCAGGGGGAAGAAATCACACATTAAGGAATTTGTTAAAGGCACGATTAAGTGTTTTGTTGTGGGTTACGGGGGGGAATTCAGGAATGGGGGGTGAGCAAAACCCAGCTCCTTAGAAAAGGCTAAAAAGGAAAGAAACCTCAAGGCAAAAAGGGAGGGGGAACCATCTATTGAAAAAGGGGGAAGGCTTTCAGTCCTCCCAAGAATACAAGGACTGTTTGGGGCTTGGGGGGGCGCAGGAGAAAAATAAGGTGTTGTGGCAGTTACACATCTTCATGGACAAGGGGGAAATCCGTTACACACCACTAAAACAAACGAGTTAGGTGGTTGCAACCCGTTTTGTGACAAGAGGAGACTGGGGGGGGTACATTAACTCAGGTGGGGTTGAACGAACCCTTCTTAAACAGCCGAAAAATACTGAAAAGAGGAGGGGGGTAGAAACAGGATAAAAGCTAAAAGTCCTTCCGCCGTCGGGTTGGGGGGGCCGAACGGGGGGGATGCCAGGAATCAACAAATGAAAACTGAGGAGGTAATCACCAAACTAAGTGTGGTTTGACGAGGAAACGATCCACCTGTCGGAAAAAAGAACGCCTAGGGGGATAAAGAAGCCGAAAACTCCAATCGGTAAGTAAGCAGAGCCGGGACTGGTGACTGTCTGGGAAAAGTTAGGGAAAAAGAATCCAAGTAGATCAACTGTTGGGGGTAGGGGAGATGTGTGGCAAAAGGGGGAATCACTATGCCAGAGGATGTTCAAGGATGGGAAGAGGAAAGGTAAGAAGCCAAGTCTACCGGGAGGAAAAGGACATTCAGGAAAAGTAGGCATGGCACATATAAAGCAAACAGGGGGGGGGAACGGGGGGAATAAATGCGGCACCAACTTAACATGCAGTAGCCCAGTCGAAATTTGCCTTGATCCGTTCATGGGGGGGAGAAAAAAAAGGATAGAGAAGGAAAAAAGGGGACATTCTGCCTATCCTAAACGGGGGGGAGATAGGGGGGTTTACATAAGCTATAAAGGCATTAGAAGGTAGGAAAAAAGTAGCATATAAGGGATGGGGGAAATCTCTCTCACCCAAAAAATTCTAAGCTCGGTGGGGAAATCCACAGCTAGGATATGAAGTGGGGTGCTACAGTAGGGAAAAAGGGAAAACACTGGATAGGGGGGATCTTGAACACGAAAAGGCCGGAGGAGGGTGGATGCGGGGAGTGCTCGTCACGTTGGTGCATCTTCAAGGCGGGGTTTCCCGACAAAAAGCGCAGGGTTAAAGAAACGACAGGGAGATAGGAAGAGGGTCAAGGGGCGGGGGAGAAATTTGAATTTAACGGAAAATCGGGCTGGGGGGTAATAGGGGCCAGACGAAGTTCGGCCTGTCGCTGGAAAAAGCGAGGGGTACGGCGTTTCGGGATTAGTTGTAAAGTACTCCAAGAAAAATGCAACAACACTCGGGAAACTATGGCTGGGGGCAGCGGGAGAAAGGGCACAGTTCACACAACCTCAAAAAACATGGTGTATTGGTGGAACCGTTGTGGAGTTAGGGGGGACATACCGGTTAAAGAGTGCCAAGTAAGGGATAAAAGCGAGAGGGGGACGATTGTCAGTGTTGGTCAAGGCCGAGTAAGTTGAAGAGAGGAGAAACGTGGAGATTCTTCTAAGAACCACCAAGGGGGAGTGCACAACTAAGCGGGGAAGATTGGTTAAACCATGACATTGAGTTCACGAAAAAAGGGGAGATTGAATCAAACAGAAAGGGGAGAAGAATTGAATGTGCGGAAAACCTCAGAGGGAGTGTTCGCTAAAGTTTGCAGGAGGTATCACAAATACAGAGGGGAACCTGTGATAAAGATGGCCAATTTTTGTAAAAAAAGACAGGTAGTGAAGAAGGGGGCCCTAAAATCAAGCGGGGTGAAAAGGAAAGAATGGAAGCAATTGACAAAAACCAACGAATGGGGGCTTCGGGGATAAGAAAAGACGGAGATCGTAAAGGGTAACGAGCAGAGTGGTTGGGTTGGCGCTTGGGACGGAGGGGGGGAGGGGGAGAGAGGGAAGGGGGGTGCGAACAATCAAAAAATCAAAAAGGAAAACCATAAAAACGGAAAATAAAAGGGCCTTGGATACTGGCGTAAAGAGAAGGATGGGGGAAAGGGAGACAAAAACTCTAAAAAAAGAGCTTCTCAAGGTAATCAAGAAATGTAGGAGCGGGAGAGGGGGCTGGAGGGGTGGTCTTACTTCTTAGCCCTGGGGGATCGTTTGGGAGTGGACGGGGGCATCCGATTGGCCTTTGTCCCTAAAACACGGGAGCCAACCTGGTAGGTGCACCATGTGCGAAAAGAGAACGTGCCGGGGGGTGAGAAAAGTCCCTCAGGGGGAGGGGAAGATTCAGCAACTGGCAATACATCGGGGGGCGTTCGAGGGGGGGGGGGGGGAACTGACCAAACGTTATTCAAATAGGAGAAATTCGTGCGAAAAATTTGTGGGCGTAGTGTCCTTTGGGGCAAGAGAGGAAGGCGAGAAAGAAAGGATCGGGTACAGAACCCGGTTTAAAAAAAAGGTCAGGAGCCAGTCTCCGGGAAAGGATCGAGTGGAGAGAGAGGATAATTGGGGGAATCGGATCAAAAAGTCAAGCGAGAAAAAACTACAGCTTACTCAAAGGAGGACTTCGAGAAAAAAAGAAATTCCCGGGAACGCCCCTAACAGCCTCCGATGAGCGCGGCGGAGTTAAGAAAATGACGGTGATTGGGATCGGAAACTTGAGTGGGGCGGAGGCAGAATGGGGAACTAGCACCCCTTAAAAAGAAAATGGGGAGGGGGTTGGGAAAAAGTCGAGACACCGAACAGGGAAGGTAAAGGTTGTAAAAAAAGAAATCAAAGGTCAAATTAAACACGTGCAGGGAATAACACTGGAGCAGATCCGGGGACAAAAGAAAGAAACAAGACTACCCAAACTGAGAACGGCAAAAACAGTCTAATGCAGCCCAAAACATATAAGGTGGAGATGGAACAGGCGTACAGCTGCGAGTACTGAGCAAAGTGGGGAAGGGGATGAGGCGTAATACGTGGACACCGGATTCGGCGAATTGGCGAAGTTCGAAAATTATCAGGGACTCATCCAAGAGAAAGGTCGCTAAAACCTTTGTTGGGGGTGGGGGGGGGGGGGGAGCTGCCGGACATTAAACCAGCCGGGGGGATTCAAAGTTACAAAGAACGAAGAAAAAAGGCGAAATCCTTGTGGGGCATTACCGGGGAATAAAGGGCTGCGGAGAAAGAACACCGAGAGGGTCATCAGATGCCGGGATCCTCGACAAACACAGATGGCGCGACCGAGCAGAAATATGTCAAAATGCGAGGGAAGGGCAACCGGGGTCAACAAAAAGAAACGATAAAAAAGGTTATGAGTAGGCCGGAGGAGGAGAAGAAGAAAACAACAGGGGGGAAACAGTTCACAGAAAGGGACTGGAATAGAAAAAGGATGCGCGCCGATGTTGCTGTGTTAAAGCAAGATTGGAAATAAGAGGGTGATAAGAAGTGGGGGTAGAAAAAGAGGAAGAGATTATTAAGGACTAAAAAAGAAGGTCCGGTTCTACTCAAGAAGCTACGGGAATGTAGTGACCGGTTGAGCGCCCTAGGGGTCCAACGTTGAACAAGGTCTACAAAAAAACTGCATCAACATCCGAAAGGGGATTCGGGCGAGGGGAAAAGTGGAAGGAAGAAAACGGGAAAAACACGGGGTGGGCTGTGATCGAAGTTTTACATAAAAAAAGGCCTGAATCCGAAAAAGCCAAAGAGTTAAAAAAAAGAACCAAACGGATACGTTAATTAAACGACGAAGTGTGATCTTAAGATACAGGGGACTTTGGGGAAAAGGGGACGGAGGGACCGAATTGATCCCTTCCTGTGGTGGCTCTTAGGTCCAAACTGAGAGTTCAATACCTGTTTACCGGGGAAGGGGGAAAAAGGGAAAGAGCGATGGTGGGGGGGAGGGGGCGCACAAGTATTCTCCAAGGGTTAAAAGAAAGGTGAGTCCGGGGAAAACGGTGTTGATGAAGGATATTCCCAAGGGGGGAAAAAAAGGGCACAACAAGAGGGATATCCACAGAAAAAAACTTAGGATTTAAAGATAGAAACCTTGTGGCGGCCTGTACATTTGTGGAAGCATCGTAAACTCACAAAGTTTGGGAAAAGGGGACTACAAGAGGGGGTAAAGAAGAAAGTTAATGTTGATAAGACAACTCGTTGGAAGTGTCGGAATCGCAGGGGGGGCAAGTGGGGAGGAAATCGAGGAGGGAGTGGGGAAGCATCGCACAATTTACTGAAGATGTATATATAGGTATGTTGAAAATGGAAACTTTATATTCTCTGTTCACACAAAGCCCGCGAAAGGGGTCCTGAATAAACGGAGTGGTTTCCAAATCTTGTGCTGGACCTCAGGACCTGGATGTTCGGAGTGGGAGCCGGGGGTTTGATAGGGAAACCAGGACACTTATAGAGATCACAAAGTGTGAAAACAGCAGGGTATTAAGTCACGGTAAAACATAAGCTCCATTCGTAAGAGCAAGCGGCGCAAATGAAAAACCGTGCACCATCAGGGGGGTTCGATAAGGGTACGAAATAGCAGAGGTGTCAAATAGGACAGAAAAAGACTGTTAGAATTAAGAAGATCGCCCTCCTCGGGAAAAAGGGAGGAGGAAATTATTATCTATTAGAAATAAAAAAAGGCGATCACAATAACCCAGTAACAAAAAAGATAGAACAGGAAGAAATGGCCTATGGGGAAACTGTACGGAAACATGTGGTAATGGAGAAGGAAACTTCAAAGGGGACCCTGAAGGCGAAGTACAAAAGGCGAATGGGTATGGGGAAAACGCGCGCCATACCTCGCCAAAAAAAAGGTCTAGGCGCACAGGGGTAACCGGGAGGTTTCGCGGGGGAATTAAAGGGGGGCGTGGTGGGGGGAAAAAAACAAGCACAATCTTCGAGAGCCTGAGACTTTTTATGATCAAAGAGGGGGGGGAGACTTTCATTATGGAAAGGAGCTCCCAAACGTTGGGTCTAGGGAGGGAAATAGTGAAGACGGGAGGGAGTAATTGTTAAGAAAAGCCCCGGGACAATCACCAAAGAATTTTTGTTACAAGAGAAGGGGGGGGATGCTGATTGTTCATAAGATGGCCTGAACTGGAAACTGAACATTCCCCAGAGGTGTGGTCAATTTCAAGGGGATTCGGAAGGGACATAAAAAGAAAAAGGGTCGAAAGGACCTCCCTCGGGTAAGGGAATAAAAATACGCAGCCTTGGTGGGAAAAATGCAGGACGCTGTCTAGGCGTCTTATGCGTTTTTCTGTGAATACGGCTTCTTAAGGGGCGATAGGGGGTGTGCAGTTCCGTGGGTTTTCAGCTGCCGTGTGAATAACTGGGGCGTCTCAGCAACGGGAATTGGATGGGATTCGGGGGTACAGCATGTACTGAAAATTTAGGAGAGGAATCATGGCCACAAAGGAAAAGTTTTTACATTTCTGGGAAAAAATCCGCCGCGGCACAAGAGGTCACAAGATCACTCCACAATCAATGGAGGGGGTTGGAAGAAAAAGAAGAAGCTTGCCGTCTTAATGTAGCACACAATTTGGTGGGTCAGCTCTGTGAACTGTCCCGGAAAGTCGAAAAGGCGGAGAAAAACGAGGTTCAGAATTCTCGAGCATTCATAAAGAAGGGGGGAATCAGAGAGGAAAAGGTAAAGTGGAAATGGACGAAGCGATGGCTGCAAGGCGCCTCCAAGACGTGGTAAAACGGTGTAAGTAAGGGTCTGGACTGAGAGCTCAGGGAACGAATTTTAGAGGCCATGCACTACCAACCAACGTGGGAAAACGCATAAAATCTTCTGTGGGGGGCGGAAGGGACAGTGGGAAAATCTCAGGAAAGAGGCAAAAAGGAAGGACAGGAAAAGGGTTTTAGTGTTTAGAAGTAAAACCAATAGGGTCTTCAATGGGCCAATTAAACAATGTGGGGGAGGCTAGCGGGACATGGGCTGGGAGTGGAAACAGGCCACGGGACGGTGGCACAATGAACTGCTACTTGCACGAAGAAAGAACTCAAACAAAAAGAAGGGGGGCGAGACGGGAGCTGAAAGTGAGTTCCACCGCGACGCATTTTGGCTCGGGCGTATCGAGAGGGGCCAGAATGAGGCGCTGGCAACACGCAGAAGAAAGGAAGGGACCATTGTGGTAAGGGAGTAGAGGTTTGTAGGGGGGGGCTGTCACCGGGGGAGGGGGGATGGGCGCAAAAAGAATCTTATGACTACAAGAAAACAAACGCCCAAGAAAGAGAACTGGCTCGTGAAGAAGAGAGCAGGGAAGTGGCTAAACTGGAATTGGCAAAATACCATAAAATTCGGGTTGGGGGGTTGTACTTGAGTCTGCCGGCTATGAAGTTGACACGGGAGGGAATTAGACAAGTATCAAAAATTACCCTACCAAAACCCCCGACTGGGGGGGCAAAAATGTTGGTTGGGAAAGAGGGAAACTCGTGGGGGGGGGGGGACCTAACGAGTCGGGGGAACCAAGGTCAAAAAATCCAACAAAGATCAAAAAGGAAAAAATCCAAGAGAGGTCAGAAAGAGACCTGGAGGCGTCAATGACTGCAAGGCCCTTTTCTTTGTTAAAAGATCGGGGGGGCTTCAGTCCGCCGAAACGAAGAACTGATCTTTTAAACAGCCAATTTTGGGAAAAATTCTCAAAAGAAAAAGCACGGGGATCAAAGTAAAGCCTGTATAAAAAAGAACCATCAGAAGAGTCAGATTTAATCTGTGGGTTGATAAGGGGTACTGACTTCGGGTCACACTTAGTGAAAAAATCGTGCGGAAGACCCCGTTTTGTGGAGGGGGGGAGACAGCTCGGGAGGCAAACAGAGGGTCATAGTTGGGGGCTTATCTAATAGCAAAATCACAGCCAGAACACCGGGATGCGAGAAAAGAGAAAGGAGTTACTAGGGGGCATTGGACAAAGCAAGGGAAAAAAGATTGGGGGAAATAGTTCAATCACACGGGGAGGAAAAACGGAAAATATGCGAGAGCCATTCATTTTGCTTGAATCCGGGCATGGGGGTGGAAAAAAAAAGGGCGATAAGATATTGAAGGGAAAAAACGGAACGACTACAAACCCCGTTGCAGAAGGGGTGGACCCAATAGGCTATAAGTGTCATCGGGAATTTGCTCAAAAACAGAATAGCAATGGAAGGAAATCCTAAAAAACACTATTATGGATGAAAAAAGAATGTAAGGCATCTAAGGAATAGTGGGGGTTGAGACAGGTAAGTAACGTGGGGGAGGACTAGGAAACACAATAGACCGTCTGGGATCTGGCGGCGGATGGGAAAACCTCTCAAGATTTTTCGGGACCCCCATGCGAAGGTTAATCAGAAAAAAATGGGAGAAGCGGAGATGTTCAACTGGGGTGGACGCCAGTGGATTGAACAGCAAGGTGAAAGAAAAATCATGGTTGAAGCGGTGAGGAAATGTGTAAATGGCGAGGATAATCGAGGAGGAAAATGTGTGTTGGCTTTTCTTTTACGGCAGCTCCATCAACTAAAAAACGATGAGGGGCATCGAGGGAGCCGGAATGCACCAGAAAGAACAGTTGAGGGGAGCAAACTTGTTAATTGAGGACTTGTAGAGGGACAATTAAAAAACTGGGGGGACAAGAGGAAGACGAAACGCGTTAGGGGCGGGGGTGATACATCATTTTAAGGAAGGGGCCCGAATCGGCGAATCTCCAAAAAAGGGGGCCAGTGTTCAAAAGCCGCAGTTAAAGAAGTGTCTGGGCTGCAGCATACTTGCAAACCGAATGTAAGAAGGAAAGGGGGAGACAGACATTGGGCCGGGGAAAGAAATACCTAAAAATCAGGGGGACTTCTAGGGAACGAAATGGTGAGGTTTTTTGTTGGTTTGGGGGAGATGAGAAAGGGGTTTGAAGTGATGGGGGAGGTTAGTTAAGTTAGGGATGAGTTTGTATGAAGGGAGTGTTCGGAGGGTTTGCTAGTATGAATTAAGTTGGGTTAGCATGGTAGTATTCGGGAGACTCACTTAGTTTGGGTGGGGGAAAGGGGTCTCCGACCGACCGGGATTAGGTTACAAACAAGGGGGATCTGTCAAAACGAGGGGTGGGGGGCAACAAAAGAACTATGGAGAGGGAGGATACGGTAAGATCGCGTTGGGGGCAATGGACAAGTAAGGCCGATTAAACAACTATTGGGGGTTGTGGGGGGTCTTGGGGGGGAGAAGAAAAAAGTAGTCGATTGACGATCTTTATTGGGTCGCTTGACGAGGTGGGTTTGAAATGAAGGGGGCCTTGTTGGGGGTCGCATGAGCAGGAAGTAGAGAAAGAAATAAAAAAAGGGAGCAGGAATATGGCAAATTGAATGTGAGTTGGTCGCGGCAAAGCGCCAATTAGGTGCTCCGAAAAAATAACACCTCAAGGACACTTTGGAATCAGAAAGGAGATGGAAAAAAAAAAAAGGGAAGGCGGGGGGGGAAGCAGTTGTCTACGTTTGACGGCGTTAGGAAAAGGTTGGCCGGGAAAAGAAGGAACCTGAAACTCACAACCTAAAGGTTGAAAAAAAGGGAGAAAAGGCTATTCAAAGTTGGGCTCCCGCACTACAAAGGGGGAGAGGACACATGGGGAAATTCAGAAGGGGCTAGGTGTGAAAGAAAAAAGGAAAACAGATCTCAGGCATGAGAAAGGGGTGAATGATGAAAGAAGTCAAAGAGGAGAATTAAAGTCTTCGCCACGGTAACCCGGTGAAGTATAAAACAGCCGTAAAAGTTGAGAAGAGGATGAAAGGGGGAAAGTGCGAGCAGGATACAACAACGATAGTTCTGCACTGAAAATAAAAAACACTCATTCAAAGAAAAGACGGGAATAAGAAAGGAAAAGATCATGCAAAATAAAGAATACGAACGAATGGATCCGGGGCGTCTGAATATCACTCCATGAACTGGAGATACTGAAAACTCGGAAAGTTGGGAATGGGAGGAAAAAGGTTAAGGGTTTGGTGCCCCGGAAAGGTCATAAACAGGAACAGGACTAACTTGGGCAAAAAGAAAGCATTCAACGTGGCTGGAAAAAAACAACATCAAGAAGGGGGGGAACACACAATTAAACGAACAGAGCCGCAGAATAACGATCCGAAAGCAAAAGATAACCGAGCAAAAGCGCTGAAAATAATTCCTCGGATCGGCACTAGGGGCTCCATTGGAGTGGGGTGTACCAAGAAAGGGGCACTCGACGGGAAAAATCTTTCTAAATAAATCAGTAAGCAGGAACAATCTTACGCTGCGCTGAAAAGGGGGTATTGAAATACAGGAGACACGAGGAACTTTGGAAACGAAAAGATGAAACTCGCATAAGGAATACTATCTCAGTGCAGGGGAACTCTCCCTTGCTTAGCGGAGAGAATTCATGGGCAGTGATAAAAACGTGCCATACTTACTGAACAACATGTCAATTACAAGTATGGAACAACTAATATAAAGATCGGGTTGCGTTGCTCTCGGGGGAAATGAACAGGGACTTTCCTATCAGGGGGGTTAGATTCATTGAGTTAAAGGGAAATGAGATAAAAGAGATTAAGCAGACCCTACCATCTATATAGCCTTTAAATGGTTCTGAGTGGGACCCGATAGATGGGTAAAATACGGAATAGGGGGCGAAGTTAGTGGTAAGAGGAACCATGCTTAGGGAGGGGTCTCAAACATAGAATGGCTTAGGGGCAACGAGAAAAAGAGGGAATGGAGGACACTGGGGGGTTGCCCGGAGGGTGCATGGGTAAGGACAACGCGGCATCAAGGGAAAGGACACATGGGGAGGAGATGTGAAAGGCACGAGAATGGGTGGGCAGTTGAAACAAGGGGGGGCTTTAGAATTCAGGGGGGGCAAACAATAAAACCCAAAAGGAAGGAAAGAAAAATACTAAGGTAAAAAGAACCGCAGCCGTAAAGAAAGGTCCATACCACGGTAACTTATTTTGGTAAAGAGTATCAAGTCGGTGGGAAAGGACTAGTACGGATCTTACAAAGTGGGGCGGAGGAACCAAAACGACGAGGGAACGAGTGCCCGCTAAAGGAGGGCGGGAAACGGGGAACAGGTTTGAGGGGCTGACAGACCATGGCAACTGAAAAAATTAGACAAAAAAACGAGAACCACCAAATTTGATTGCAGAGAAGACAACAGGGAAAAAGGAACGCGGG
>Ga0179593_1572715_pt1 | contig 12310 bp, 14 predicted proteins | sample CZODoug2_1_08_16_FD_185931 | JGI IMG/M metagenome (GOLD analysis project Ga0179593, IMG submission 185931) | Vadose zone soil fungal communities from Angelo Coast Range Reserve, California, USA - CZODoug2_1_08_16fungal (PacBio error correction) | ecosystem: Environmental > Terrestrial > Soil >...
GGGGGGGACTCCGCGCGTTTGGACCGTAGCAAGGTATCGCACGGGCGAATGAAAGGAATGGTTGCAAAGAGAAACCACATACAAATAAAAAAAACGCGAGGGGGAAACTACAAAGAAAAAGGGCGAGAAGAGTCAACCCCAGAGGATTCGCCCTCGATGATCCTCGCATAATGGATTCGTTGAGCTCAAAAGTACGCAAAAAGAAAGGAAAAAACAAAAGTAGCCAAGATCTCAAAAGAATTCAAAAAGCGTGCGGAATTGGCCGTCGAGCAGGTCGCAGCGAAAAAAGGTCAGCCTGAAAAAGAAAAAAAGTCTAAAGCCGCAGCGGAGAAAAGGTATCCAAGGAAGGAGGGGAGCTAAACGGAATCCATCGGACTGGAAAAGAGACTTCACGGGGGAAGCACTGACAGAGGAACGATCGCAAGGTGAGGGAACGACGGGGGGGGAAAAAAACGGGCAAGCCAATGAACGCGGATAGAACGCGTCCGGAGCCCTCAGAAAACAAAAAAATTCGGAGGGGAACTTGAAAAATAGCGAGAGTTTCTTACGCAAAAGGAACTATTTAGAAAGAGAAGTAGTCATAAGAAGAAAAGGGAGTCTTAAAAAAGAAGATCTAGAGAGGCCAAAACGTTCTAAAAGCCTTGGTGGGGCGGAGGCCGGTGAGGAGAGCTTCGCGGGGGGGGGGGGGGAGGGTTTTGGTGGGGGGAGGGGAAAACGGAAGGAGAGGAATCGGCGAAAAATTAAGTGAAGAGATAGTCAGTGTGCGTTCCCGATGCGGAGACACTCTCTATAATGCACAAGAATAGAGAAGGGAAACTTAGGGAAGGGGGGAACTCCGGAAAAGTTACAGGATCAAGGGAAAGGGAAGGAAGGACACTGCTTCCCATGAGCGTCGGAAAAAGGGGTTAAAAGAAATGCAAGAACCCCATAAAGTGGCAATGGGGGGAGGGAAATCTGGGGCGGTTGCAACCGCTGACGGAACGTTAACTGCTGGAAGGGGGGGGAAATTTGTGCAAGGGAGCTATGTATTCGAAACGAATCGAAGGACGGAAGAGAGTGGCAGCTTCCTACCCATCAACTGGTACGCATCGAGTACGGGAAAGAAGAGGCAGAAAAGAACGAGACCAAAAAAATGTTGCGACGAGTGGCGCTCAAAGTCTCGCCTCGAGGTTACAGGAGGAGAGAGGCGAAGAGGAGGAAAGGCTCAAAGAGGGATGTGGGGGAGACACTAGAAATTACGCGTACTTGTGTAATATGTAGAAAAGATTTCGCTCGGAAAGAGAGTCGGGGGAATTTCATTGAAGTCGCCCAGGAGAGGTGAGGGGAGATGAGGCAGAAACAGCGATTGAGCTCTCAACTGAAAAGCAATCTCGGGAAAAAGGAGGGTTTCTCGGGACAGGAAAGAAACAACAACAAAGAAGAAGGTAAGTGAAACAAGATAACCTCGCCCACCGGACTTTCTAAGCGCTGGGGGTCATTGGAGGAGAAAGAGCTACATATCTTTGCTATAAACAAGCGGAAAGCAGGAGAGAAAAGTCACCTGGACTCGGGGCACGCTACATCGGCCGCAGAAAGGGAACCAAGAATTGCTGAAAAAGAATATGAAAGGAAGAATGAAAAAAAATCAGATCAAGAGAGCGCGGCTCGCCTGCTAGCTGTCACATCGAGACTCATCGTGAGGAGGGAACCATAAGGAAATGGCAGAGAAGCCAAAACGAAGGTTTCGAAGGGGAGGGAACGTCGCCTTCGAGTCACGACCATCTATTAGGAAAAAGTTTGTGAGGCACTACAAACGGCCGTCAAAGGGAGCGGAGCGTTCGCATCGGAACGACGCAATGTCACATTGAAAATAACTGACAGAGGGGGTTGGAAAAAAACGTTTGCAAAGAGATGTCACGAAAAAAAAAACGATGGCTATATGGGACTCTTCGCCTTGCGGCGGACCCCCTAGGGAAAGCTCCAGGGGTTGAAGAAGAGAACTGTCAGAGAAAAAGCTAAAATTAAAGAACAACGAGAAGTCGGCGTCAGCCGCCGTTGCCCGTCGCTGAGGGACAATTACCAGAGAGGGAGCCGCATAAAGAAACCTAAAGAAAAGCAATTACGGGAAAAGCGCAAAAGGGTCAGATCAAAAAGCCATTTGCCCGCCCCCAAATGCGCAAACAGAGTCTACAGAAAAAGTGGAAATACACCGGAGAGAAAACCCCAATAGGGTGCGCAATGGCAAAAGAAGAGAAGAGTCCTTCTTCCTAGTCACTCCTCCTTCGCGTACTAAAATTGAGAGGGGTTGAGGAGCGAGGGAAAAGAAGAACGATCCGGGGTCGTTGAGAGGACTCCTACATTCAATAGAATACAGGGAAGTGAAAAGGAGCAGAGGGGGACAAAGTTCGACGAAAAAGACACCAATCGGGAAGAGGTCTTAATTCCAACGTCTAATATGATGGAAAAGATGTTTCAGGAAAAGTTTGAAGACGGAGGTCAAGAGGGGAAGGGAGGGAATAGAACTGGAGCGTCATGCTTAATTGCGCCTGGCCCTTCAGTCTCGCCCACATGCTCGGGAGAAGCAAGAAGGAAAGCAAGTGAATCCGAGAAAATAAAAAAAAGGATGGGGAGAAGAGGGAGGGGGTGAACAAGGGCGTCGGCTGATGGCTCAACGAATCACGCAGAAAGAAGGGAGTTCTCATCTAGGGAAAGGGGAATCGGAAGATGAGGGGGAAAAGGATGCACTAGGGTAACCGGAGGACTGAGGTGGGGAGACATTGAAAATGCATCGCGATCCGTCGCTAAAAGAAAAACGCTCGACAACGGAGGTTATAGGAAACAAAAAGTTCAAAAAGGATAAGCGGATCCCTGCAGGAATCCCAAAGGAACGAGATGAAAAAAGACTAAGGTTTCGTATTCGATTCCCGTGGGGGGTCACTTCCGCAAAGATCGAGCGAAATAGAGTAAAAGCTCAACCAAAAAACAAGATTTATTAAAAAGTGTGGGCGGGAAAAGATAATATCAAATGGGTCGGGGAATCAAATCGCCTGGGAGCGATCAGCAGTACTTGGAAGGCAAGCTCATACAAGATGGGGCAAGGAGGAGGTTCTAGAAACAAGAAATTGAAGTCCGGTGAGAAGGAGTCGAAGAAAGGGAACACCACTCCCATACCTCCGAACAACAAGAATTTACCCGAAGGAAGAACAAATACACAAGCGGGGAAAAAAGGGGGACCGGAATGACCGTTCCCCCATCTGGCTTGCCTCTCATGAGATGCATGTCATGCGTGATTCGTTCCATACCTGAAGAAGAGGGAAAGGGGGTCAAAAAGAAAAAATCATCATGAAAAATCTTACGGGAAAGGGTATCGTGAAATCCGAAAGCGTTGGCGGAAAAACGCCGGCGAGGCGCAGGGCGCAGAAATTCAGCCTGCAGGAAAAACAAACGTTAAGGAGTAGCAGAGGGAAAAAAGGCCAGAGGTAGGGAAAAAGGACCGCAATGGGGGGCCATAGGGGGAGGTAGCTGTAATTCCGCCACTCAAGACTCCTAAAATGGGAGGGGGCCGTATGGGAGGGTGAGAAGTCGGGACAAAGTCAAGAACTGCTGATCAAGTCGTCCGGCGTCCGCCTACAAGACCAACCCTGGGAAAGCGTCTGGGGAGGGGGGGGGAAAAAAAATTTCCCGGAAGGAGAGCACACCGGTAGGAGCTAGAACGAGTCGTCAAAGCGCCTTCGAGATTAAGTTGGGCACCAGAAGGAGAAATTCGAGGCTGGGGGAGCCGCGCGGCAAAGGTTGAGCAGGGATGGTGGGGCGTGTGGTGTGTTAACACACGGGAAGATTGAAGAATCGGTGGACCAGCAAAGAAGAGTCAAACGGGACCGTGCGTTCAGGCGGCGTCACGAATTAGAATGGGAACTACTGGGGAAAGGGCTAAAAGAATGGGTCTGAGAAGATTGTATTGGGGCATTCAGTCGACGATCCGAGGATGGAGCTGAGAAAATGATCGGGAAGAACACAGAGGGAAAGTATCATTCCCCAGATATACCATACTTTTTTTGTAGAGGGAACGGTGGGCAAAAAATAACAAAAAGAAGGGGAATGGGATTGCCTCTTTCATTATGCGACAAAGGACCTTGGTCGAACGCAGGTGTTGAGAGAAGGGAATACGCGGCAAGGATCGAGAAAGAGGATCGTCGTGCAAGAGAAGAGATCGGGACTCTAGGAAACCTGAGAAGCAAAGGGCCAAGAAGAAATTGTCTTTAAGGGAGAGGGGGCCCGCGCACGCTGGGAATTTTACGCGCGACCAGTTCGAGGGAGAAGCCTCTCGGAAGGAAAGTTGGATTGGACTCGCCGAAGAGTCGGGGGGGGGGGGGGAATCAAGGGGTCGCTTGAAAAGCCAGAAGAGCTTGGACCAAGCGAGTATCAGGGAAGGAATGTGGTATGGAGGAAAAAACCACGAGATTTGGGGGGGGGGAGTCGATCGGAGTCTCGATTGATCGCTAAACTGACAGAACTTGAAAAGGGAAGGGGGAAGAAAAGTAATGGGGAAATATCAAAAAAAACAAGAAGGAGGAAAGAGAGAGAGCTCTCCAACCACGGGGACACGGGCGCAGCTCCCTTGCCAAGTGGCAATCGAAAAAGCGTGTTAAACCTGCAACAAGCCGCCCACATAAGCGCCGTCGGAAGGTGGGCCCGAAGAAGGAGCAATCAATTCGAACGGAAGTCAGGGGGGTCCACAACAAGAAGAAAAAGGGGATCCATATCCAATTCCGGCGATTCCAGACTTCAAAGAAGGCCAGAGGAAAGGAAGGGGGAAGAGCAAGGAGCAAGAAAGAGTATAACGTTTGCTTGCCCTACAAGAGTCAAAAGGGCTAGAAACAAGGGAACGTCAACAAGAGAGGCATTTGAGACCCGAGAAAAGAAACAACGACCAAGGGGCCAGAACCTGTGGACGAGATGCAACGAATTCACCGTCGCCTGGGGACCGTCTTGAGAAAAAGGGAAAGTCTGAATACGGAAACAGAAGATTGGGCAAGAAAAGCGGAATGCGGTCCAAAGGGGGAAGAATATCAAAGGTTGGTGAAATGGATAGACTAACTTCTGCTGCCAAAAAGTTGCTCACGCATACATGTGACAAAGCAAGCCGTAAAAATCGCCAGGAACCGGCGAAAAAAAAAGAAACAGCAAGGCGGTGAAAAAGACTCCGGTGCCGCCGCGGTTTGCAATTCTCCGAGCTGAGCCGAATAGGGAAAATCCCAAGACAGGAATCATGGAGGAAAAAAAAGAAGTGAAAGAGGAAGCCACACTCGCCCGCCACCCACCCGAAAAAAACCCAGCCGCGAGGAGATCATACCGGCGATGAACAGGGAAAACACATAGACCGCGTAGGCTGGAAACTGAAAGGAAACTCAAGTCGAGAAGAAACGACTCAAATGAGTAGAAACCCTTCTCGGACGAAACGATTGAATGCGTTTACGAAACTGTAACCTCGAGTGGGAAGGGCACATACAACCTGAATGTGCCAGATGGAGTGTAGGAAAGTAGCCTGCCAGGGAACAGAGCCGGACTTACCTCCTTCGACTAGAATCCCCTCCAAAACCGGGGGGATGACAATCAGAAAGGAGGAAAGAAAAAAGGGGGTTTCCGAAGATTGCGGCCCGACGGACGCGGGATAGCCTCGTATGGCCCGCTGGCCGAAGAGTAGAGGCGTTGGTGCGGACGAAAATTCCCAAAAAAACTCGCAAAAAAAAAGAAACCCGCAGAGAAGAAGGATCCAAGGTAAGCAGAAAGAAAAAATGCGATATACGCGGCCAGTGTGGATTTGGCCGGAAAATGAAGCTCGGGGGATTGGACCAAGGAAGGGGGGCGTCTGCGTAAGAAGGAAGAAAGAAACTGCCAGAAAAGAAGCCAAGGAGGAAGGAGGGTTCAAATGACGCAAGGTAAGTCACCGGCGGGTAATGATCGTGGAGGAGGTAGGGGAAAGGGGCTTGAAAGAAACGCTGCTCATTCGAAGATCCTTAGCTAAAAAAAAGCGCCCAAGGGAAAGAAAAAAAAAAGACTCGTAAGAAGACGAGGTACTCCGAGCATTCGACTGATCGCGAGGCCCGCTGATGAACGAAAATTCGTGTCGTAAGAAGAGAAAAGGGGGGCACTTAGAAAAGAGTGAAAAGGACTCAAAAAAAAAGAGAAGACGTAAGTGAAAAACGGAATAGGGGGACGACAAAAAAGATGTCACCGTATTTCAATCTCGAGTCAGTCGCTAGCCGTGGGAGAGGGAAGCGACCTTGTAGGCAGCAGGGAAAAGAAAAACGCAAGGGGGGAAAAAAAAAGCGGTGGGCTTTATAGCGAATGAGCAGGTTCCCCAGAAAGCAACACTCCAAATACCTCCACGAGCATGGACAAGGAAGATTACAACTAACTCGTGAAGCTGAAGAGAAAAAACTCCGGAGGGGCCGCTCGATGATCCTCTGAAAGGCATGGCGTGGATAAGGGGAAGGTGCATCAACGCAGACACCAATCACTAGGCCCGAAAGATCATAGCAAATCTCGATCTGAAGGAAAGAGGATCACACCGAGCGTGAGGGAAAGCCTATGGCCGGGGAGAGGCAGCCTGGGCGCAGAGGGACTTAAGAAGCACAAAAAAAGCTGCGAGGGGAAGACGTGTCAGTCTTCCGCAATTTCCGGCGGAAGTCCCTCGGGGCACGGCATAGACCAGTCAAGTTGGGGGGCAGCGAGGGAATTGGCGGATGTGGCGGCCAATTCATCACAGGAAATGGAAGCCCGCTTAACAATGACCTGAGGAGAGGAAGTCGCAGGGGACGCAAGAGAAATACAAAAAAAAAAAAAACTGCTGGGGAAAAAATGGCCACTCTTCGGAAAGCGTAACGCAAATCGAAAAAGGTAACGGAAAATTGAGGAGTCACGAACTATAAAAGGACAGACGAACCTTCTGAGGGGGGTTGCAAAAAAAAAAAAGATGTTCGGCGGGCCGTCGTCTGAAAAGTGCAGTTCAGCGTGGTGTTCGGAGAGTGACTGGTGGAAGGCGGAGGGGGCCTGGAGTACGTATCAGTGACCGGGGCATGTAAATCTGGCAATTTGCTGTGCAGTTCACGATAGCGCAACGCGGAGAATTGAAAACGGCAAAAAGGAAAAACCGCCGAAAGGAAGGGAATGACGGGAGACGCGCAAGTGTGGAGCGGCAGAAGAGTCGAAGGAAGGGAGCTGGCGCGGCGGAAACATTATCGAAGTGGGGGAAAGAAGCGAAAACATAACACATTTTCTATCGAAGTGGCACTGGTGCACCGCTTGAAAAGAAACCGGGGTAGCTTGGGCAGGAAGAAGGGCAATGGGACGAAAGACGCGAAAAGCGCCAGGGGAAAAGAAGGGCGCGTTAGAGAGGATCCCCAAAGACTGTTCGTGACAACACGAACTAGGAAGAGAGAGAACCTGCGTGGAAAATTCTGAGAAGGACGCTGGACCAACGCTGCGCTCCCTCGATTTGACGCGCGCGCCGGCGAGCGAGGGAAAACGCTCGCACGGATGAGGGGGAAAGAATCCAAACGACAAGATTCATGAGGAAAAGACCTCTGGGGTGGTGGCCAGCTCGACTGAGGGACTGGCAGGTATCGCTTCGTCGCCCATGAAGGGAGCGCTGGAGGGGGTCCTTTAGACAAGATAGAACGCTCAAAAGTGAGGAGTTAGGGGACGCTGTCGTAAGGTTTTGAAGATATATCGAACAACAACGATGAGGGTTAAACCCAGCGCAAGCCCGGGGGTGTTTGGGTTTTTGTTTGGGTGTTTGGTGTCTTGAGGCCGCGAAAACAAAAAAAGGGGTTTCAGAAGGAAAAAACCAACAGCAAAGGAATCTCCTGCGCCGACAGCCCTGAAGTAACGACCTGGCCCAGGATCGGGTTGGAAAAAGCAGAGGAAGGGGAAACAGATATTTCCGACGTAACTCCCCGTTTCACGGCTGGCCTAGAGAAAAACTTCGCGAAGAGGGAAAGAGGGATGAGAAGCTGTCCCTAAAAGGAAAGCTCCGAAGACCGGGACAGGAGAAAAAGTAGACAACAAAGCTATGCGTCCCTCCGTGTTACGGCCGCAGATAAAGGGGTATTCACGTGAAAAAACCGGCTGCGACAAAGAAAGAGTTCTCATCAAAGGCAGGAAGGTGGTAAGGAAAGTTCCAAACATTCCACGAAAAACGCCCGATTTCTAGAGAAGGATCGCAAAAAAAAGTGCTTCTGTCCCCCCGGTGGGCGCCCGACGAAGCAAAAAAAAAAACAGGAGGCAACTGCCTCAGCTCTAGGTCTGCGACCAAACGTAACGACGTCGGCGGTCGCCAGAATCACGTTGACTGCAATGGGGAAATTATAAGGAGGCATCAAAAACCAAGCCGAAGAAAAAAACAACTTAGAGTAAGAGATCAGCGCCCGCCCGACGTGTTGCCCGAAACACCACAACAGGGCGCCCACCAGAGCGACGAGACATACGAGAGGCCCAGCGTAAAGTGGAAAATAGGAAGAGGGACCGATATACGGAGAGGGGGGACGACTCAGTAGGACTCCTCCTGTCTACATCTGTATTGAGACTGTGGTGAAAGAGTTGGGGAAGAAAAGAAAAACGAATGTGAAAAAAAAGGCGTAACGACCGGGCCGACGAAGTTCATTGGCCCAGCGGCGGAAAAAAAAAAGTTCTGACTGGAAGTGCGATAAGGAAAACCCCAAGTGGCGCGATAGAATTCAAAAAAAGAGAAGTGAACCGGGAAGGAAAGTCAAGATGGACTGATACCTATCGAACGTATTGTCCCGGGCGCCGCCGGAGAATCGTTTACGGGCGCACGGGAGACCTGCACAAGATCGCCGAGGAGCAAAAAAAAGTGAAGAGACGAGATACTCGGGCATTGCTTTTGATAAATTAAGTACAGGGAGGTGCCAGGGGGAGGTGATCTAAGCAGAAAAAGATGCATAAAGGTGTGGACGGAGCTGAGCGAACGGCCACGATTGGTGTAGTTGTGGGGACCTGCGGGTAATGAGCGTGGGATTGGATGGGGAGGGGGGTATTCCTTGAACATGCTCCATTCAAACCGGAACGCCGACAAACAAGGGGGAGAGGCAAACGCTCGGACCGCCTCGGCAACTGAAAATGACTGCTTGATCGCGAACGGCGATTTTGGGACAGCGACTGAGAGGCCGAAAGGAGGAGGGAATACTGAAGCCACCTATTCCCGGGGGCAACGCATCTCAGAAGAGAGATGCGCTGAGATGTCGAAGAAAAACGGGAAAGAGACCCTAGAGTCAAGTTTCATCAACCGATTTCTGCCGAGGGGCGAGCAAGTCAGCCTGTCAGAGCCGTGGGAGAAAGGGGGACATGCGAATAAGGAGTCAGAGCACCAAAAGTTGTCGAGCGTTGGACGCAGTGATGAGCCGGTTAGAGAAGGAGAATTAGCCAGACACAGGAAACAAACATTGGAACCGGGAAAAAAACGAGGTGCCGTGCCGCTAAACAAGCTACGCTTCACCCATCTGGCTTAAAAAATCTCGATGATAACTCGGCAGGGAATTTATGAGTGAAAAACCGACGCAGCAGGAAACGCGATGGGGAGCAAACGGAAAAGAAGAAAGAAGGGATGTCGAATTCAACGATGTGGGAAGCGGGCTGGAAAAACGCGCATTGGGGACGAGAAAGTGCGCCTGGCGAATTCACAGCGAACAGCACAAGATCGAATGCTAAAAAAAACATACAAGGAGGCAGGCCGAAGCAAGCCAATGCGGGTTTCACGAGATTCCGCAGGAACGGTTTAATTACGCACAGAAAATCGACAGGGCGTAAGGAGCGTCAGAAGGAGGAGGAAAGATGAAAAAAATGAAGAGGAGCGGCTACTGCTTCGGACAGCTACTAAAACCGACAAACCCACCTCCCAAAAAATGCAAAGTAAAACTAGGAGAAAGGGAGCCGCTAGTACCCGAAGGGCGATTCCCGTAAGAACGGGGGCGTGCGTAAGACGACGGCCGAGAAATTTTAGAGAGGAGGCGCAGACAGCAGGAGATCGTGGAAAAGAAAAGAAGCAGTGGATACATCGTCTCGGCTGGGGGCTCGTGTGTTGCGGGAAAAGGACTATGGCAGAGAGAGAGACAAGCGTCACTTATAAATTGACGCCTGAAAGGAAGAAATGTCCGAGGGAAGGGCGTTCAAGGGGGAGCTCGGTGTTGCAAAACGGTCAACGGAAGGGGAGAAGGACCTGACCGACCGAAGTCGGTTAACGTGGTGGTACCCAAAAGGTATTTGGAAGCATTAAAAAGAAAAACAACGGAATGAGAAGGGAGCTCCCAGCGTGGGACAGCAATGCGGGCAAAGTATCCATGAAATACGAGAGTACACCGAGAACCGCTTGGAAGGGGGTAAGATGGCTGCATGTGCAATTTCTCGCGTTCAGGAATGCAACTCGGACAGGGTAGGACGCCCGGGAGGGGAATGGGTGCAAGGAGAATCCAAAACGGGGCGGCGTTCCACGATCCAATACGCTGTACTCTCTAGACTGCTCTCTGGGGAGGGGACGTAGCTTGGAATGAAGGGGGGTCTGGGGCAACTCAAAAATGCAGAGAACGGGTCGACCATTGGATGGATTTGTCCAGCTAATTCGTAAAAGTCATGGAAAATGTAGGGCCAAGGTCGCGTTGACTACGAAAATGCTGCAGGGAGACTGGGGGGATCGATGGAAGGGAGGACCCAGGACAAGGGAGGGTTGGCGGATCGAAAAAAAAAAGTCGAGGGACCCAAAAAGAGCGGTTGCGCGCGTCCGTCAAGGGTTGGGAAGAGGAGAGAAGAAAACAAAGGGGGAAAAGAGAAGACTGAAACACGCGAAAGAAACAGATCGGAGGTCATTTGAGCGCTACGCGACATAGAGGGGGCTGCGACAAACCGCCCCAGAAAGAGCCGGGAAAAACGCGAAGGAAAAAGGCAGCTCGAGAAAAAAAAAATCGAATAGGCCGGAAAGAGATTGACAATTATATTCCAATACCGAGTGGCGCAACGCGTCAATAGTTTCCATGCGCGAGGAGATCGAAAAGCGGAGGAAAGCGACTCACCAGATCACACTGTCAAACAAGGCTCCACCCGACGGAAGAGCGTTCAGAGGCCGTCCAATTGCACGAAAAACAGTTGGAGGGGAAGCTATGAACCCCGGGCGAACGTCCAACCGTCGTGAAACAGGTCCGCGTTTCGAAAAAAAGAAGCTAGCGCAATACTTTGACTCTAACAAAAACGGTTAAAGGAGGGAAAAGGAAAGTGTAAAAAGGGTAGGTGGGAAGGAGCGTCCGATGGCTGAACCCCCGCGGGGCTCCCAATCCATGTGACCGGGCAGACCAGCTGCATCTCGGGACGAAGCAAACAAGGTCGGCGGTCAGACAGAACGTTGCCGTCGCTGATTTAAACAATTCTGCAGGATGGAGCCGCATACGGGAACGACAGCAAAGAAGGGGCGATTTAAAAACTGATAAGGAAAAGAGCCGCTGCCAAGAGGGGGGACCCACGCGGAAGCAGACTGAGATCATACCTGCGTGCCTACCCCCAAGAGGAAAGGGTTTTTTAGGAAAAGAGGCGCATTGTAATACGGGCCTTAGAATGGGCCTGAGACAAAATAGTCGTATCCGCAACGCACTACCTCTTCTATTGGGAGGACGAAACTGTGCAAACTATTTGGAAGGGCATCCAGGGGGGAATGTAAAAAGAGCGAACCGATCACAAAGAAGAAATCTTCAACTTGGCTCCTTCGAAGAGGCCCTCAAAAATTGCGGCTAGGAGCTAGTCACAACTTGACCGGACGAATTTTCCGAAAAGGATTGACGAAAAGGGACCGAAGTACAAGAGCATCAGGATGGGGAACCGCAACGCGAGAATCGTTTGCGGCCATGAGGACTTCGCCGAGACCTGGAGAAAAAGGGAAATTCGTAGACACAGCACGCGCGAAAGGGGGTAGACGCAATGATTGCAGGAAGGGTCGACAAAACGGCATGATGCTCAACGAATCACGCTAAATCATATTATCAGCGCCGGAGAAAAGCCAATTGTTTCATCTCGATGGTCAGAGAGGGCCACGATGTGGGAATCAAATGCGGGCCGTGTGAGGGGTGGGAGGTCATTTATATTCTCAGTCGCGATACAGGGATCTCACGGTCCAAACGCATCGAAACTGGCGGAATCCCCCGACTAGGGACCGGGCTTCTTATCGTAGAAGGAAGGCCTGAAATTGCGGAGAGTGAAAAGGACGAAAGGCCTGACGACGAGCGGTGTCGTAGCCGATTCAGGGTTGGCACTTCCCACAAGTCAAAAGCGC
>Ga0179593_1660200_pt1 | contig 12310 bp, 24 predicted proteins | sample CZODoug2_1_08_16_FD_185931 | JGI IMG/M metagenome (GOLD analysis project Ga0179593, IMG submission 185931) | Vadose zone soil fungal communities from Angelo Coast Range Reserve, California, USA - CZODoug2_1_08_16fungal (PacBio error correction) | ecosystem: Environmental > Terrestrial > Soil >...
ACGTCGATAAAAATGTCGAGATGGACAAGGGGATATGACGGGAAAGGGTTTTTATTCCAAGGAACGGCCATAAAGAATGCGGGAAGTGGGGGGCAAAGTTTCGCAAAGAAAGGGGGGCACGAAAGGAAGCAATGTTATTGGACGAAAGGGGGGGGGGTGGTCGGACAGGGCGGATGTGCATCCAGTACGGGGACAACAAAGGGGCAATACAAAACCGCCGGAAAGAAAGGGGGAGGAACGAAATTTACCCGGGCGGGTGGACGTCGAGAATTGGTTAGGGGGGGGAAACACTAAAGACGGTGTAAGGTGATACACAAGTCACAGTAAGCCGGTAAAAGGCACAGAGGGCAAAAAACACTAGAGGCTAACATGCACGGACCACAAAGGGGAGGGAGATCTAGGAGGGCTACACAAACGACAAGGTAGAGAGACCCGTACGAAAGTGGTGATCAAAAGAGAATTGAAAGGACAGAAACCACAAAGTACGAGGGGGACGGATGAAGTCAGACTCCCATACCACCCGACAAGGGTCACAAACCGGAAAAAAGACAGATTGGGCGGAAAAAATACGATAGAAACAGACGATAGTGGGAATGGTATAATGAACAGTGGAACATCAAAGGGGCTCAAGAACATGATAAGGGGGTGAAAAGGGGTCTGAATGGTCCGGAGGGGGGGGGGCACACAAACATGTAACACTTCTTGGGGAAATTGGTGGTTGATCAGGGTCCGGGGAAAAAGTCCAAAAAAAAGGCCATGCAGGATGTCTGCCCTAAAATCGATGAGGGTGAGTGCACGTGTGCCCAACGAAAGTCACTACGTGTCATGAAAAAAAGGGGATCACAAAAGGCCCATGGAAGGGTGGGAAAAGCCAAGCAAATCAAAACGGCGTCGATGTGCGGAGGAGCGTGTCCCTCTTAACGATGCACGAGAGGTAAACCCGGTCAAGTAGGGTAAGGGATAAACAATCAATCGTCCGACGTTTCCAGGCATCAGGGAAGCCTTCACTAAAGTTCATTCAAGGGGTAAAACACTTCTCATTGGGGGGTCTGGGGGAGACGGTCTTGGAAGAAGTTAAGGAAAAACGGCTGAAATCTGTCAGGAAAGAAAGGATAGGAAACCTCATCAAAGAGAAGTTAAAACCCTTGGCTAGAAAAAATAAGTGGGAACGGGGGGTTCCAGCAAAAAGACACAAAAAAAATTGAGACAAAGGTCTGTTTTTGGGGACGCAGGTTGGGGGCGTGTGAATTAGTACAAAATCCCCATGGAGGAACCTAAGACACGGAGAAACTAGGTAACCCTGGAAAGAGGAACATACAAAGAAACTCGGGGGGGGGAGAAAGAAGCCTCAAGAAGTCCCGAAGGAGACCATCAAAGTGAAGAAAGAGTTGGGTTTCAGAGGCAAGAACTATTTTTGTATACGCGGACAGGCTGCCTAAACCCCTCTAGAAAGAATGGGACAGGTCAGGTGGGGAACGACCCAGGCTGTCCGAAGGGGTGAACTACAAATACGCCCATGATACACCGGCAAAACTAGGCAAGGGGGGAAGGCTCCGGAAAAGAAATCAAAGAAAAAAAAAAAAAGGAGCGAGAAGGGAACATTATATGGACCCGGGGAAAAAAAGGATCAAAGGGGGGAAACGGGATCCGAGACTGGGAAGAAGGTCACTCGGGAGCTTGTGTCCTAAAGCTGGAAGGGTAATGGAGATGAAACATTAAAAAAGAGGGGGAGACCGGGAAAAAAGGTACTGTTAAAGGTTTGGAAGTGAAGAAGGGGGGCGATGCGAAACCCCTGGAAAAAGGGGACTTGTCTAAGGCTGAAGGGGCGGAAAAAACCCGGACAGAAAAAAGGGAGTGAGGATGGAAAAGCACTTCTCAATAAGAAAGTGACTCGTAAGGGGGAGAAGACCAGGAATAGAAGGAAGCGAGAAAATTGGAAGGGGGGCCGGTTGGGTGTACAAAACACTGGGGGAAAAAACAAAATAAGTCAAACCGGAACGAACCGGAAAAACAGGTGCATTCCAGACCAATCAGACGGGCTCTACAAAAAGGGGAGAAAAGAAAAAGAAAAAAAATTTAACGGACGAGGGAAACACATAAGAGGGAAGCGGAAGAAGACCTTTCAAAGTTGTCACTGGGCTATCAAAACATAAAAAGGTGCGCACCTAATGCAGACGGTGGCGGGCCCGAAGGAAAGAACCCGTGGTTACCAAAAGGGGGCCGAAAAAAAAAGGGAACAACAGAGACGAGGAAAAAAAAAGGATCAGTTTCCATCTCATCCTACGGGGGGCCGCAGGAGAAAAAAGTCAAAAAAAAAATCAGAGGTCAAGAAGTCATCGACAGGTTGAAGCTTAGCGTCAAAGGGGTAGGGGGGCTATCAAGGCGTCAGAATCTACAACTGGAAAAAAAAGGGGTAAACTCCTGGTGAGTCCAGGACAGACTGAAATACTAAGACCAAAGGACAAAAGGGTCGGGCAAGGCATGCCTAAGGGGGGAAATAGAGTCAAAAGGATCTTTAAATCATGAAGTTTGACTCTCGTGCAAAAAAAAAAAAACTAAGGGGGGGCGCGGGGAAGCAGAAAAAAAAGAAATACTCACGAGGCGACCCGGGCCCAGGGGGAGCAGAGATCGAAAGAAAAAAAGCCGATGTGGGGAAAGAATTCAGTAACCCAAAAGTACAAAAAAGCGTGGAGTCCGGGGAAGATCGGACACACTAGAAACCCAAAGGGGGGGGAACGATCGAGGCTTTTAGTTTCTGAAAAAGAAATGACCCGTAAGAGGAAACACAAGAAGGCGGAAAAGAACTGATTGACAAGGAAAGAAGCATTCACGAAAGTCCCTAGAATGCCGGGGAATAGCTTCCTCTCTCTAAAGAGGGAAAAAAAAAAGTGCGGGGGACGTGAAAAGAAAAGTTTTTGTGGTTGACCCGAATAAGGCGAAGTGGCGGGAGCCTTGAAAAAGTACTTTGGGGAAAAAGCCCAAGTAGGAAGAAAAACGCAAACATCGCAGAACGAATCCGGGGAGGGTAAAGGGCGAAAGGGTCTAAGTGAGAAAAGAACAAAAAGGTTGAGTGAAGTGGGAGATGTAAAAAGTTGGGGGAGCGTGGAGCCGCGAAAATGCATGAAACAGGCGAGCACGGATGCAAAAAAGGCATGAAGGAAAATCGATCAAGAGACCTGCCAAATCCAAGGGGGGAGGGTGTCTCAGAGGTTTGGGAAAAAGTAACAAAGAAAAGGGCCCGAAGGGGAGAGGGGAAAAAACTAGAAAAATCCAAGTGGCAATGGAAGGAATTTATACTCCCGGTCCGGGAAAGGAAAAGTTTATCACGAATGGGCGGGGGGGTATCAACGTCAACGTCTCATTGTGAATGTGGTCAAATGTGACGCGCCAAGGAAAACGAAAGGGGGACAAAGGGGGAGTTTTGCCCGTTAAAGGAAAAAAACCTGGTAGGAAAAAGGTCAAAAAACCAACAACTAATGGAGAAAAGGGGGGGGGGTCAATTGGAAAATGGGAAAACCAGGTGTTGGTCCAAAAGGGGACAGGGGAAAAAAAGAAAATAAAGGAAAAGTGGCCAAAAGTATCGGTAAAAAAAGAAAAAACTGTTCTATAAAGGAAAATGAAAGGCAGATCATATAAAACTAAGATCGTTCAAGAAAAAACGCAGGGAAACCCTGAAAGTAAGGCTACACTAATAAAAAGGATAAAGTTAAAATGCGGGGGGAGAAGTTAGGGGGAAGCGTAGAAGAGGGGTTGTCCATTCTTTGGGAAGAAAAGAAAAAAAGTCTCCCGAGAAACCGATCGGGGGAAAAATGAAAAAAAGTGTCCTAAAAGGAATTCGACTGAATCTCTGACTGGAAGATTGGCGTCACCCCGGGATCGCACAGGACAGAAAAAAAAAAAAAATTCCGCGATGAAAAAAGAACCAACCAAGGGTAGAGGGACAAAAAAGAATAAAAAACTAAAGGGGGGGGGTCCGGCAAGAATGACGAGTCTTCAAAAAAAAATCATCACTACCCAGGGCTCAAAAGGGAGGCTCTCAGACCTGAGCCCAATCTTGGGACTCGCGCAAAGAACCCACGCCCAGAGGAAGAAAGTGAGAACATACCCATGACTTATAGAATAGGGAAGAACAAATACTCAGGGGGCCGAACACGGCGAGAGAATCTCGGCCCACGGAGAATATAGAAGACAAAGAGGCGCGAGACTTGATTTCATTCAGGGGGGGGAAGACGGGGGGCCTATGGAACCACGACAGAGGGAAGAATGTAAAGTTAACTACGTCCAGATTGGTTGGAGAAGAAAAGAAAAAAGTAGTATCTCTTACGAAAACAATAAAGGGCTTGAATAGCGGGGCCAAAGGACAAAAAGAGGGAGGCATCAGGGGAAGGGAAGGGGATCAAAAAAATTGCATTTCTAAAAACGAAGCAAAAAAAACTCAAGGAACGCGAAACAAAAAAAACCGGCACTAAGAAGGGGAACAACGAGGAAGGCTAAAAAGAGGAAAGGCGGTGAAAGAAAGAGGGCTCCGTCAAAACTCAAAAAGTTTCGTGGTTGTCCAAAAATTAAAGAAAAACGTGGCCCCGAAAGTTACAAGAAGAAGCGAAAAAAAAAAAAGTTTCCAGCCAGGGGGAAAAATCTGGAGAAACTAAAGAAGGCCCTGGACGACTGCTCAAAGGAAGGCAAGGTTCAGAAAAGGAGATACAGGTTGCAGGGGGGAAAAAGTCTTACATGCAGAAAAAAAAAACTTGCCAAAAAATCCATCTACCAAACGAGGAGGGGCGCGGAACCGAAGCGAAAAACCCCCAAGGGGAACGTCGCCGACAAAGCCTTTCAAACCCAAAAAACAAAAACAAAAACAAAACCAAAACAAAGGAAAGGTCAGTCCAGCGTTCAGAAAAAAAAAAAAAGCAAAAAGCTCAAATACCTGCCCGCTGTGAAAAAAAGGGACAGGGGGGACCGGACAAAAAGGAAAAGGACAATACAACGGAAATAGGACCTGCTTCGACGGGGGGTTGGAACGTCATCGAAAATTCCCGGCGAACGAAAAAGAAAGGCGGTCGGTGAAGGGACCGAGGGACAAAAAGGAGAAAGGGAGTCCAACAAGCTGAAAAAACCGGACAAAAAAAAAAGCCACATATCAGAGAACAAGAGAGCGCGACTTAGAGAGCCTAAAAGGTGACTTACGAAAAAAGAAGTTTAAAAACGCGTCATCAAAAGATCCGGGGGATCAGAAAAACCAGGGGGGAAAAAGCAAAAAAAAGACACACACATAGAATAGAAGGCCGGGAGAGGGCCGCGGTTACCCACGTCCAAAAAAACTTCTGAAGGGGGACAAGAGTTGGAAGAATCACCCTAATGGACCCAACCTTGAAAAAAGGGAAGCGCCAAAGGACAACACCTGGGAGGACCTAAAAAATCAAAAAGGGTCTGCTAGTCCCCTTTGTCTTCGAGGACGGCGAAACGGCTAATGAGAGGGGCAACCGGAGAAAAGAATCAAAAAAAACGAACAACAACCAAAATCGGGGGGAAAATCTACATTAACCTTGCCGAAACGGGGAGGGCACCTGAAGCTGGAGGGGCGTTGGGCCGTTCTTGGGGACGTTGACAGCAAACCAGGGCAACGACGGCCGCAAAGAAACGCCAAGACAAGGAGATAGCGTTGACCAAGGAGAGGTGAAAAAAGAAGAGCAAAAACGAAAACAGGAGGACTCAAGAGACGATTTTTCAAAATAGCGACGAGGGATGACTGGATAGGGGGCAGGGGTGTTCACAAGAAAAAGGGTAACTCGGCTTGGAACGCTAGAAGAAATGGGTGGAAGGGGTAATTTGTAAAGAACCTCAAAAAAAAAAAAATAAAAACTTCCAACCTATAAAAGAACAAGTGAAAAGAGATGACGGGGGAAAGAAAAAAAAACCCCGGGGGCATAAAAACTGTTAGGCCTACGGTGTTTAGGGAAGGGAAGGTCAGGCAGGAAGGCGCCTTTAGCAGCCTCAGGAAAAGCCACAGGGGCCTCACGTAATCGTTGGGAAGAAAAAAAAGACAAAGACGAGAATCAAAGGACCAAGTCATCAAGGAATGGAGAAACCGGATGAGAGGGAGGGAAAAACCCGGGCCCCTTTCCCACTGTCCCAAAGTTCCAGGAATGAGAGTATAAGCAATTCTGAAAAAAAAGTGATTACACCTGGAAGTTGGGGGTCCGATTTCAAAAGATCGGGAGGAGGGCAACGAGAGACTTGGAAAGTAAAAACTTCCAAAAAACATGCAATACAGAGGGAAACACCAAGGAGAAATAAAAAGGAGAGATGGTGGTCCAGTAAAAAAGCTAAAAAAAAACAAAGGTATGAAGACTAGAGAGATTGGTGTAAGAGGAACTGATCTGTCTAAACGCCCGTTTGGGAAAGCGGGAAGGGGTTGTTCCGGGGGGATGAAACGGCAAAACAAACAAACTGATTTTGCCTTGAGGAAAAAAAAACCAGCAAGCCGAAAAGCGAGGGGGGAAAGAAGAACTGGAAGAAAGTATCAAATGGGGAAAAAAGCCTAAGACTCAGTCCGAAGTAGGGGAGTGTACAGGCAGAACGCTGAAAGGGGAAAAGAATCCAAAAAAATAAAAAAAAATAGGGGAGAATACTTCTCCGGGCTGCGGGAAAGAGCTGTTGGAGGGGGACGCGAAGTGAAGAGAAGTCGAAAAAAAGGGGAGAAATGAAACCCAGCCAAGCTCTCTTGCGTAAAAAGACTCAAAACTTGGGGGGGTGAAGTTTAAGCAGAGCAGAAAAAAGGGGATAGTTGAGGCGCCAAATGGGAGAAGGGGAAAAAAAAAAGCTAAAAGTACAGCAACTCTATAGAAACCGAAGAAAAGTCAAAAAAGTCAATAGGACGGAAGGCGAAAAAGCCCCGGAAACGCGAAGAGAGGGGCCAAGAAAGAACGTTTTTATCGGACGGTCTAATGGATGGATAAATCGAAAGACAAAAAGGGCTAGCAAGGTTTTCCCATGTCAAAGAGGGAGAGGGGAGGGAAGAAAAAACTCTCTCCGAAACCACGAGAAGCAAAGGGAAACGGGCACCAAAACCAGCCAAAAAGGACGAATCTAAGAGAGGAGCAAAAAAAACAGCCTGAAACATGCACGACCAAAAAGGAAGAGTCCGAAGTGCACTCCAGGAAAGAAATTCCCAAAAGAAAAATGACTGAATAATCCTTAAGGTTCCAAAAGGGTCGCCAATCTCAGGGGAAAGGGGGGGGAATTGGGGGAAGTGAAGGGAGTACTGGAGAAATTCCCTAATTGAAAAAGGGGCTTGTATAGGGAGGGAAGGGGTTCCGGCAAAAAGAAAGAGGGCTTGTGCATCCGAGGAGCAGAAAGAAGGAGCTAAGTCGCGAAGGGACATCGGAAAAATTATGAGGTCTTTCCAAAAAGAAAACTTGGTGAAAAATAGGACTAAGCTCAAAAAGGGATGGTCAAAAAAGCAGAGGAAGCGTGGCCCGGGGAAAGTGAATCAAAGGGAATCGGCCAAACAGTTTGCGCCAAAGAAAAAAAAAAAGGGGGGAACGCACAACGACCCCTGGCGGAAGGAGGAAAGGCAGTCCGGAGGTTGCAAAACCAGGAAAAGCGGTCCATAAGGCTCTTCCCCGAAGACACTCCAATCGAGGGGAAGGGGGGGGGATACCAACTCACAGGGGGTCACCGGAGGAAGGAAAAGACCTGTAAAACCCCCCGGAAACTAAGGAACTGGAAGAAAATTCAAACTCACGCTTCGGGTCAATGAAAAAATTCCAATAGAAATGAAGCAGGGAAAAGGACCAGGAAAACCATGGAAGAAAAGGACTAAAAACATTGAGGAAAGATTGGGACTATTGGGGAAATCGACAAAACTGGGGGCCCCTCATTGGTAACAAGAGGAAAATCTGGAAAGCGACTCTGACAAAAACCGGAGGTGAAAAGGGAGGAAAAAAGGGGGGAAGTCAAGTCAACTGAAAAAAGGAAGTAAGCGAACATCTTCGATGATCATGCTCTTTGGCTGGGACGGGGACAAAGAGGAAAAAAAGGATGGAGTCCAAACCCTGAAGGCAAAACGAAAAGGAGTCTCACCGGGAGGAGAAAATCCATGAATCATAGGTGCATCTTTTTGCGGCCGTTTGAAAAAGAAAGGGGGGCTAAAAGGAAAGTGAAGAAGAGAAAAAATCTGGTGAACGGAGAAGAGGGGGGGGGGGGGGGAGTCCCGACCAACGCATTCAAAAGGAGAACATATCCGAAAGTTGTGGCCAATCTGACCTATCTGCAGAAGTCCCTAGGAGCCGGGGGGGAACTATTAGAAAGAAACGGAGAAAGGGAAAAAAAAAACCATTGACGGGAAAGGCCATCGGATGTACGAAAGGGACGAGAAGCTTGAAAGTGCTTATCTGTCTGTAGGGGGTATGAAGAAAGAGGCCGAAAAAAGAACGCGGCAAAAGACGAGCATCAGCAGGGGGGGGGGGGCGAGGGGGGACGAAGAAGTAGGCAAAAAGCCTTAGAAAAAAAGATGCACCAGTTGAAAAGGGGAAAAAAAAGGACAATGACCGTCAGGGGGCGAGCACGGGGAGGCGGAAAAAGAAATGGAGCCAAACCCAGAATGGAAAAAGAAACAGAAAATGTACGTGGCAGGGGGAGATGAAGTGGTCCCGGGGGTACGAAAAACGAAAATAAAAGAATTAAGTAAAAAGGAGACCACCTCCCAATGAATAGAATCGAGTTAAATCACAGGCCTTTGCGAATAGCTCAGGGGGCAAACGGGGAAAACTAGCGGGGAGCCACGCTGAAAATTCGCTGAAAAACTCATTGGGAACAACCCAAAGCAAAGAACTGCAAGATTGTGGTGAAAAACGTAAAAGGGGAACCAAGGGAAATGAAAATGGGGGGAACCACCTCTTCACAAAAAAAACAACGTCTGAGGAGGAATATAGAAGGGGGGGGAAAACCACCAAAAGTGGGGTAAAAATGGGGACCGGTGGTCCGGTTTACGGGGCCACCAAAATAAGAAATTCTTGGGAATTAACAATTAGCAGCAGGAAAAACAAAGCGAGCTACCCTGAGAAGAAAAAAAAAAGGGGAACGGAAAAAGTTTAGAACCGCAGGGCAAATGGGAGAACGGGCTCGTGAGGAAGTAACAGAAACTCAGGGGAAAACGGTGCGATCTACAGAAGGGCAAACCGGGTAGGACCACTCCGAGAATGGGCAAAGTCCGGTGGAGAAAACCAACTTAAAAGAAACAGCTCAAAGACCCTACACAAAACAAAGAAAGGACAAACAACTCGAACTTTTTTCGGCCCGGGGGAAAAGAACGAGTGTCCGACGCCTCTGGAAACAAAGAGGGAGCTGAAAAAATTCATTTGAAACGCAACGGGGAGAAACAGCGATCCCAAAAACGGTAATCAAGTGCTGTCTATCCTGGGGGGGAATGATAGGGGAACCGACCAATCCGCTTCAAAAGGGGATCAATGCCAGTAACAGGAGGCGCCGGTCTTTCTCAAAGACTAGAGACGAACAAACACTGACGAAGGAACTTTGAAGGGGGACACGCGCGACTCCAAGAAAAAGGGCACCCATCCGTAACCTGAAAGATAAGTATCGCAAGGAGAACTAGCAACATGCCGGGTCTGGTCACCCAAAAAAAAGTACTCATGAAAAAGGGGTCCAAAAAAAGACACTTCCCTGGCGGCCTACAGGGCTCGAAAAAAAAGGAAAACCCGTCAGAGCAAACTTCCGCAATTGGGGACGTTTAGGGAAACCAAAGGGGTTATCAAAGTGGGAAACCCGAAATAAAGGCGGCAAAATGGTTTAAAAAAAGGCTAAAGAGGAGAAAAGCATCCAAAAAAAGTAAATCGATCGATTCGAAGGCAGAAGGGGAGTGATAGTTTGGAAAAAAAAACATAGCTCAAGTTCCCTAAACCCAAAGGAAAGAAAAGCAGTGGAGAGAGATAGTACAGGAAAATCTCGAAAAACAAGAGAAGGTAAGGGGCATCGCGCCCTCTACCAAACACCAGAGAGGCTATCACTTGAGGGACACTAGAAGCGAAAACTCGGAGGACACGTTGGGCATGAGAAAAAAGAATCAAATGCGGTGATGAAGACAAGGATGCAAAAAAAAGAGGTTTCAATGTCCCCAGAGGGGGGGGGGGTGACGAAAAATCAACTCGGGGGGGAAAACGGGAACCAACTTGAAAAGCGAAGGGGGTCCTTGTCACCCGTCAGGGAGGGGGCATGGACTTCGACGCCTGCGCCAGGGGGAAAAGGGCAACTGGGAGGAGCCGGGGACGCAAAAACCACTTGCGAGGACAGGAAGAAACACGCAACCACCTGTGAAGGTAGAAAACTCCGAAAGCGAAAAAAGGGAAAAAGTGGAAAAAGGGGGAAAAAAGAAGCTGCCCGTGGGGGGGCTGGGGGGATTCAAGGAAAAAAAGGGGGAAAAACCACCTGGCAATGAAAAAGACAACGGAAGAGCCCCCCCAAAAACCCCAAGGGGAAGTAGGACCGAAAAGAAACCGGTTGGGAAGAGCAAGTTGACAAGTCAGGGAGGAAAAGGGGGGGGTACAAAAAACCACTGGTTCCTTCCTGGACTTTGAAGAGGGGTCTGATTGAAGCAGGGGGGGCACAAAGCTTACACATAGTCAGGCAAACGCAGCCAGATCTATGAAAACAAAAAAAAGAGAAAAAAGGTCTTGGTTTTGAGAGAAAAGAACAAGGGGGGGGGAAGAGAGGGCACGAAAGGACCTAATGGCGGCCGGCCCGCCCAGAAAGAGAACGGGAGAGGGAGGATCAACGCATCGCCTTTCGCACTTACGCAAGGAAAAAACAGGCCAAGAAAAAATCCAAAGCGACTAAACCGCTGTACTGGGAACTGAAAAAAAAAAAAATGGAAAAAAGGGTGACGGGAAAACGGAGAGGGCGACAGCGAGCCAAAGAGTTCGGGAGGAAGTTTCAAAAAAGTGGGCGCTAACTGAGGAGGTAGAAAGGGAAACTGCCAGGAAATCATGAGCTTTATGGGAAGAGAATGTAAGGTGAAAAAAATTGGACCACGCCGTCTGGAAAAAACTGTTACGCAAAAGATTATTCTGATGTGGAACGTGCATAAAAAAACTAGGGGGAAAGGAAAGGAAAGCAAACTAGAAGAGCAAGACAAATGCAACGACCACCTTTGGATGAAAAAAAAAGGATGCTACAAGATATCAAAGACCCGGAACCAAAAATGAAGGGCTCCCGTCTTCATGTGGCCATATCCCAAATGAGGAGGGGGTTCTAAGGTAAAAGAAACGAACTCTTTAACGGGGCGAGGGGGGAAAAACAGTTTCCGATAAAAAGGGAACAGGTGGAAATCCGCTCTTTACCGCGGGAGGGGTGGGGGGGGAAGGAAGGACCTCACCAGAAGCCAGAACCATAATAGATAAACGATGCTGGAACAACAAGAAGAAATTTGGGAAAAAGAAAAAAAAGAAAAGGGGGGGAACTCCACCAAGTGGAGAAGGGTCGCCTTTGAGTTGTCATCTTCCCTATTTCGACTGTTCTAAGGGAGAAAGCGAAAAGTGGCTCAAAAAAAATACGACTACTCCCGAAGAGAATACGCGTAACGACGATGGAAAAAAAAAAAAGGCGCCGATCTGCTGCAACGCAACTGGAAAACCACGAGGTCGATTCTTTCAGATCGGAAGAGCTAAAGACGGAAAAAAAACCAAGTTGGATGAAGACAGGATAAAACGGGAACAGGGGGGGGGAAAACCAGGATTTCAAATCAAAACGGAGGAAGAAAAAGTTTTGGAAAAGAACTTCCAAAAAAATATTCTCCACCCACAGGAACAGAAAAACGCGGTGGCCGATGGGGGGCAAAAGGTACAACCATCTAGGCGACAACGGGGGGAAGAAAATGAGGAAGATATTGGGGGGGGGGAACTCGGGAAAAAAAGAGGGCCAAGTTCTTGGCGACGTGGTGGCAAAAAAGGGGGTTTGCCGGGGGGTTGCCCTGGGGGAAAAAACTGGGAAAACGCTAAGGTTGATGGGGAAAAAGAAGCATCGTGGAAACTAAAGAAAATAAATAAATCGCCCATACAGGAAAATAACTCGGGGCGATAGAAAAACGGGGAAAAAGGCATCGGGGGTCCTCTTTGGGAGATTTGACAGAGGAACTAATAAAGGTGCGGGGGAGCTGGTGGTACGCCCATACGGCGATGCGGGGAGGTTGGTGAGCTGCGGTGTGGTGCGGCGTGGAGTGGGGGACGCGGCAACGCTGCTAGGGGGCCGAAAAACTCCAAATACAAAAAAAAGAGGGAAAGGCGACAGAAATGAAAAA
>Ga0179593_1385765_pt1 | contig 12309 bp, 11 predicted proteins | sample CZODoug2_1_08_16_FD_185931 | JGI IMG/M metagenome (GOLD analysis project Ga0179593, IMG submission 185931) | Vadose zone soil fungal communities from Angelo Coast Range Reserve, California, USA - CZODoug2_1_08_16fungal (PacBio error correction) | ecosystem: Environmental > Terrestrial > Soil >...
ATGGTTGCTTTCACAGGACACTGGGGATCGGGTGCCATCCTAGACATGGCTCGCGCAGGGTGGGGGGGGTCTGTGAAATGTTCGGAAAAAAGGGTTGACACGTAAGGAGTCTGCCGAAGTCATTTTAGTTATGAAGGGCGATGGGACATGGGGGGAAAACGGAGGACCGTTGATATTTTGGAACGGCATTCGACTAGGCCGTGGCCGCGGGTCAGTGCTTCCGCTCATGGGAAGAAGGCTCGAAAAGTAAGTCAAAATCTCAGATTGTGTCAAGGTCCTGTGAAAGGATAGCAGTAGGGCGGGAACTCCTGCGTAAGCAAAAGTCTGAGCCCTGGAGCCTTAGACATAGACATGTAAAGCTGGGCAGGAACCATGGCCCGGACAGCCCGTTCGCTAGACTTTGCGATAAAAAGGAAAAAACCAACCTGCCGATGGCTGGGAAAGAATACGGGCGGGAAGGCGCTCCGGGCTGCGACAGGGTAAAACACGACCGGGGGGTAGGTTGGAAGAATGCCGGAAAAAAAAATAGGGCAACTCGGAAGGGATGACTATAAATGGGGGGAAAGCCCCCCGGGGACCTACGATACATACAAAATGGTGAGATACACTGAGGGACATTTGTCCAGCAGAAATTGGCAAACTGTGGGAAGTACGAAGACCGGAGGAAGTTCTCACTCAAAAAGACTCAAAGATGGGTGGTCTAAAAGTTTACCTGAGGGACATGAAAACTTGTGGAACGAGACCAATTTTGTGCAGGGACCAATGAATACAAGCCCTGGTGGATCGTCTTCAACCATCAGATCGAAAAAATCGGTTAAGGGGCATGCATCAAAAGAGGGGGAAGGACAGCTATGGGGACGGGGAACCCAATCCTGGGGGGCATATTTCAGGAGAATACGAGAAAGGGAGGTGCATATAGTAGAATTCCCTTCCAGCGGTGAGGACCAAGTGCAGTGGGTAAACCTGACCGGAGACAGGTACTTGGCCAAGGCGGTCACGGCACGAAAAGGGACGCGTGGGAGAGCTTCTTGGGCAAAACGGGGTTGCTGAAATCAACACGAGTGCCCGCAAGGGGAGTTCCAAGCTTGAAGTAGTAAGCGCCTAAACGCCGTCTGCGACAGTCAGAGGTATCGAATAACGGTTCAAGAAAGTATGGGAAAAAGAAGTTTTAACAGGCAAAAAGAAGACTCCCGACAGAGCAGATTTGATCCGTTGAGGTCACGGCATTGCCCCCGACAAAGAAAGGTTAAAACGGAAGATAGCCGGAGATAAAGAAAAAGACGTGTGTCATACTTGAAGTAAGCAGATGCACGACGGAAGATCTGACGGGGGTATAGAGAAGCCCTCAGCACTGATAGTCGAGGAGGCCGAAATGAACAACATGGTCTTTTACGATAAAACTACGGCGCCATCAAAACTCCAGCACTGACCGGGCGCGCCCTCAAATAGCGGACGTGGACATATGCCACAGAGGAAGACGTCCGTCGGAAGAATCTATCAGGGGGCGTACACCCTCTTGTGGGCTCATTCTCCACGGGTCAGAAAGCCGGCCAACCGGATGGACAAGAAAACCCGTGAAGAAAAGGGGAAGTCCCTGTGCAGGAAAAGTTCAGAGGTACAGTGGCCCAGTAGGTTCAATCGAAGAAATAACTGATTCACCGTCCTTAAGTGGGTAGATAACAGGGAGACAAGAAAAAAAAGGAAAGATGACGTCTTACAGGGGGGCGAGCCCGTATCGGACCGCTTGTCGAACAACAGAGTAATGACCCAAAGGGCCAGGGCCAAACATCTCGAAGGACTGACTTCAGTAGAGTGGCTGTCTGGCCTAGGGAGGGGGAAGGCAGATCCAAAAAAAAAAGAGGAGCGACATAATACACGACCGAAAACAAACTCAAAAACAAAAAGTCACAAAACACACAAAACCAAGACAAAAAAAAAAAAAAAAAAAAAAACAACAAACAAATCCCCAAATTATGGAACCAGAGGTATTGCTGGAAAAAGAGGGGAAAAAGACCGTAGAAGTCCCAGAAGGGTGTTAGGAAAAAAAGGAAGAAGACTTTTCCGTTAGAAGAGGCCGACTCGTAGGCACTCCGGTTGGGGAAGGCCGCTATCAAATAGAGCCATACACGTAAACAAACATTGCGTAACCGAGCATAGACAGAGCCCACCAGGGCCCATACGGCTTCATTCAAAAGGGGTAATGCACGGGAGGCAAAAGGCTTTCCTTGACAGAGGAACGACGGAAGTTAGCTCAAAATTATGAAAAGGCAGATCGGCATAAGCGACTACGTACCAACGGGCTGAACGCGGCGCGACATAACCTGCTACAAACGAAACCGAAAAATGACCGTCTCATCTTCCGGACCTCTAAAAAATGAAACAGCGAAAAACAAAAACTTTGATTAATGAAAAAGAAAGAGGGGGGCCTGGGTATTGTAGTTTAAGATTAAACTGGAAATGTGCTTTGGAGACACTTCTCGTCTCGTTACGAGTTAGGACGACTCTCTTAGGGGTACGGGCGTCTAGATGAAAGAGAAGGGAGAGGTAGAAGAAGTACTGTGACGAGGGTCACACCGGCGTAAAGAGAGTAAGATCTTCACTCGGTTCCGAGGGCAGCTTGGTGGGGTTAGGTCAAAAAAACGATGAGAGGGAAATTCCTCAAAAAATTGGTGACGTGGAAGGAGAGATAGTGACAACTGAAAACCTACGAATTTCACTCCCAAAACGGAACTTCCTTCGTCGCTGAAAAGGAAGCAACCGGAGAGGGGGCTCTCTACGTGTTCGGTGCTGGAAAAGACAGGGTAACAGAAATCGACTGAGGGGGTGTATCCTTTGTGGAGAGGGTATCGTAAAATTCGTAAAATCGGGGTTTCGGTTGATCGCCGCATAACTCGGCAAAAATGAGGCCAGAGGAAGGCCGACCAGTCCCGGTGAGCTCGGGACCCTGGAAATGGCCTGTCAGGGAAATTACTTGGGGTTAGAGACGTGAATTTGACAACGGTCTCAGGAAACACGATGGGAGACACTAGCGCGCGAAGATCCCAGGGCCAACAGTCGTAGGGAACAATGGGAAGTGATTCGAGGACCAAAGGTCAAATGCGAAAATCATTTTAAAAACGTGAAAGCAGAAGAAAAACAACACAGTTGGGGGGGGGGGGGGGGGGGGACGGTATCCCTATGGGGGAAAAGGCGTAAGAGGGCATGGCAGTCCATGAGGCGGTCTGGTTAAACTGCGAGTAAACCACTTAGCACACACGCAGAATATGTTAAAGCGATATCTTCGTCCCATCCGTCTTCTGCCTGATGTTGGGGAACACCTCCATGCAGGATGGACGCGGGAGGGAGTGCCATGACAAAACTGTCTGTTGCTTTGGAGGCCGCAGAAAACTGATAGCCTAAACTTCATTTGAAAACAGGTACTCAGGCAGCCCCGCCTCAGGGGGTTGGACTTTGAAGGGAGACTGAAACGGGACAGATCGAGCACATGTCCTGCAATGCGGGTGAACGGACTATCCAAAAATTGAGCACAGGGCCCTTGACGAGTAGACTGAAAAAAAAAGGGTACGGAATGTGCTGGCAATTCCTGGGTACTCAGAGAACGCGGCCCTCCCGAGGACGAGCTCCTTTCAGGGGGCCAAAAGGAGCCAGGCACCTAAACTCGTTTAGTGCTAACCAGACGAAAAAAGAAGGGGGGCGTCTTCGTATACCTAATGGAACCGCCGACGCGGGAGGGGTATACGCTTAAATAGGAAAATCTCACGCTATGAACTTAAGTTCAAGGAAACGCAGGAGTCGGGGGGAGGACTCGCCACCCTTCCTGTCCGCCAAGAGAACACTCTCCCCTCCGCTACCCACAAAGAAGAATTCAATCCGTATCGTCTGGGAAATTGCGTAGACCCATCTACGCAGGTGGACCCCGAGAGCCGGGCACTCCACCTACAGCGAAAAACTGCCAAAGCAAGTTAGCGGGTTGGCAAAAGGTAAGAAAAATAGAGTTCCACACTTGGTTGGGTGCCATCGAAATTCACACTACATCTGCCTTTAAGGGATGATTCGAAGGGAACCTGAAAAGACGGCTGTCTATCCACCAGCTATCGGTATTACCTGGCACAAATGGGACTGAGAATTGGGCAAACGGGAGGGAAGCGTTTGGGGACACAAAAGGGATTCTTTGAAGCCTCAGGAGGGTGACGGGGCGGACACATGTGCGGGGGGGGGATGTGGGCCAGGTAACTAAAGAGACGCTTCGACTGAAACGGGGAATTTACGAAAAGGGTGCAAGGGAATGAAAAAAAGAAAAAGAAGAAGGGATATGGGGTCGACAGGCTCCGACATCACCAAGGGGAGGGGGAGAAACGGCGGCGCCTGCGAAAATTCAAAGAAATAAACTGCAAATCGGGCCTCGAAAGAGTGACAGGTGGAGAGCGAAAGAAAAGCCAAAACGGGAGACAGATAACGGGGTGGGCACCTGCCAACTTCACATGTACACTAGAAAAACTGGTTAAAGGCCTTCAAAAAAGGGTGGCCCTCCTTACAGCGATGGAGGGATTAAAGACTGAATAACTCTAAAAAATAAACTGCCATGGGGACGCAGCCGGGGGGGGTACTAGACCTAGGGGGGGAACTGAGGCGGAATAAAAATGCCTAAGACTGAACGTCCCAAGGCCAAACGGCACGATAAACCGAAAGTGGGACTCAAAAAGAGAGAAACACTACTTCTCCCTGCCCAAAATAAAAAATACGGCAGGAAAATAAATAAGAGCTGAACAAAATGTCGGTTAGAAAAAAGGAAAAGCAACTGCTACAACCGACCTTCATGACATGGCACCGAAGAATACACCCAGGTCCGGTATGACCAAAAGCCGCAAGAAAAAATCTTGGAGGGGAGGAGAGAGAGGGGGTTTAAGTGACAGACTTGACTGGTGCCACGCATCAGAAAGGTGCGCAGATTTTCGGTGGGAGTGTAGACGAATCACACAAGGGGGGGGCAAGAGGGGGGATGATTAGCACAAGAAGGTCTGTGGGATGGGATGGTCGGGCGCTGGAATGTTATCATATAGTCAGTGCCGTGGAGATGGTGGCAATGGGGACTAAAAGCTAGGAAGTTGGCAATTGACTCATGCACGGAGGAAGGGAATTCAGTCAAGGCTCTTTATCACAGCGCGATGGCGCAAAGTGCGAATTGATGGGGAACGGGTCGAGAGAGTGAAAATCTTAGGAGCCGGCGGAACAAAGGCCTTGCCAATAGGACTGCACGCTGGCAGGGAACCGATGAGCCACTGCAGGGGGGTTTAGCTAAGGTCAACATAGGAGGGGTACGCGGACGAAAATTCGCAGAGTAATGGGGCGGCGGATCGCCTATCTCTGGAAAAAAGTTATACTCAACACCCATCACAACCTTTGTTGAGGTTGTACGAGCAGAAAAACAAAATGAAGTAAAGCACTTGATAGGGAAAAAGCCCATTGAAACCCTTCGAAGAGATCCACGTGGCCATCGGGAAAGGAAGGGTAACCTTGACAGTCCCCCCGCAAGGGGAAACTGGGTTGACTAAGAGGGGACGACCGGCTGGGGGGGGAAGTATCTCCAAAAACAGCTGGGTTCTGCAAGGGTACCCGCAGTTCAACTGGGAAAGGTTGAGTGAGAATCCTGGGGGGTGCCAGGTCCCAAGCCTACCTCTAAAAGGTGGGATCGTCGTCAGACCGCAGCGGAAGTCTAGTGAAGGGCACGAAGCTTCACCGTCGATTGGTAGCAGGGAAGCTAGGAAGGGACCACATCCGGGGGGGGGCCTAACGGAAAGGCCGATAACGTCGGAAGGTGCCCGATGTGAGTAGGGATGGCCCTACTCGACAGTTTAAATGGTAAGGGGACCTAACAACAACACAAAAGGGATAATGGGGGAACAGAGGGAGGGCAGTCGAAGCTGGGTTGAAGTCATGCAGGTGTGTATCTCTGAGGGACAGCCGGGGGGAAAAAGTCCTCCACACGACTCTGCGGACCTACGGTTTTCCATTATCTGAGTAACTGGGACAGAGAAGGAGACGCCCGGAGGGGGGTGAGGGCAAGATGGTATACGTAAGAAGATAAATTTAGCAAAACAGGTGGTGAACGGACGATCGGTGCTGACCTTAAACGGGCGCAGGTAAAAATTAGCAAAACAGGGTTCCAGAAAGAAGGAAGGTACCGGACGCTCAATCCATTCGGGAAGAGGTGCATACGTTCAGGACCCGGAATGCAGGGACTGAAACATATCCGAATATGAATTTAGTAAGGACCTACGTCCTCCGGCGGCAGGGGCAAGGGGGGGGAGGGAAAATGAAATGCTTGGCTCGACATTTACGTGCGGCCCTCCAAAGCACTCCCGCCGCGTGCCCAGCAATCATACTTGGAAAGAGGGAGGGGGTGCCTCAGCACCAGCGTCCACGCTCTATTCCTCCGGGGCGATCGAGGGGCCCCCAGCTCTGTTGAGATGCCACAAAGGCAGGCGACACGGTCCAGACCCGGAAGGAAGCCCTTTAAAAACATCTTGCAGTAACGTTGTGCTTGCTGTTCAATAAAGGGGCCTTCGGTCATGAGGGGAAACCTAGGAAGAAATATTAGTGCAGATCTGCGGGCCAATGACTTCTTAAGAGAGGGCGGAACCGGGGGAAGCCTGCGGTACGGGACAACAAAATGTGGAACCCGGGAGAGGGGCAAATCCATCTGTCATAAAGGGGAATGAGGTCGTCCTTCAGCGGGGCAGGAGCTTCGTGCCGAGGGTAGAACATCAAACGGGGGGGAAAAAATGAGACGCGCAGGAACGCTAAAAGAAGAAAACCAGGATCACAAAATCACTCAGGTGCGCTGACCCGAGAAGCACAGCCCGAGAAGCACGACAAAGAAAGGAGGTTCCTGAGGGAAGAAGACGGGGGGGAAGGAAAGGTACCGATAAATCTTGCACAGTAGGCTACGGCCGAGGATCAAACTATCTCATCAGGGGGCACGGAAAACCCATGAGTCAGGGGGGGATAATCACCGAAACAAGAAGGCCCACAGGGGACTCAACTGCCCGGGAGGAGGCCTTTAATATAACTTAACAGCTTATCCTCAGGCTTGCCTGGGACCCTCACTGACACTACGCAAGGGGGGCCGGGGGAGAAAAACTTCAGCAGAATCAAACGAGGGAACGAAAAGCGTCACACAGGGAGGACATCAAACTCAAAATTTAACCAAAGAAGGGAATCCAAGAGCTGCCGACCACGAAACCAGAAAAAAATCTCAAAAACTATTATTCTTACAAAGTTACCTTTTTTTCGAGGTCCGGCTAGGAGAGGGATGGACTGGTCGTGGCTAAAAGTGAGAACTCTGGAGATTTTCAACTTCAGAAGAACCCGTGGAAGATGATGGGAGGGAGAAAGTGAAGAGGCGGGCAAAAGCCGGAGTTCTGGGCGGGGTCCATCCAGCCGATATTAAAGGGGGGGGATGGCACGGGAAATAGTCCGACTTTGTGTACAACTGGCCGTATTGGGGCAGGGGGGGCGGAAACTCTAATCAGTGTACCAACTCAAGGGTGTTGCCGTGAATTCGCGATAATGTGATGCGGGGGGGGGGTCCGTGCGAAGAAGAGTGCCTCCGTCAAGCAACTTCATAGGAAGAGAAACTTCTCAAAAAATGATCATTCTGCGGTGGGCGCGGGCAGAAAGGACTGTGCACTTTCCTCTTGGAAGGAAGAAATATAGGGTACCGGGTTGGAATGGGGAGGGAGGGAAGTCACAATGGAAAGAGTAGAGACAAGGCAAGATGTCCCCGGGCAAAGAATAAAGGAACTAATCTGATGAGCTGGAAGAAGAACTGGATCAATAAGTCGTGCTCGGGGAAGCCTGGTTTTTAACAATCCACCCGATTCGGTCCCCGGTCTCATCAAAAAATATGGTACTCAGGGGGTTGAGGAAGAGCGTCACAAGGGGAAGGGCAGGAGATGAAGAATTCAAAACTATTCCCATACCTGGCAATGAACCGCGGGCCACCGCCAAAAAATGCGAGACCTGTGTGGGAAGGCTGCCTTCCAGGCAACGGGTCGTGAAAATGCGACAACGGGTGGGGAGAGCAAAAAAAGGGGGGCAAGATCGCTGGACGAAAGAAGAGCGGGCTGCCGAATGGTTGGAGATGGACAAAACACAGCCATTCCGGAAGGACCGCAAGGGCGGACAATGGCAAGCATTAGGGGGGCGGTGGGAGTTGAATCACATGCTGATCGACTACTACTATTCATAGTGTTGACGGACCTGTAAGGGGGGGCGAAGACGCAGTGGGGGGATGTAAGGGGGGAGGACGGAAAGACTTCATATCTAAATGGAAAGGACCGACTTCAGGTAATCCACCTTCTGCAGGGCCCGATAGTTCTTTACCTGGACTCAAGGGTTATTCTTTGAAAGGCCGTGTTGACTCATTGAAGAAAAAACGCGAGACCTGTCAAGGGAAAATCGGGGCGCGGACCTAGGGCTAACATAAGGACGAGGGCCAGTGGAGGGGAGACCGAAGGAAAGACCCGAAGCTTCTTCGGAGCTGACTCTTAAGAATCTCTCATGTAACAAGGATCAAAGTGAAAAAAAGGGCTAAAGGGGAAAATGGTAATATGCCCGGCTGGGACCACAACAAGCGCATCCCACGGGAGACGCTAAAATCAGGAACTCAACCCCAGGACCCCCCATTAAGGGTCTGCACTTTCTTTCCGGCACAAAATACTCAAATGTGAAACGGATCGTGAGCTTCAAGTAAACCGACTGAAAGAGGCAAGCAAGAGGGGAGGTTGGTCCATTGAAAGAAGAGATTCCCCCCACTTATGGGGGTGTCACATCCCCGTCAACGTTAAAAACAGACCTTAGCTGGAAAAAAAAAGAAAGTAACAGGAAAAGAAATGGCCGTCCCGAAACACCAAAGAACGGCGCGTAGAATGTGGGGACCTGCAACAAATTAACGAAAGGGTTCAAAAAAGACTTAAAAGAAAACCAGGGGGTGAGGGGAGGAGAACGGAAAGAGAGGGTCGTTCTTAACCCAAAGCAATTTTAGTCAGGGACTGTTGCCAAGGTCACAAATAAAACAGTCGACACAAAAAAAGGGCTTTTAAAAGGGGATTTCACCGGTCTTAGCAAACCAAGTAAACCGGGAATAGTTGTGGGTGCTGAGCAACTGTGATTCCCCAAAAGGGAGTTCTAACACGACAGCAAGCGCATACCGGAAAGTAGCAACCCTGCGCATCGCCGGAGGGAACAAAGACTGAAATAAAACCGCAAGGGCGAAAGGGGAGATAGGGTACAAAAGAACAATTCAGGGGTCCGAGAAGGCTCAAGTGTTACCTCATAAGAAGCCTATGTCCGGGGGGCACCAGGCATCTACCAAAAAAGAGGGAAACCATCGGAACAACACTTTAAGAGAGAGGTGCCAAAATTCCTAATAGAAAAAGGGGGGAAACAAAGCAAGTATCTGTACGCGCAAACTTCCAAGAATCAGTACACAGACCGAAGGAGCGATCCCAATCAGACGAGACAGACGAAAGCCCTAAGGTCAGCAATAAACTCGGAGCAGGTCTGAAAACTGGGGCTTCGAAAACCCGCCACAAAAACGAAGACACAGTTCGAATCAAACCAAAACCTAGTTAGCAACCGGAACATCAAAAAGGGAAAACCAGGGCCGTCACCCCCAGAGCTCCAAAAACACCCCAAAAACTAGAGGAGAGTCAAAAAGAGATGGGGTCATGGCAAGAAAGGTTTTACGCTTGAGAAAAAAACAAGCGCACGGGAAGGGGGGAACAGCAAGGTGGGGGGGAGGAGGGTTCTCCTACATGGTTTACCTGGTTAGTATCTAATGCAAGAGTTTTTGGGTTGGCTGGACCGTCAGTCGCATGGTGGAAAATGGACCAGGAGGACGGAAGGCTATGGTTCATGGACCGTTCACTACGGACGTTGGCCGGTAGGGAGGAAACGGAAAGGTTGAAAGAAAACAAGGGAGAAGGCTGCCAAGGGGAGAGAGGGCTTCCACTCCTAGTAGGTGAGTCCCAGGAGGTAATAAGCATTAGGAGAAAGGTTCGTTGGAAAGAGCATGAAAAAGTATGACAAGGCCGCAAGAAAAAGATGAGAAAATGTAAGACCGGTTTGCTCTAGCGACTTTATGGGCCAGAAGCCGGGTGCCTTTAAAATGGAGGGGGACTATCCGGGTCGGCTAGTCACCTCGGTGTACACAAAACCGGGGGAGGGGGGATCCCCATGATACCCGCAACAAAATTTCCCGCCAAGTGAGGGTGGGTGCAAAGGCCAAGGGGAACACTTCGAGAAAAATCCCCCTTGGGAGAATATCACGAAGGAGGAGGTGTACCTTGGGTTGAAAAGAAAAAAATAAGGGAACTGGTGTGGGAACACGAACGTTGGTTTTGGGGGGGGGGGGGGGGGGGGGGGAATGGTGGGTTGGTGGGGGGGGTGGGGGGGGGTTGGGTGGGGGATGGGGGGGGGGGGGTTGGGGTATGGTGGGGGTTAAAAAATGGGGTGTTGGGGTGGGGGGAGGGGGGGAAGAGGGGGGGGGGGGGTTGGGGGGGGGGGAGTACTGATCAAAAAGCAAACTGGTTCACAGGAAAACAGTCAGAGAAGTTTGAATAGCGAGGGGGAACATTTGTTGGGGGGCATCCCAAATTCGACGATATCTGGGGAGCGTCGGACAGCAGGCGTAGGTGAAGCAGCATCCTCAAGAAAGTGGCAAACAGGAATACTAATGTAATGGAACAAAAAAATCAGGGGGGGGCTAAGGGAGAAAGTGAAGACAAGCTACGGAGGGGGCAGGGGGGGAGTGGAGGGGAGGAGGAGGGAAACGGCCCTCTATCAGGGAAAATTTGTCTGTGGAGCCACCAAAGACCGGATATGAGTTCCATGAGAGGGAACGTCCTTTGTAAGAAGCGTATGGAAGATGCTGTCCAAATTTTTCAATCAGAAAAAAGAATAAGGGGGGAAAGTTCACTTTGCGGTAAATGAGAACTTAACAAGTACAGAGACTCAGAGACACCCGAAGGGAGGGTAGGAAGGGTCTCTTAGACGCAGGGACCAGGACAGTACATTGGTAGGAACACGAGTAAAGGACAAAGCGGGCGAAAAAAAAGGGAAAGACGCGACCGGGATGTAAAAGTGGTCTAAAACTTCATGTTACAAGGCCCAGGATGGGCCCGAGGAGGCACTAGAGAAAAAGGTCCTGCGGTTTCACTGGGAATGAGGGGGAAATACGTACGTAAAATTTAATGTCCTGGAGACATAGAAGCCGGGATGAAAGTGTATAGAACGTTACTACCGCTCACTCGTTCGGAGGGAGTCCAGACATGAATTAGTACAAAATGCAGGGACCTCAACGAAGAAGGAGCGTGACAGGTGGAAAAGGGCCCTGCACGGAGAGATGGGCTGGGTCCAATTAAAAAAGCTTAGAAAAAGGGGCGTAGGAAAAAAACAGCGATAGCGGGAAACAGCGGGTGTAAAGCAGAAGTCTCACGGCAGTTCCAAGACTTTCAAACGTACTGGGAAGGAACAGGGAAGTAGAAAGCCACAAACATAGAAACGGTGTAGGCGGTGACCCGATGATCCTTATGGGGCAATTAGTATCATCGACTCAACATCATGATTCAAGAATTCTGAAGGGGAAGAGGCAGAAATATGCAGTTGAAGAGGGGGGGGCATGATCAGACCGGGGAACGGGCCACCCGCGGCGGAGAACGAACGAGGGGGAAAAGTGGCCAGCCAGGCACATCTAAGAGAGGACCTTGCAGGCGGGAAGGAGCGTAGGGGAAAGGGGGTTGCGAGGACTGGATCAAAAAGGGGGGTACATACCATTGGGGACTGCGAAAAAGGAAAGATAAGAAGCTCCGAAAAGAGAACAAAGAAAAGGCCGAAGTGGGCTTACGAAGGGCAAAAAAAAGGGAAGAGACTACATATGAATGTTCTTTCCTCCGCGCAGGGAAGGGGGGAGGCTTTAAAAAGCCTGTAACGGCGACCGCACGTGGAAGCGAATCAAATATCGCTCCGTAATGGACCAACTTTAGGAAGGAAAAAGAGAACAAGCGCCGCCCCACAGTTGAAAGATCTAAGTATCCACCTGGAGAGAGGAAAAGCGGATCGGAAGCTGGTCATTTCACCTCTAAAAATGACGACGGCCAAGGGAAACGGCAAGCGCAGTAGTTATCAAAATCGCCGACAGAAAAAAAATGCAGTGAGACTAACGCGATACAAACTATCCTTTGACCACAACTCACATTGAAATCCCGACATACTGCACGGACCGGCTACCAAAAATTAAAAAAACAC
>Ga0179593_1420245_pt1 | contig 12309 bp, 15 predicted proteins | sample CZODoug2_1_08_16_FD_185931 | JGI IMG/M metagenome (GOLD analysis project Ga0179593, IMG submission 185931) | Vadose zone soil fungal communities from Angelo Coast Range Reserve, California, USA - CZODoug2_1_08_16fungal (PacBio error correction) | ecosystem: Environmental > Terrestrial > Soil >...
AGTGAAGGTCTGTTCATAACCTAATGGAAATATTGGTGTCCGTGTTCATTAAAAAGGACGGATTAATGAACAGCCCCACCCATCGATAGACAGGGCCGACGCAAGAAATCTCCAACCATCGGAAGGGGGAGGTAAGTCAGTTAGGAGAAAAACCGCTCTCCACCACGGCACATGCAAGGAAGCAGAGAGTTAGAAGCGAGAGGAAGGGGGTCGCCTGGGTGGAGGTGCCATCGGGGCGCGCCGCAAGCTGAACACAGGTGGACACAGGAGAAAGCGATTCACGGGAGGCAGAGGTGAGGGAGGAAAAAAGTCGAATAAGGGAGAGAAAATCGTCACCAAAAGAGCCTAAAGCGGACTAACTCGATTATCTTGGACAAACAGTCGGGTAGAATTCCTCGTGGGATCAAGGGAAAGGAGAGAAAGATCGATCGACAGCGCGGGTAAAAGTGAACAAAGTGGACAGCAAGAATGACGGTGATTTCAGCAGTCAACCTTACGACACTCTGGAAAAACATGGGACGTCCAAGGGAACGGAGCACAAAGAAAAGAGAAGAGATGAGGAACTCACATAGAAGAAGGAAAAAGCGCTGCCGCAGCGCTTCGAGGCCACCAATCAGCTGAATGATCTATAGCGATATAAAAATCGTCAACTAAGTCAAGTCGATGAAGAAAAACAAGAAGATAGTAAATGTAGTCAGAAAGGGAAGGTGAGGAAACGTGTTCTTAAGTTCGTAAATAATTAACTCAAAATAATGTCTGAGAAAAGGTATCTTTCAAAAGGAGAAAAAAGGGGGACTGTGCCAGAGGAGGAGAGGAAGAGACACACACGCCATCGGATGCCAAAAGCACATATCCGCCTCTGAAAAAGAAAAAAAGAGGGAGGGAAACGATAAAAAAAAAAAGCAAAGAAGAAAAATAAAAATCAGAGGCCAGAAAAGAGAAAATAGACAGGGCCGCACCTGGGAGCGCGCCGCTTCCGGAGGAACCTTCAAGACTACCTAATGCGAAATGTCGCTGTTATGAAACGTCAGTGTTAGACCTGCAGGGGGATGAGAAGACGAACTAGCTAGGATCCAGTGGGTGATTAGTATTCGATAAGAAGGGAAACGCGGAGAAAACGTTACCACCAAACGAAAACACTTGGAAGAAAGGGAGGGGGATGGAAGGGGAAAATACTGAAAAGCGTGTACGCACTGGAAAAACCCTAAGTTTGAAAAATAATTTAGTCTTTTAAATAGTTCAAGAAGAAAAATGGCACTTCCACGAAAATTTTGTCAAAGAGAAGGTAAGGTAAAGGGGAGGGTCGACTTTTGGACGAGGGGTTGGACCCGTGCAGATGATTGCAACGGCTTGATACAGAAAAATGAAAGAGTTAACAAAAAAGTGATCTAAGAAATCGACAAAAAAAAAGAGGGAAAGCGAGTAGAAAGGAATGTATCCCCCAGATGGAGCGCAGGGTCAAACAAAGCGCCCGGAGGCACTCGACATAATGTGTGAGGAGAGAAAACCGTGAGAGGAAAGTATGCCACCCGCGAGGTCAGAACACCAACCAGTCACAGCTTGCGAGAAAAGATGTTAATAACAACCACGACGGGGAGAAAGAATTGGAACGAAAAAAATCCCCACGTCGGACTATGGGGAAAGCGGGCCATCCTTCGAAAATACGTATCTCTCTAAAAAAAAAAGGGGAAAGAAGGCATTCGAGAAAAAAGACGAGAAGCTAAAGAAGGGAGGCAAAGAGCGGTCTTCTTGAATATATCGGTTTGGGGAAACTCTGGCATCTGGGCAAGATGGCAAAAGGAAAAACTGGTTTATGGGCGGAAAAGGACCTGGCGCGTGGGAATCAAGGGGGCGATACCATTCAGTAAAAATTACACAACTGCGACTTCGTTGGGGCAAAAGGAGTGACATCATGATCAGCGAACGGAGAAAAGGGGAAAAAGGGGAAGAGGAAAGTGATCTAGGGGGGGGGGGGGGGGGGGTGGTTTGTGGTGGTGGGGGGGGGGGCGGGCGGGGGGGGGGGGGGGGGGGGGGGGGGGGGGGGGTGTGTTGGGGTTGTTTTTTGTGGTGTTGAGCGGGTGAGGAGCAGGACGGGTGGGTGGGGAGGGGGGGGGTTATCAATATCACAGAATCCCAATCAAACCAACTCCTTTCAAAAAAACAAACCCCCAGAACCCTCAGACGGGATCGTTCGAGAATCGCTCAAATTTGGGAGAGGATTGATCTGGGAACTTCCGGTTGATTCCACTACAAGCTCTCACGCAGTTTAAAGAAGCTATATGATATGAACCCTTAAAAACAGCCCAGGAAAGGTTAGGAAGTGTGGAAAAGGGTGGAGTCGTCGCGAAAAGCTCGTAAACTTAACAAAAACGAGCTAACAAACAACCTGAAAAAGGGGATCTCCCAAAAAGCCTGACAGCGAGGGAGAAGGAGGAGGAGTTCAGGGAAATGGAGAACTCGCCCGCCTCAAACCAAGTCCGTGCTACGTGGAGGTAACTCCGGCTGGGCACAAATCAATCTTTTTTTCTAAAGCGGACAACTGCAGCAGGGGGTAGAAAGCGCGGCGGAGGGAAAAAGAGAACTGCGAGTGGAAGGATTCAGCAAAGGACTCGGTGGCCAGCTCTATTACAATAAGATCTGCCGGACCGCACCATAAGACAGACAGGGACAGCGCAACGGTGCATCAATCACGTGCACAAACAAGATCTTGGTTACCCCAAATTTTTACTCTTGTCGCAAAAGAGCTACTACAACGACAGCAGAAAGATGACGAAAAGGAGGAAAGAGGTTCGTCTACAGGAGGCGAAACGGCAGCCTAATTAAAAGAAACTTTATTAGACTAAACTTCTAAACAAAAGTCGTGTATGTAGAATAAAAAAAGGAAACAATCCGCTCGTCGACTGGGAGCCAACGAGGGTCTAACATGAAGATACTAGAAGACGCGCACGACCGAGGCTCTAAGAATAATTTAACCTAGGGTAACCTCAACGGGGAGGATCCAATAGGGGGTAAGAAGGGAGGTATGGGGTACAGAGGGGGAAAAAGAAAGCCAGGAGGGGGTAGCAGAACAGCCCTCTAGAGGGGAGAGTAGCTCCGGCTGAAGACTTCGAAAAATATGACGTCAAAAATCCACCAAAGATCAAAACCGCGAAAAGTCGAAAGGGAAGGAAAAAAGTCTGACTAGAGGGAAGGGGAAAAGAAAACGGCGGGTTGGGCGAACCGGCGACCGCCAGAACCAGAAGTAATTCGGAGTTCCAGTACTCGAATGCTTCATTAACTAAGAGAATTATACCGGAGATCGAAGCCATTGGGGGAAAAAAAGTGCGCAAAAAGGGAAAAAGTAAAGAAAAAACAGGCAGACATGAAAGCCGTTCCAAGAACCAACAAGCTTCGGAGCTCAGTGGCTATGCCGAAAAAGTGCATAAACGGACCCCGGGAGGTCGGGAGAGCGAGAAGGAGGTGATCAGAAGAAGGGAGGGAAAATTCAGAAAGCCGCCGAGGCGAAGGATATCTACAACGCGAAGACGCCGCGAACGGGCTGGCGTCGCACAGAGCAAGCGGGGGAGAAAAAACGCAAGTGGCGCGTGATAGAAAATGCGTGGGTGGGGAATCTGCACTCAAGTCGTAAACCAAAAATAAGACTTCAAACAGAAGGAAGCACCGACGTTGAAGCAAAGAAAAGGAACTGAAAAGAAGGAGGAAAGAGTAACAAAAACAAAGCATACGAAAAGCATCTTTCCCATAACAAAAGGTAAATCGGTGCGGGTAAAAGAGCAAATAATCCACGAAGAAAGAGGAAACTGCGAGACCACTGGTGGCTGGGGAGGAAGCAGAGACTACTCATTTCGCCGAGAGTTCTGCGGAAAACGAGGAAGAAAAAACTTGCCGGAGAATACAGACGTTGAGCAAAAGTCAGAGGGGAAATAGAAAGCGATAGAAATTCACAGCTCGCATCAGCACAGAAAGAGGGATCTGCCAAAGGGTCTTCTAGAAAGAGTTCCAAAAGTCACGGGGAGCCGAGAAGCCATGAGAATTGGCGAACCCAGACGACGACTTATTGGGCGGCTAGAGTCAAGATCGTCGTCCGCGGCTCCAACGGACAAAAAGAAAAACGAGGCGCAAGCGAAGGCAGATCCACAATGTGGTCCGAAATCAACACCGGAGGAGGAATGGGGCCCCACGGTCGAGGACCGAAACTCGACAAGTGCAAATGTACTATTCAGGCGCAAACTAATAGCTCCAGTAAAAGTCGTACCCCGCGGAAAGATGGTGCGTCCCGAGAAAACGGCTGAGGGGAGTGGGGTTGGAAGGGACATACAAGGGAAAGTCGTTTCTTCCGATGGAGATGTTAGGAGAACAGCCGCAAAAGAGCACACGCGCTGTGAGAAGCGCCTTGTCACAGTGAATTGTCGGTAAGAAAATAAACCGTACAAAGTGGTGGGAGACAAGGGTGGGGGATCTTGGGGGGGAAGGTAGGCAGAGACGGCGAGCGTAGCCCCCTGGGTGCCACACCTGGACGAGGGTGGAAATATTTGGGGGGGAAAAAATACTTATAATCATTGAAGGTTATCGGAAAGGGAGACCTGAATTTCAAAAAGAGGCAATAACGTAAATAAATGGCACTGAAAAAAGAACACCACTGGGGGGAAAAAATAGGGAATCTAGACTCTTTCTGACATATTGGGCAGGGTACCCGGAAAGAGGACAAGGGGGGCAAGAGGGCGGTGGCACGGGTTGGATCAACGGACGATCAGTCGAAAAGAGGTATGTGCAAGGAAAAAGAATGAGTGAGGAAAGAAGGGGAGCTAAAAAGAAGGAAGATCGAAGTAATCAGCTTGGAGAAAGGAACGGGTGATCGCTCCCCCCTTGGGAGGCACAAGTGGATAACACATACAGGAAAAGGTCCAGCGTGGAGAAATGGCCCAAAGGAAGGGAACAATACCCACAACACAAAAAGTAGCCACATAATGACAAAAGGCCAGCGAGGCATCGGTAAGCAGTTCTCCATAATATCCGTACTTGGAATGAAGCTGAGAGAAGGCCCACAACAAAAACGGGTGCGAGGGAAAGAGATCCCCGCAGGGCCTTAGGGCAATCAGTCGGAGAAGAAACAAATAGACGCAAGAACGACTGGCGATTTTAGGGCTTCTTCAATTATGGTTCGGTTTTTGGAGGTAAATCATGAGTGAGTAAATGCTGAAAACAACCGAAGGCACATGGTAATGGTTCTGGGAGGTACATGACTGGGAGGAGGGGAGAAGGAGCAATGGGGGGGACGCGCAGTCGAGCCGCAGGAAAACAACTGTAGCGCTAGGTGGAAAGACACTTATCAAAAAGGAACAATAGTTTGATAAGACGCACGTGAGACCATCTAGGGGAAAAGACATGTTCCATACGTCGACGTTGAGGATATCACCCAAATACAGAGTCATCATGATCAATACCCAGAAAGAAAGAAAGAACCAGGTCGGCGAGGGAACGAGGGGCGGACAGGGGGGGAAGAAAGGCGGAGATGTCGCTCAAAGGGGGAAGGGGTGATGGAAGAAAGAACTCACGTAGCAAAGACAGAAGGTGCACGGATACCTGGTGGTAAATCACTGAATGCACAGTCCTGCAGGTGAGACGTGTGAGGAGTACCGGACCAAAGAGGAAGAATACGACTAAAAAAAGGGAGAAACGATACAAAGGGAAACTAAAAAAGCAACCACCATCAAAATAATCTCCAAAAGAAACAGGTGAACGAGAGAGGTTGAGAGAGAAACCGGGAGGGAATCCCAGCGCCGAGGAGAACAGCAAACAGGCAGGTCTTACAGACGCTGCGAAGGCAGGTTTAGAGAGACGGAGGAGGACCTTTTCAGCGGATATCACAACAGAGGCGATCGCTGCAAACAGAGAAGCGATTGGATGATCGAGAACAGAACAGGACAAGAGAAACTCCAAAGTGATGGAGAGGGAAGGTATGGCCGGGAAGCTCTAGTGGAAACCACACTGCGAATAGAAAGAAGATCGCGGGACAAAAAAAAGATGACACGGCCCGCAAAGTTGACCGGAAGCTCGCCAACAAAAAAAAATTCCGGGTGTTAAAATGGATGACCTGTAAAATCGCTGCGGAGGGAGACCGCGACTCTCTGGAACAATACGTGAATAAAAAGGTCCCCGGGACGGGCGTGAAAGGAGAGAGGGCGCGCAAAGGTTGGGCTGCAGGAGGTGGTTCCCCAGCAAAAAATAAGCGGTAGGTCAAGAGTAAAACCAGAAGAAACTTTTGAAACGAAGAGGAGAACATGACGGGGAAAAAAAGCTCCACTCGTAAAAAAAGACGGAAAAGCTAGAGAGAAAAACGGAAAGCCGTGGAAGCCTGAACCGTCGATGAAGGGACCAGATGTCGAGACCTTGTAAACTCGTAAGACTTGTGGGAGGGACCAGTTTCAGAGGAAAAAATTAAAGCCGGGACATGGAGAAAGCACCTCGGAGAGGGAGAGGGGAATCGAGCTTCGACGGAGGAGGTCAGCCGGTGTTTCTTGATCGAGATGGGAACTGCAAAAAAAGGCCTCAACCAAATGGGAGACCACCGCTAAATAAACGCGAAAGAAGGGGGGAAAGAGGACTGGTTTGAGGAGAATAGGAACCGAGGGTGAAGGGTAGCAATCGAGAGACGTGCGTGTGCGTGGGAAGACAAACCATGGGGAGAGGGGGGGAGAACATACGAAAACGAAAGAATGATTGCAACAGGGAAAAGGAAGTTAGAAGAAAAGAAAAAAGTTGACACGAGGCCTGCACCAGGAACAACAAACGAAGGAGGAAAGGGTGAGTGACACTTATTCATCTCATTATTTAAGTCCCCGCAGTGTCATGGACTGGGTAGTTAAGGAAGGGGGCGAGATTGGGGAAAACCCCCATCGATCGACGGGGATCCGAACGAGAAAAAGGCGCAGAGGGGGCTGGACCAGAAAACCACACGACGTGCTGACGGTCAACATCGAGCATAGCAAAGACAAGAGGCGAGCGTTGAATGGGGGCCAAGGCCTGGGTGTGACAAAGCGGAGAAAGTGTAAAAGCTCAACCCGAACGATGCCGCATTAGAGGCGACGCGCAGTGGCTGTCACCGTCTTGGGTAATCTGAAAAAAAAACAGAATAAGAAACTTGATAAAAGAATTGAGTCCATTTGATGTGAAAGGTTCTCGGGTGGCGCTCAAGGAATAAAGACCCAGAAGGAGGAAAAGAGCGGTTCAGAGACAGAGTGGAGCGCAGCAAAAATCCCGCAGGGGGGCGCCGGGAAAAAAAAGAGCCCCGTCGAAGAAACACTAGGATCTGCTGACAGGTCAAAGGGACAGTATACCCTGAAGAGAGGGGGAACCGAAAATCGCAAAAGAAAACTCCGCGCCCCATCGATCCTTGAGCAAAAAATAGGGAAAGAAGAAAAAGAAGAATCGGGGCACGACCAGTTCGAGTCATGCAATGAGGGGATTGTTTAGCCGAAAAACTCTGAAAGGAGGGAGGTTTGGCGAAAAAAAAGGAAAAAAATCTGGCGGTTGCTGAAAGAACTTGCTGCGAGTCAAGGATGGAAAGATAAAAAGGTATTCAAAAAGAATTTGGATGGAAAGGGCAAAAATAGATCAAACAAATCTGAAAGAAAAGGTTAGGAAAAAACAGCACCACACCAGCGAGCAAAGATGCCCGAAACTATCAAGATAAAAAAACTATAGCTGCGCAATGCATGTCCGTGTCAAAAAGTCGAGCTGCACGATTCGCCATCAGGACACACCGAAAAGGGGGAGGAAGAAGAATGCATGCCGCTTGGAGGTGTCATCATAAATCCAGGTCCCAGGGGGAAAACAAGGCTGTTGATAAGCCCGCGGGGGGGAAGATGACGATAAATGGGGGCGGTTGTCTTCACAACACTGGCATTTGGTGATCAGGTGAACCGAAGGATACAGAAAGGAAGGAAACGTAATCACCGTCCAACAAAAACAAAAAGAAATTAAACTGAGGGGGTCCTGCCTGGTTCAACAGAGAGGGAATCTGGACAATATCACAACACTGCTAAGAGGGATGAGGTAGAAGGGGGGAGCAAGCAAGGAAAGGAGCTACAAGATAGAAAGGTCACCTCATGGTTGTCAGCGAGGTTCTCGAGTAAACGAACGATAACGAACTGGGTCGGGACTAATCTGGAAACAGATGTCCCCGAAAGGGGATGACAGAAAAAGTTATGCCCAGGACGGATAGAATCAACGCGACGAAGGTCGGGTCACTCGGCGGGGGGCGCTGGAAAAAAAAATGAGGGGGGTCAACGTATTGCATTTGTCGGCCACCAGAGGGAAAGTCTCCTGGACAAAAAGGGAGGCAGCAGTGACAGGTTCGCGCAAAAACAAAGTGATAAATCCCACACGACGTCATTCAACATGACCAGTCACGTGGGGGGACGAGTGGGCGAAGGAGGATATGTTCAAACCCGACAACACCCAAGAAGCAAGAAATAGCGACAGCCGAAATGACGAAAAGCGCACTGTTGAAGGACGAGTAAAAGTAGAATGGTCAATCTAAGAAAGGCGGCTCATGAAAACACAACTGAGGGGGAGATCCGCCGCAGAAGGGACCGATCTCCCTCTCTAAAGAGGCAAAAAGCGGGGGGGAGATGTAGTATGCTATTTTCTCCAGGGTTGTGTTGATTGTGAAAGTACTTTCTGAGCAGCGCAACACGCCACCATGGACCCGGGTTCGGAGGAACTAACTGCAGTTTAAACCGAAAGCGTGTAAATTAAATTCGCGGAAAGAGCAAGCCAGCGTGCACGGTAGTACGGAAAAGAAATTGAGACAAAGGCCAGTCGAACAATGTCTAGCGGGAACACGGGGAAAGGCACCGATGAGGAGATCGTTAGAGTGGAGCAAACAAACCGGCACCTGCAGAGTCGTCACATCTCCGGTGAATAATTGACCCTCACCAGAATCAGGTCCAAACTTTGCGCCGGAAAACACATGAAAGAAATGGTGGAGGGATAGATTGTTGTCCGAATTGATTAAGAAAAATTTGGGGAAAGGCAGGGTTGGAGTACTTAAAGGAAAAAAAAGAGGATAGACTGAAGGCCCTGAACAACTCCAGGGACATTAAACGGGGGGACTGGGTACCGTTGGACAGTGAACGACGAAAAAGACATCAACTATGGACAGAAAACTGGCTACCAGAAAACAACTTGGGAAAAAGAGGGAATGAAAAAAGACAACCCGTGCAAAAAACCATGACTTGACCACCAACAATCGCCGGGGGCAATTCGGGGGGAGGGTCGCGAAAAGAAGCGCGCAGCGGCATGCCGATCCCCAAGGCAAGGCTACTGGAAAAAAGGGACAAGGGACGCGCTGGGTACATCGGTTGAAGGCTGGAAAGGATGTGTGCCCTGAAAAAGGAAGAGGGTGCGAGAAAGGGAGTGATAAAGGAGGGATACAACCTTCGCGGGGGGGAAAAAGACTCGATAAACACGATTGGTCCATCTAAAAGGAAACTAGCTCCTTCTTCCGGAGACTGAAATCCGAGACAGAGAACAGTTGCATAATAAAAGCCAGCAAAGGCAAAGAGGCGAAGGGGAAAAAAAGTGGACTTCGCCACGTCGCACATCGCACGGAGAAATCTATTCGGCAAAAAGCTAGGCTGACAAAATGAGGGATCAGAGGCGAATGTAGCAGAGGAAGACTGGAATGGCTTCATCGGCGAGGAGATGGCCGCGCTCAACTTCTTGAGAGGAGATTGCACCTGTCAGGGTCGGGAGAGAACGGGGTCGATAGTCGGCGAACAATGCGGCTCGGAATGTACAAAACAACGGCGGATCTAAGGATTAACGCAAAGTATGCTCCTTGCCACCGGACGACATAAGAGAGAGCCTATGTAAAAAAAAGGAATTGAGGTTCAGTGGTGACGATTTCAGGCAGGGGGAAGAAAAACAAAATGGGAAAAAAATCAAGAAGATTGGAAGGGGGAAGGAAAACAAGCACATCTGCAAAAGGGGGAAGGAAGCGAAATAAGAGGGGGCATTCCGGGAAGAAGAAGGACTGAAGGGGCACGTGAATACCAAACTGGGCAACAAAATCGAAAGCGTTTATGCCCTCTCGAAGAGGGGGACCGCCGAAAGAGAAGGGTGGAGAAGAAAGAGGGAAAGGCGCAGGACGAGACCCACAGAAGCAGGGGAGGAAGATCGTCCACGAGGCGCGGGAGGAAAGATCCTTATCTCGAATGAGGAAAACCTGATAAAAAGAAAGGTATAAATTCCGCCCGTGGACGGTAATAAAGCATTCAAAGACGAGGAGAAACAAACAACCAATGGAAGGAAAAGAAGGCATGTATGGACTTTGGTCATCACAAAGGGGAACGTCCGCCCGTTGGGCCATCAGGTGCTGGAGGGAAGAAGGAATGGCAGAAAGAAGCGATTAATGGATAAATCCAGCCCCCAAGGAAGAGGGGAGAGACGCTGCATCGCAAGTTAGAGACGAGGACGCAACCGCTCTACCAGGAACACGCAAAAGCCGAGAAGGAGGGGAATCAAGCGCGAAAGGGGAGAAAGGGGATCAAAAGCCGGGTTGGGGATGGAAAATAGGTCGAGCAACGTCAAGGGACCTACTATCGCAGAAAGCAAGGAGTAAAAAAAAAAAGAGGTCGTGGAGGGCAACAATCAAAAAAAGGAGAAATGGTGAGGTAATTCCGAAGTAAAAAAGACTCAAACGAAAAGTTCGAGGATGAGAGAAACAAAGTGCAAGAGGGGAATTCAGCTGGCGGAAGGGATCAAAAAAAGAGAGTACTTACTATAGGCTTTGCGGAAAGCAGCGAATCGAGAGACGGCTTTGAAAAAAAAATCGGACGAACACGAGAAAGAAATTGAGCGAAGGGGATAGCCGGATAGGAGGGACCAAAAACATCAAAGGCCCCCTCTCTCCAATAGAGCCTTGGAAAAGGCGAAACAAACTAAGCCGCTACGGCGGACCAAATAAAGAAACGAGGGTCGGAAGTCGTGGGGTCAGAGGGCCGCAAAAGCGCGAATACGTGTTCTAAATCTATGAAGAGGAAGTGAAAGAAGGGCAAGGGCTAGGTGAAGGGTCTACCGGATTTTGCACGGGAGAAAGTCCTGAATATTAGGGGTAACCAAAGCCACAAAGGAAAGAGGTTGTTGGACAGAGAAGAGGACGAGACCACAAAGGACATAAAAAGGAAGAAAATAGGGCGTCTCTCTCTTCGCAGGTGCTCGACATATCTCGAAACCGGAAGTAAAGGAAGCACCAGAAGGAAAACCGCTAAGTACAATAGTAAAAAGGGGGTGAAGGAGGACTCTCGAAAAACCTCGATCCGCTACCTCAACCAAAAGGGAGAAAAAAGAGATGGTTAATATCGAAAAAAAGAAGGGGGGTAAAGCTGAGCGGCGGTGGGGTGAGGGGTTAGCAAGAAACAAAGAAATTCATTTGGTTATCAGAGTGTGCGGTGACTAAGCGGAGGCGAGAGAAACCACATGAAAAAAAAAAATGACTGAGGGGAAGGGTGTTCGCAGGTTCAATACTGGAGTTCAGATTAGCACGGGTAGTAAAAAAAAGGGCTAGTTGAGAAAGAGGAGTCTGACTATTCATGAGCACAAAGAGAACAACGCACAGAACAAAGTGGGTAAAGCGAGGTCTCAGGGGAATCGCAGGCTGGTCGCATAGAGAGTGCGGCGGGAAAAAGAAAAATGGGCAAAGGCCGCTGGGGGAAGAGCCAGGTTCTCGAGGGCCGGGATAGACCAATCACGGGTCTAGTAAAGGCACAGAGGTTATGGTGGACGCGGGGGAAAAAAATGCTGAAACGCACGGAAGTGGAAAGGCGAAAGGAAATCAGAAGCTACTTTGACTATTGTGTACAGGACGTGGATGAAAAGAAATAAAGCGAAGGGAGGTACCAAACAGAAACAGTTGGACAAAAGCGTGGGGAGTTTCAAAACCAGCATAAAGCAAAGAAAAAAAAAACAAAAACAACGCCACGCCCCAGAAGCAGTCAAATATCCGCAAAAACTAGCTTTGAGGAAAAAGCCGCTCTTCCTTTACGACGGTAAGGCTGCGGGAGACAAACACGGAGGGGAAAAAAATAGAGATAAAGGAGACTAGTAGGCATCTGGGAGAAAAAACAACACAAGAAAGACCTCAAAGGTGGTGCTTGGGATGGACGTGCACTTACCCAAAGTCAAGCTTTGGGGGGGGGGGGGGAAACATCGCTGTCTGCTGTGCATGGGGAAAAAGCATGTAGGTCAATAGTTTTTAACGACAACGGGGGACGTTGGAAAGAGAAAGCAAAAGGGGCGAGCAAA
>Ga0179593_1500837_pt1 | contig 12309 bp, 15 predicted proteins | sample CZODoug2_1_08_16_FD_185931 | JGI IMG/M metagenome (GOLD analysis project Ga0179593, IMG submission 185931) | Vadose zone soil fungal communities from Angelo Coast Range Reserve, California, USA - CZODoug2_1_08_16fungal (PacBio error correction) | ecosystem: Environmental > Terrestrial > Soil >...
AAGGAAGTTGAAAAGGGAATTACGCGCACGGAACCCAAAGACCAAAAGGGCAGGGAAAAGGCAAACCGAATCGGGCCCCGGGCGAGGATTGGTTAAAGATGAACAGGGGAGAGAGGAGGGAGATACCTCAAGGGGGATGCGCGAGAGGAACTTTGTGCGAAGATCGTCATCCGCAGAGAACAATCCCCCGTTTTTTGTTTGGACATTATCTTTGACAACACCCCGTTCGAAAGCGGGCATCAGTTCCAATGCAGGAAAAAAATCAAAGTGGAAAAAGGGGGAAAATATGCGCCTATCTGGAGGATCAGCGCGACGCAGGGTAGCCGGGGTTTGTGGTCGCCTAGGAGGACCGCTGTTGGGAGAATTAAAAGAAAAGAACGGGAATGTCACGGAAGAAGTCGGAGGGGGAACGCCCGGGAAAACGAAAACAATTACGGCGCGGTCGAAGGGGGAGAATGAGGGCCGGCTTTCCTCAGGTCTTTTAGGGCCTCAACGCGAGCGACTTAAAGAAGTCCGATCTCATATAAAAAAAAAAGAATCGTTGGTCTAGGATCAACTTCCCCGGAGGGGGGGAGACGGACCATGACTAGACGCTCTAGAAGAAAACAAAGGAGTACCAAATGATTTGAGAGGGAAGAGGAAAGGGGAGTGCTGGGCACCGAACTGTGAGCAAAGGAGATCTATTTATGAAAGTCCTCAAGCGGACATGTATGACCACGAAGGCGCAAGAGCTGGGGGGGGGGAGTCCGAGGTCGGAAATGCATATGACGAAAATGGCAGAAGTGCCGAGAAATGGACGCGAAAAGGGGGCAAAACCAAACGATGATTTAAACGAAATCCGTGGAAAACACGGCTAACTAGAGGTTTCTTCGAGGGCCAAAGGGGGAATGTACTCATATCGCGGCTAAAAGCAAAAATTTACTGAATTTCGTGAATGGCATAAAAAATGCTTGGGGGGACCTTCGCCTAAATAGGTGGAAGGGTTATCAGAAAAAAAACAAATTTGGTCTATCCCTGCCGTCTCGATGCGTATTTATTTATCATAACGTGAGGGGCTGCATAACCACGAAGACCTCAGAACAGTTCAAGATTTTAGCTTACAGCCACTGCGACGCCTATCTGGGGTCCGGTGAGCCTTAGGAGGAAAAAGTTTCCTAGGCTAAAGGAAGGAGCCTGTGTGAATTTCAAAAACTGAAGAGGCGGCGGGATCGATCTCTGGCTGGAAAGGGAGGGGGGGTGAAAGAAGAATATTCCCGGATACTTGTAAGTATTGGGTTCGCTCCCTAAAAAAGTACACGCGAACTTAACAAAATGCAGACGGCAAACAGCATCCTGGAGATTTCGGGAATAACTGGGGGGGACCGGAAGGTTCAAAGGGGACAACTTGGAGATAAAAAAGGAAGGGAAAAATGATGGAAGATGGGACAGCGAGGCTAAAAGGGGGGCCTTTCACAACCCTAATGGAAAAGGTGTTATTTACAAAAGGGCTGGTTGGGGCCAAATGGGAATCCGAAAATTGGATCGTTCTGGGCGACGGGGAAGACTGGCTAAGGGTTTCTGGTTGACTTTGTAGCGGAAGAAGGATCTTAAAGTTCACTCCTAGAATCCGCGAGTCGAAGGATATATACAGAGTTGAAGGTCGCCACGGGCAGACCAGGTTCTAGTGAACGGGCAGACTTCAGGAGTCAACAGGAAAAACTCGGCTCAGCGCAAAGATTTAAGGGCGGGACGTTGTTGTAAGGAAATTAGCTGGCTTTACGAGGCTGTATGGCATAAATGATAAAAAGCATAGTTGGCGCGGAAGACTCACGCCAGAAGAATCCGCCAAAGAATTCCGACCACAGCTCGAAAAATCTCGACACGCGAGTGAGTCGAATCAGTAGTAAATTAGGGGGAAACTCCGCGACATAAGAAACAGTAGAATGGCGGGAGCGGAGCCGGGGTCGCGAAAATAGGTGATGATGGTCTATAGAATGCGGAAGCAGCGCCACCTGGACTCGCAAAGAGATCTCTCAAACAAAAAAGGTAGGAAAAAGATAGGGGCTATCTCAGCCAGGTGAAGAAATGGGGGAGGTACTCTAGGCATAAGATCGGGGAAGAAGAAACTTGTCCTGATGAAAAAAAAATCTAAATTCGGTGCTGTGAAAGTCTCTAAACGGGATGGAACCGAACTTTAACTACGAGGGCAATTCAGCCGCTGAAAAAAAAAAAGAAGGCCGTGAGGTGGTCGTAGGCTGCTGGGGATAACTTGGGGGGACGCTGTCAGAAAAAAATGCGCAAGTGTGGCGAACAACCACAAAAACCCACCCAAAAAAAAAAACAAACCAACAACCCAAAAAAGCCAAGAAACGGAAAAAAATCAGGGAAGCCAGTAAAGCCTGGCCTCCAGACGCGGAAAAGATTGCCGGGACAGTACGCTGGGAAAGGGGCGGTTCAAAATCGCAGATAAAAGGGAGGCGCCGGTTTAAGATGAAGTCGAGAAGGGGCTCGAGGGGGGCGATTGCCGCGGCAATTTACTTCGGGCCTAAAAGGTTATAAAAACACCTCCGCAGGCTCTTCACCACCCGCAGCGACTACTTAGCCAAAGGGAAGCAGGTTCGGCTGATACCCTAGAGGAAAATATTCTTGTCCGGGTTAAAAGGCAAAGCACTGGTGCCAAGAGGTGAAGGTACTACGGGTTCAAAAAGAAGGAATGAAAAAAATCGGCGGAGGCGATCACTTTGGACGCCAGGGGCCCTCAGCGGGCCGTCTTGCCAAAAAGAGTGAGGGGGCGCGCCGTCTGCAGTTCAAAAGGGGTTAGGGATCGTGAGGCGGAGCGAAAGCCTCAATCGCGGCTCGAAAACAAACGGGAGGGAAAGACTACGCAGAAGGCCTGGTCTTTCAAATCTTTAAAACCGCATAAGAAGGGGGAAAAATGAAGGGAGGGGGGGGGCTCCATGTATTCTGTCGAAGAAAAAAAAAAAAAGAGGACCGGATGGGGGCTGATCTAGCGCCCAAAAAGAACTGGAGGATAAATATGCTTTCTACTGCATTAGTGGGGCGCAACTTTTCTCCGGAATCCAGAGTGCCATCTTACTTTAGAAATGGGGGGGGGAATACAAATCCTTGTTTGGACCAGGTAAGGAAAAAATGCCCGAACCGGGGGTTTCCGAAGAGCAGACCCCCGCTGCCGAGTGATCGAAGGCCGTTCAAAGGGTAGATTCACATTCTGCTAAGTAAAAAGGGGAGAAATGAAACGTTTAATCCGACGATCCTTAGGCATCCTAAAAGGAGGCCAAGAAATATAATTCGACGGAAAAGTGGAAGTAAAGCGTCCATTCTTCATCCTTGCAAACAGGGGGAAGGTATATGCCAGTACAGCAATCATACCCTGAAGGGTTCAAAAAAGGGGGACGATAATGAACCTGAAGAAGAGCCGGTCTGCTGCAATTTAAAAAGCCGGAGGGGAAGCTTGACCAAATTAATGTGACTCTCCGACCGGGGATTCCGGAGCCAGGGTTAAAAGCCACCGGGGAAAGAGTAGAGAGGTAGTCCCAAAATTGAAGGAGGACCAAGGGGGGATCGTCCTATAGGGGGACGCTCGCTCCTGAAAAAGGACCGTCCAGCGCCATCATGCAAAGACCAAAATACCGAAGCACAACGAGGGGGAAAAGACTGTTCACTCCGAAGTCGGAAGGGCTTTGAAACCGTTCGTCGGACGGTGTTTCCTGTGGAATGTCGCGGAACAGGCGCACCATCGCCAAAACAAGAAAACTCGAAAAAGTGGAACTCTCTTGATAGAACATCTGATAGAAAGAGAATGGGGAGCGAGCGGCAACGGAAAAAGCCGCCCTGCTCGACCAGAGGTTGACTAGAAAAAGGGGGAGAAAGGAGAGTCGAAAAAAGTAGACCTCTCTAGAACGCAGAGGGGTAGGAAAAGGGAAATATCCTCCGTACAGAAACCAAAGGCAGCGTCGGGAAAACAACTAACGCAATCACGAGGTACTACTTAAGGAGGGACCATCCGCTGTTTCCGCGTACTTCTTCCCAAGAAAAAAAAGGAAACGGGGAGAGACAAAAAAAAAAGAGGAGGATGAAGATAGATATATCCGCCAATGACCCTTCGCAATGAGCCCCCCGACGGAAAAAGGTACCAAGCCGACAGAGAAAAAAAATTGATGGTGGTTCTCAATACGTGCGTCTGCCTCCTTTGGTTGGAAGATAAGGAGAGAGACCTAAATGACCGAAGACTCTGCGCTAGGAGGATGACTTGAATGACACGATAGTGGGAGCAAAAAAGTTTCGTAAAAAAACCCTCGGTTCGACCCGAATTCTTAATGCAAGATGCTTCTTAGGTGTCGAGATCTGGAAACGCAGGCGGGTGGAAGATGTCAACCCCGTGAGAAAAAGGAAAAGGAAAAAAAAGTCGCGAAGAACGGAAATGAATCCTTCCGCAGTCAAGGAAAGGAGCAAGGACGCCAATGGAGGGTTCGGTCTTGGGTATGCGGATGGGGCAGAAGGGCGGTGTTTTTGCAGCGTTGGGAAGCGAGAGATGTCGATAGGACTATCTCATTCTACGGAGAGAAGGGGATCGTTGGGGGGAGCTTCCCCTAAGAGAGCTGTGGCGCGGCACCATGCGCGCTTCCAAACGTAAGAGAAAAATTCAAGTTTTGGAAGAAAAGTCGAGGAAACTGTTCCTCAAGAGAGGAGAGAGAGACGTCCGCATAGCGTCCATTGGCTGAGCTCAGGTCAGATGCTTTGGAACTACCGACTACAGGAGACTGAATTCTACAATGCCTTCTTGGGAGTGACGAGGGTGGTCGATGGCTGGGGGAAGAGGGACAACAGGCCAAACCACGGGAGAAGGGGTGTTGAATGTACAAGGGGACAATGGAGAAAGGAACGCAGTTCCCAGAAGCGGGGTGTCTTTGCCTCTTCGGTTAAAAAAAAGGAATAGCTTTCTTTCATGGGGGGGAAAAAAACGATGACGCACAACAACTATTTGCGGGGCACCTGGAAGTCAATCCTGGGTTCCTGGGGGGGGGGGGGAGCGAAATCTCCTTACATCTCGGAAGAACCGCAGGTAGAATCATCTAGATCTGCACTATTGGAGAAGGTATCATAAACGCACTCGGGGGATCGAATATATTCCTGTTACTATGAAGTAGCTCATGAATTGTGGGCCTCTCAAAGTTTAACTAGCTGAGAGGGTTTTTAGCTGGAAATACAGATTGAAGGGGTATCAGAGAAAAAGGTACTTTTTTGCCGTAAGACCGGAAACTGTAGTCGTAAAAATAATATGCAGAGGAAAGAAAGGTAAATGGGAGGCTCGCGAAAAAACGCAGACTGGCGTCTAAAGGCATCGCTGGAAAGGGGAAAGATGACAAGGCGTCTGTATGCCTTAGAAGGATTGCGCCAAATGATAAAGGGGGGGGACATGCCCAAAAAGGCAATCGTCAATAAAGTTTCCGACCAGGGAGGGGGGAATGGGTGAATACTGTGAGACATGTTTTTTTACATATCATCAAAGGGGAAAGGGGGAAAGTAGGGGGAGGTGTGGGGCGACTGAGTCGAGGCGGGTATAGGAGAGGGCTTATGTTGGGGGAAGGAACGCTAATTACCGCTTACCCTCATTAAGAAGGGAGGACTCAGGAAGACCGGAATAGATCTTCAACGTGCCGGCACAAAACCGCGAATCTAACGGACTGGAGTTCACTCAGTAAGAAGAGGATCGGAGCAGCCATCATTGTTGAGGGAAAAAGGAGGAAGGCGCTGTGGATGAGAGGGAGGGCTCGATGGCTCTTTCTGGGAGGAGGAAGAGGCAAACAAAGATGGGTTCGAGAAAAAGGGGAGGGGGGCATACAGGATAAAACTAGCACACCCACAAATCGACATGCAAGGGGGGACCTGAATCGCCAGAGGTACAGTTCGATCTTTCACACGAGAGCCAGAGACGGACAAGGAGAGGGCGTAGCGCAGCGAAACCGTGGCAACCTACAAGGGGGGGAGAAAAAAAGGAGATCGCAATGTAAGGGGAAAAGGAGTAGAAAAAACAGCGCCTATCGATCTAAAAAAACGGAGGAGAGAGAAGGGCACCAGAGCGACATCGACGCCATTACCGAAAAAAAAGAAGAATCAGCGGAGGAACGAGAAACAGGTAAGGCTGCTATCGACAAGAGCGGGAAAATCTTGTCGCGAGTAGGAGGGAAAAAGAACGGGAAAAGGCGACGAAAGCCTCTTACCGGGTTCGGGCTACGAGGTGTGTATATGGTGCTTAGGGGGGGCCTCTGGAGGAGGAGGCCACAGAAAAGTTAGGGGGGAGGCGGACGCCGACAGAAGGAAGTATAACGTCAAGGTATCAGCCAACAAGATAATTCTCCTTATAGAAGAGAAACTATAGACTCGAGGATTCACTTCTTGAAATGAAAAAAAAAAAAAAGGGGGAAAAAGATGAAGGAGTTGAGCAGGGTGTTGCCTTAAAAGTGAAGAGCGAAAGGAAAGGGACTTAATGTTCTATAGCGGCAGAGAGGGAACGAAAACCCTCCGCAAATCTTGCAAGCCGCCAGAATCCAGGGACCGTCCGCACCGAAGAAAAGCAGGGTTCGGTGAAGGTTTATAGTGGAAAACCTCCGGAGGGAAGTAGGCACCTCCAACTCAGGAGGTTGGAACCGGCCCTGGATGCCGAGGCCGAAATTGACAAAAATCGACTCAAAGTCAAACAAGTTTCACGCCGTGGACCTGAAGGAAGGATGGTTTCTTCAAGCCCGAAATAGGGCGTCGGTCGAATCTTATGTTTTCTTGAGAGGGAAGGTAATAGCCTAGCAATACAAAGGAGAAATTAAATCGGAAATCCAGAAATGGCAACCGCGGGATCGACGGAGGAAGGGGGCGAGAAAGGGATTTCCCCGAGACAACCCCATATCGGGAAAAGGGGCAAAAAAGATTAATCTCGTCTTCCGGGTGCTAAGAAACGCGCCTCATTTTTCTTATACTAAAAAAAAAAATGCTAGGATAAGATCTTAGAACGGGGCTGATAACCGCTTCTTATCGCAAACTCCAGAATGGAAATCGGGCGGGCGACCCAATCGGGTTGTCAGGGAGGAATGAAAACACTACGCACGGGAAAGGTTTTCACCAGCATTATGAACATTCCAAAGAGGATAAAGAAAGCAGGATTTGTAGGCAATGAGCTTCAGGATTATTAACGAACGTCCTGATGGAGGACCACCGACCGTTTCAAGAGAAAAATACCATGAGAATGTGAATCAAAGAAATTCCTATTGAAAACATTCCGAATCAGGGGGCTGAAGCATCGACTAACCCTGCCGCATGGGTAATCAAAAGCAGCTGGGAAAAAGAGCCTGAACTATTTTCAACAGTTAGAACAGAAAGAAGGAGAGTACCCTGAATGGTCAGACCCTGGTTCAGGGAGAGCGAGACAGTGACGCAAAAACGCGATAGGTGGGAGAGTGATTCCTAAAGTAAAAGTGAAGAGGGGGAAAAAGAATCCGCCGAAAGCGAACTCAACTGCCAAGGGAAAAGACTAAATGCGGCAAAACCAAGCCCCGGGGAAGAAGGAAATTAGCAAAAAAAAAAAAGGAAGGAACTTGTTGCGATGTGAAAGGGAAAGGTTTAACAAGAGGGGTTCGAAGTAGTCCATTGACTGGGTGAAGGGGGTCCTGACCGCCCCCGGATACGAGAGACCAAAAACACCCGAATTCGCTCTCTTATCGTCCAGAGGAAACCGGGGAGGTGAGCGAGTGGGCAGGGGGGGGGGAGTTTGGGGTGACAGCGGATGAGAAAAAAGGGAGGGTGGAGAAGGTAAAAGCAAGAGAGGGGGGGGAGGGGGGGGAAAGGGGGCGGGGGGAGAGAGGGGGGGAGGGTGTGGAGGAAAGGAGAAAGTACCGGAAGAGGGGGATAAGGGAGGTAGGCGTAGGAAGAAAGAGAGGTGGGTGGGGGTGGAGAAGAAGAAGGGTGGAGGGAGTGATGTAGGGGGGTGGAGGGGGACGCCGCTAAAGAGAGCCAGGGGTTTGAATGGGGGGTGGTGGGGGGGATATCGCATGACTGCATTCCCTCTTTGCTAGGAAACTATTTTGGGGAAGGTTTTACGAAAAATCCAAAAAAGATAGAGCGGGAGTCTTAAGAAATTCACGCTCCTGAAGGGAGAGGCATTTCAGAAAGAGAGAAAAAGAACAAACCGCACCGTCCCTCTTGGCGAGGTCTTTGTCCGAGGACAGCCGGAGGTTTCAAAAAACCACATCGTGCGCAGGTAGTCTAGAAAAAGAAAAACGGTTCAGGGAAGAGAGAAACACACAAAGCGGGTGTAATATATATAGGGAGTTCCAAAAGGCATGACGACGCTCACACTTCAAACAAAGGAATCATCGGCAGAGAAGGAGTACAACGGCCCGTGGCTATGGTTTTTCTCAAGATTCCGAAGTTGGTGAGCTACGTGGCTGGGTCGCGCAAATAGGAATGAGCTCGAGGAAAGTGGAGAAATCTTCATAAAGCTCTTATAGAGGGGGGGGTTTGAGCAAAGAGAAAAAAAGTAACCACCTCGGCAAAGAAGAAAGGTCATAGACTCACACAATTGCCACAAGGGGAGGGGGATCGGAAGATACGGGAAAAAAGGGCATTCGGGAGGCACGGGTTTGTCGCTTTAAGAGAAGAAGCGTTGCGGGGAAATGGACCCGGACCCCACGTCAGCGAAAAGTCCCTCACGAACAGTCCGGCGACCTTCAGTGAAGAAAATTTGCCAAAACAGTGTGGCTGCGGTAGTGGGTTCGGGAATGGGGGAGGCTGAAGAAGGGGTGGGGTTCCGTTCGCAAGCTCCAAAAAGAAAAGGACGAGCGGCTACGTACGCCAATCGGGATAGAGGAATTCCCCCAAAAAGCAGTCGAACCATGCTAGCCGCCTCTTGGGCATCGACAAAAAGAAGGGAAAACCCTGGGGAGGGATCTCAGGACTCTCCGACGGGCAAAAAAAAAAAAAAAACACTAGGAGGCGGAGATATGACGGTCAAGGCAACAGGCTCAGGGTCCGCATCGGATTCTTGGGGATGTGGCAACATGCATGTCGGCAAGAGCACTTCGGATGAGAAAGGGCCGAATTGACAATGAAAAAAAGGGGGCATGTAAAAAACGACGGTCGGGAAAGCAAAGGGTGATCGTCGAGGACCTGGGGAAGGGGTCGACACAACTACAACGCACGGCAGTTCCGAAGATCCTCGCCGGGAATGGCGAGGGAAAAGGAACCTCCGACAAAAGTGGCTGGGGTTGGGGCTGCGCTATCACCAAACAAAGATGGGGGGCGTAGAAAGGGACCTCGCCTACATTATTTATGATGAAAAAAAACAAACAAAAGACAGGGGAAGGGAGACTATACGGAGGGAAAATTAGCATCTTCACGAGGGGCGAAGGGGAAGAAAAAACACTTGCAAAGCCTGGAACCGAGGGATACCTGCGCATGAAAGAAATTGAAGAGGTTAAATGCTGTGGGGGGAGCTGGAAAGGGAGCGTGGGTCGGGGGAAGTCTATAAGGGAAAAAGGGATGGGATTTGCGAGCTATGGGCCCCTGGCGGAAAGGGCGCCCTCACTAGAAATTAGAAGGCCACAATGAAATACTGGTCTCGCGCAAGCATCCTTGCGGCTTGCAGAAAATGGCATCGTCCTGGGAAAGGAAGTGATCGAACCGGAGTGACTAGGGCGGGGGGGGAGGCTGGGACCGCTAATCGGCAAAAAGGCCAACACCAATCAGGGTAAGCGCAGAAAGTCCTTGGGGTTGACTGACCAATCATCACTGGCGAAGCCTACCATGCAAAATTCTAGGGAGGAAAAACGGCCAAGACGGGATGGAGTAGGGGGGAACTGGGCAGGGGGAACGGTTGTTACGAAAAAAAGCCGCGTCGGCCCGCGTCAATATATCCGCAGGCAGAACGGTCGAAAGGGGGATCCGAATTAAGGACCCGTGCGCAAAAAAAATCAGTCGCGTCTTACCTTTCACGCAAGAAACTTCGAATCAGGCCATCGTGGCGAGCAGCAGGAATTCAGAGGGTTCCACCCTGTTCGGGCAGGGCGCGGTCGCCACTCAGCCGGCAGTCAACAGGGAAAGATTGTTCCGCGGAGCAGCAAAGCACCGGATGGGGAAGAGACCTCACAGCGAAGAAAACCGCAGGAACGTCGCCAACTTCTCGAAAAGAGCGTGCAGGGGGGAAGTCTCGCGATGATAGGGAAGGACTTCGAGGGGTAAATCCGCTCCCAGAGAAGACCAAGGGAGAGAGAGAAAGGACCTGTTTAGAATCGCGATATTGGTGATGATGGAGATGGAGTAAGGTCCGCTGGGCTCGGGGCAGAGAAATAGAGTCGACAAAGAGGTATTAATGATAGAATATCAGCCCAGAGCGTCTACGACATGAAATCAAGGCGGTCGGTCCGCGAAACCCTTAGGAGGGAAAGAGCTACTCAGAAGGGACTCGTCGGATTCTTCTTAACATATAAAATAAGAACAACGGAGGCCCTAAAAGTCAAGACAAGGAACGTAAGGACTGGGGGTAAAGGGAGGGGCGATTGACTTATTAGTGCCAGGAGGAAAGGCCCGCGAAAAATGCTCCTTGCTGACGAGGACCGCCGCCTCTGATACCGCCACAAGCAGTCGCCGAGGGCGCGAAGACAAGAGGCCCACCTCGGGATCTCTGAAGATCGAATGAAAAAAAAGGGATGAAAATGGGGAAACCGATAAAGCGAACAAGGGGAGGCGGCGGTGTGTCCGAAACAGTGAAAGCGAATCGGAATTTTTTTTGGGTGGTGGCCAAGGGAGGAAGGGCTTATGAAAAAGGGAAAGACTCAGTATATCTGTCACGCAAAAAAGCGAAGCACACCTACACATCAGCCGAAGAAAAAAGAACCCTCCACTGAGAAAGATGAAAGAAAGACCGTGTACGGATCATGTGTCAAAAGAAAAAACGTACAAGAAAACCTGCATAAGAGTGACAACTTTATTGCTGTAAGGGACGCGAAATCATCGTCAAATAAGGGCGATCTGGGGGAAGAAGTGCATCAAAAAGGAGTCTATGGACCGGGGCTCTGCAATCCGCCGATAAGCCCGTCATGCATGGGGTGGGTAAGGCTGCGTGTAATCTTGTGGGTAAAACCCGAAGGCACCCGGGCCTGATCGGGGAGAAAATCCAAGATTAGATCACAATGAACTCATTCTTACAGCTTCACCCCCATCAGCAGTTCACCTTGAAAGCACGGCGAATGCAGAACAAAGTCCACGGGGACCAGGAAAGAAGAGCGCATTTGTTCGTATAAAAAAAGGGCCGATGCTAAGCTCTTGTCTACCGGAGGGGAGGAAGCCCAGGTGAGCTCTTAGGACTGATCCAGAAAAAGAGTAAAAAGGGGGATCCGATCGACGCAGTCGGGGAACAGGTCCCCAAATGCCCGAAACGAGGCGGAAGGTGCGAAAAAGATGAAAAACCGCTGCCGAGGAGTACGTAACAGGGGAAAAAAAGAGGGGGGTAAAAAAAAAGGAAGGGAGCAATCACCGGTTAAACTCGACGATCGTGCGGGAACCGACCTTGTCGGTTCCCAAAAGAAATGCCGAGAGGCACAGGTCCGAATCCGGCTTGCGAAATTCCGAACAGGACGCCCAGTAAAGGGATACCCCCATGGGTCAGCAGGCCGCTAGGTGATGCGCGGCTTGCTGGCAACATTTCGTACACAGAGGAAGAAGGTCAGCTATAAAAACAGACGTTTTTTCGATTAAAAATTATGAGGCTAGAGGGGGGGGAAGGAGCCCGAACGAGGGAATGAGCCTCCCAACGATTTAAATCGTGTAAGGCCTCTCGGCTCGCGGAATCCACCCTAGGAAAAAACCCGGAGGGATCATTAGAAAGACAAAACCGATGGCCACCTGGGGTTTGCGAGGGGAAGGGGGAGGACTGAAAAGGAACAGGAAACTGGATCGTCAGGTCAACTTTTATTCAGCGACGGGTGCACCGCGGCATCGAGTCGCAAATAGGAAACGCGTAGCTCTAGAGTCCTAATAGAGGAGAAGAAAAGGAAAAAAAGGGGGTTGAATAGCAGGATCCTAAAAGAAAGACCGATGGGTACCGGTGTTTCAAACGCTCAGGCTACAAAAAAAAGGGATAGAAGACGTCTGAAAGACGCTCTAGCCATAGAGGGCGGCATTGAGATAGGGACCAGACCAAAAGAAAAAAGGCTTCAAGAGCAGTCTTGGAGAACAAAAAAGGGATCAGACTGTGGCTCGGCCGTAGGGGCCGCTGCCGCACGGATGGGTGGAACGCGTTAAAGAGCACCAGGCGGACGGCGC
>Ga0179593_1523948_pt1 | contig 12309 bp, 14 predicted proteins | sample CZODoug2_1_08_16_FD_185931 | JGI IMG/M metagenome (GOLD analysis project Ga0179593, IMG submission 185931) | Vadose zone soil fungal communities from Angelo Coast Range Reserve, California, USA - CZODoug2_1_08_16fungal (PacBio error correction) | ecosystem: Environmental > Terrestrial > Soil >...
ATCTTCCATCTATAGAAAGGGGGGGGGGGGGGCTCGTACAAGAACGACCTTTCCTACTTTTTCGCATTAGAAGAAGGGGGGTGACAAAGGAAAACTTCGTTAGAAAAGGGGAAGTCTCGCCGGTCTTTGTGCAGAGAGGAGAAAAAGTGCGCGTAGGGAGAAAGAGAATTCAATCATGAAATGCCCGACCCTTTGTGGGAGAGGTCTGGAAGCCGCTGACGATCGGCCGCGCAAAAAAAAGCACATAAAGCAAATAACCTGCGGGAGGAAAAAAGTGTTTAACCCCTCCTGAGGAGGGGGGAGGATGAGACCCACGATGAGGACACGGCTGTCCACCGAGAGGGGGCTTACAGCAGGAAAGATAAGAAAGAGATTGCGTCCGTGCGGGAAGCGTCTGGGATCTTCGGAAAAGTGTCCATTATTCCGAAGGATGCTAAGTCTTGCCGGGCGTCGGCTTTCCGAGGGGGTGAAAGGACATCAGGAAAGACGCCTCCATGATGCTGTAAAAACCCGACTACGGAAAAAGCTTGCAGGGGATTCGCAAGGAGTCCTCACCGTGTAAGGAGAAAGCGAGTTCGTTGATCAATAAATGCTCGAAGAAACAGGTTTTAGGGCTCAGCGAGGAGAGTACGAAAGAGGGACTTGGAAAACTTTACTTTCTTTGAGAAGGGGAAACGGAGGGGGGACTACCGCAACAAAAGCGAGTTCTTCACCTAAAGGAGAAAGTCGGTCGAAGGAAAGAGCTTATTGAGCTAAAGAAGAAGGTGGTTGTCATCTACTACCAAGAATAAAAGCACCCCGAAAGGAGTCCGAGAGTATCCTCGTCTTTCCTGAAAAAGGGAAAGATGCGGCGAAGACTGGGGAAAGGTAAGGGAAGGCCTGAGAGGGGAAAAAGGGCGAGGACGTCCTTCGACTTGTACGATCACCCCGTAGCTTCTGGCGCCAAAAAAAGACGGCTCATCCCAAAAAGGGGAAAAAAAAAAAAAGACAAGGATTTTAACGGCAAGGGCGCTGATGCGCAAACGACCAGATCAAAGGGGGAAAAGAAAAGTTTCATCAAACGGGCACGGGATTGATGAGGGACCGACAGCAGCGTAGCTCCGGTCCCCCTAGAAGGGTTTTCTCCTCCTGCTCTAGAAAGAAAAAGAAAGAACACGCTAAGTTGAGCGTACAGTGAGGAAGGGCCTAACGCCTCTTCCCGAACGAGGGAGCTGCTGGGATCGTGTGTACGCGTTGAAGATTTTGCGCACTGAGAAAGGAGGGGGAAGCGCCTTCGGAAACGGGGAACTATAAGCGGAGAGAATCGCGCATCACCTAGAAAGGGGGGGAAAGGCGGAAAAAAAAGGCGTGCACGTGCGTCTATGAAAAAAGGGGATACGGGCAGTGACGCGCAACTGAACCCGGGAAGACACAGAGAAGGCCCCCTCCCCTACGAAAGGGGAAGAATGACCGAAAGACTCGTTCGGTCTCCGCGAAAAAAGCAGGACGTCCGCAGGGAGAGGGGGTGGCTCGAGGGAAAACGACGCCGAGAAAAAGAGCGCCCTGGGCGTCATGCGGGAGGAATGTGGGTTGCACTGGGAGATGATGACGCGGTTTGCATAATTAGGAGGGCCACCTCATGAAAAAAGAGGGGATCTGCGGCCAGGAGAAAAAAGGGTCAAACGAGGGGAGGGAGACTCGCGATCTACATGTGTAAGGAGGGAAGAGGGAATGTCCGGTGGGGGTTTCCGTGTGTGGGCTGGTTGAGAAAAAAAAAGCCGGGCTGGGCGTTGATCGGTGGTGACTCTCAGAAGAAAAGAAGATGAGGATAAAATATATATATCACACAAAAAAGGGGAAGGGGGGGCCACTCACCCAGAAACACCACTCCCCACCTTCCGACCTATGAAGCCAAAAGCGCAAGACCTACCACCAAGAGGAAAACTCTATGTGGGAGAACCCTCTCTCCGATTTTCCGGGCGTTGCCCTCCGTTTATAGGGGAGAAAACCCGTGGTCAGAGCCAGAACACCACCAGCGCATAACGAAGGAAACCAGGTCTCACCAGCTCCTGAGGGAAAACCACCGAGACACCAAGGGCAGCGCTTTTCTTCATCGGGGGGGAAGGGGAGTTGCATTGCGGGCGAAGCTTCTTAGGCTGTAGGGGAGAACTGCTTATTTTTCTTTGAAAGGTTGCGGAGAGAGCGGTGGTCTCGACGCGTCCCGGAAGGAGGGACACGGCGTTCAAGGGGGGGCGCGTCAGAGGTGCCTGGGACTCGCCGCCGTCGATCGTCGTGCCTAAAAAAGGGGAGATGTTACAAGGGGGTGCGAGACGCTCCATAACGGGAAAAGGCAGGACAGAAGAAAACCGTCTTCTCAAAAAAAGAGGATTTCGAGAGTGTCTCAACCGAGAGTCGGGAGTGCCCCGGTGCAAACGCAGGCAGAAAGGGAACAGTCAGGTCTCGTTGACCGAAGAAAAGGTTCGATCATCCCGGCCGAAAGGCTAAATGCCCGTCGGGGAGGGGTCTGAACCAGGAGTCCAGCGAGTCTTTCTTGCGAAAAAGACTTACCTTCACAAGAAATCTGGGAGGTGTGTTGATGCTCCCGCAGGTCCGCCTCTGTCTCCGCATCGAAAAAGGAAAAAGGCGCCGACGTAAAGGCGGCGGGGAAACGCCTCCATTACCTTGCGCCAGGGGAGAGAAGAGAGACTGGGGCAGTTCTCTGTCATGCCCCGACGAGGAAGACGGCGTGAAGCAGGGGGGGGGAAGTAGTGAAAAGGGTGATGTATTGCGAAGGGGAAAGGAGGACCACCACATTGTATCTCTCTATCATCTCGAGCGCGCCCGCGCGGGAAGAAGCGTTTCATAACGAGTGAGTCCGGGGAAGGTACCCTCTCCGCATAAGAGCAAAGAGGGGAGCACACCGAGCAGCTTGCAGGCAGGAAGCTCGCTTAGTAAAGGCTCGTTGGGGCTGGAAGCAGCTGCGCCACCAGGGACGTCAGAGACCAAATTTCGCTTCTCCTAAAGAAGTGAGTACAGGGGGGCGTCCAGAGAAAAGAGTGTCGCCAGCACTCCAGAAGAGGGCTTCTTCTGTTGTGGGTACAGCATAAAGGAATGCTTCCAAAGAATGCGTGAAAGAAGTCGGCCCGGAAAAAAAAAGACTAATAGACGAAACACGATGCTGGGGACATTCATGACCCGAGGGGTTGAAATTCAGGGGGGAAAGGGAAGAAAAGGCGGCCGGCATCTTTCCGGGGGTGAGGCCAAAGAACCGGAGAAATGGCTCCTTTATTGAAGGGAGGGGGGACCGAGTCGTCATCATCACAGGGGCATAAACAAGGCCAGGGTTCGTAACGCCTGAGATGTATGTGCTGGTGGGTTTCAGGAAGGTGCAGAGAAAAACATCTGCATCCTAAGAAAGACGAGGAAAAAAAGCAGCGGTGCTTGAGAAAACCGGCTCTCTCTCAAGGGGGGAATCATAAACCCAAGACCGCGAAGAATCCGGGATTGACTAAGGCGTCCCATACATGGGGAGGTGCGACGAATACTTCGTCACGTGTTCGCTAATTATAGGAAAGAAGGATAGGGAAAAAGGGAAGATCTCTCTCAAAAAAAAGTATTATTAAAATATATATATAGCAGGGGAAGGAATACTATAATGTCGACGAAGGCTACTTTGGGGGGCAAGTATGCTAGAAGGGTGGTTAACCACTTTAGGGGGAAAAAACCACTTCGTTAGAAGGTGTATTCTCTCCCTTTCTTTGGGAAAGAAAGGATAGCGTAGAATGTGCTCGGAGACGTTACGAGCAACCTCTTACAAAAAAAAAAAAGTTTGGGGTAGAGGTTCTTCAGGCATTGGATGGCTTCCGAAGGAGCGGACAGGGAAACAAAGCCGAGAATCCAAGAGTGGGGACCTGCGGAAAAAAAAGGTGGAAATTACTAAACAAAAAACAGAGGGTTTTATGATAAAAGACGTCTATTTCACCAAAAGGGAAGCACTGGAAAGGTAGCCTTTATGGGGAGAAAGCGGACTAGACTATGAATGAAGGAGTCTCTTATTCAGGAGGGAAGGAAAGTCTTTTAATTACTTTAAAAGAGACATACATCGTGCGTAGTCAGTCGTAAGGGAGCGTCTGCAAGGGGGTCTTCACGTCCATATTCCATTCCTTTGAGGAGAGACAATCACCCTGAGGAACCCGAAGACGGAGGCCAGCGGCAAGGGGGAAAGATTGGCGAATAATTAAGGGAGAAAGGAAACGTGGGGGAAAAACGTCTAGTTTCGCTACGCAAGAAGGTCAATAAGTCAAGAACGAGCATGTGTTGGCAGCAGGTCGGCTCGAGCAGTCCTGCAATCTAAGCCTTGGAGAGGGAGGGGAAAGAGAAAGACATGCCTGAGTGGGACGGAAGGAAAAAACGAACCGAACCGCGGGAGAAGAAAAGGAGCCTCGCCGCAGGAGGAGGGGTCAAAATAACGAACAAGCCGCATGTGGTGGTCATCTACAAAATCACCCAGACAAAAAAAAAAACGGCCTCGGCTTCAGTAGCCTCGAGGGAAAGACCGGAGAAAGGGAGACCAGAAAAGAACTGCGCAAGGTCTTGAGCGACTACGAAGGGAAGGGGACGAGATCACCCCGAGAGGGGAGGGGTAAGAAGGGAAGAAAGGAAAACCATTTCGACATAGACCCTGCTCGGGATGGCGCACCCAACCAAAGATAGAGGACTCCTGGTGAAAAACTACGTGGGGAAAAAAAGGGGCCGTGAGAGCTTCATAGGAAGACCATCCCGGTCCCCGAACAGACAAGAAGGAGCTAGAGCGTTCGAAGAAAAGGGTCAAAGGGAGCGGTGATCCAATCGGGAGTTGAGACCATAACGAACGCGAAGACTGGGGAGTACGGCGAATTCGTTGGGATTATTTGGAAAAAAAAAAAAGACCTTATTATTCGTCTGTACAAACGGTCTGACCTGGAAACCCAAAAAGAGGGCGAACAGCTCAGAAATCTCCCGCGCGATGGGGGACAATACCGTGTTCCCGCGTGAAAAGTGACCACCTAGAATAATTCGCTGTCCCCCTGAAAAAGAAACAAGAGCAGGCCCTCCCCGACGAGCTGAAAAGGAAAAACGACATGCCCCGAAGAAAAAAAAAGGGGAAGCGCCGCTTACTAAAATCTCTGAGTGGACGTGGTGGCAGATGGGAAGCTCCGGAGATTTGCAAGGACCGGGCGAAGGGTAAATTGGGTGGCTTGAGACAGGGGGGATCTTTGCAAGACACCTCCTTATTCCGGAGCGGGATATCTGAAAAACGTCTGCGACGGAAGAGAGAATCAAAAGTTGGTCGTCAGGGGACGGCCTGGTGGGGGTTGTGAGCAGAGGGGGGACTGGGTGAGTGTCAGAAAGAGATGAGTCTTGTGTGTTGATCTCATAGAAACAACAACAGAACCACAAGATCCAAGACCAGACCGCAGGAAAACGACCAGGAAGACATCTCACCACCGGAGGCCACCCAAAAAAGAAACCTGTAGATCGCGATTTCCGCGCAGGGGGGGGAAGAGGTTCAGCAGAAGAGAAGCCGCTGGCCTCAGAGGGGGGGCAAAACCGAGGGGGAAAAGGGAGCACATACATCTTCGCGTGAGAAAAAAAAAACTTAACGAGAAAAAAGAAAAAGCATCGCCCGGAGCTTCGGCGTGTAGCAAAAAGGACATGCTGAAGGGGCCGACCGAGAAGGGAATTTAGAAGGGAAGGGGTGTCTCGTCGTGGAGAGGAGGGGGAGGGGTTTCAGGTGAAAGGATCCCCTCGTTTGTCTCTACTCAGGGACAACCACGGAGGTTTACCTCATGGAACGCTCAGAGGAAATTTTCTGCAGAAGGAAAAAAGCGATAGCGAAAAAACAAAGAAAAGAAAGGTAAGCCGGCGAAGAATCCTAACTGGGAAAGGGAGACGTGGAAAAAGAACACGAAGCAGGGAGAGTCCTCAGGCAGGAAGGAGGAGGCGCTCGTCTACAGGGGATGGAAGATGGCTCCAGGAGCAAAAGTAGAGGAAAAAAAGGAAGCTCTAGCGCAGCCGGAAAGTCTCAAAACTCCTGCTTCTTTCTTGAGAGGAGCTCTCCCTTCAGAATCGTCGTCGGGGATAACAGAACGACTTTTGGCGGCGTTCGCCATCAAGAACTGCCTAAACGGGAAAGAGCAGGTCTTTATTTCAAAGGTGGTGGTGAATCTCCGCTACTTCTCAAGGGCAAAGGGACCGGTGTGATCTCGTAACGTCATCGGAAGGGGAAAAAAAAAGCCTCCATTAACCTGGGACGCACAGTCGCTTCTCAGCAAGAGAAAACTTCGCCGGGAATCCAGACTAGCTACTAAGCAGACCCTCTGTGCACTTGTTAGGGGAGGGGTATGCGCTTAGACCAACCTCGATTGGATTCGCGCAGTCCGCTCTTCGGGGCCTTCAGGGAAGGGAGGCGTTCTTTCCGAAGTTGAGGAACAGATCAGACCGTAGTCGCGGGTAGCAACATTGGGGGGTCACAAGGAGAGAGCTCAAGAGGAGGGAAAAGACTGAGCCAAAGTCTTTGCCCGGAAGAGGCCTCTTGAAAGAAAAAAGGAAGGGTTCGTACAGTCAAAAAAAAGCCCTCTTCGGAATGAAAGAACGAAGGGAGGGGCTCGTCGTCGAGGAATTTGGAAGGGGGGAAGAAAGGGCTCCCATCCTTCCTTATTGCAAAGGAAGAGGCCCGCCTCTCTTAAGACGAGTCTAAAACTCAGGAAAGGTCACCTGGACAAGAAAGAAAGGGTCGCTTCAAGGGGAATACTCCTTCTCGAGGCCTCAGCATAGGGCCTGGCAAAAGGGAACTGTTCAAGGAGATCCATGTGGGACAAGAATGGTCCTCATAGGGGGGAAAGAGAAAGGAGCGAGACTGTTCATCCAAGGAGGGTGTGAAAAATGGAGTACTCCGGGGGGAAAAATCTAAAGAGTTTGGGGGGAGGAACGTTGCCGATCGTTCAGGGAAAAAAGCGGCATCCGAGGGAGTTCAGGTACCAACTGGTCAGCGTGATCTGACAGAGAGAGCTCAACTGGAAGAGAACTCTATCCTTCTTCCTGAAAAAAGGGGCGAGATCAGTGGAGGCTGGTGCTACGACGGGGATGAAGGCCAGGAAATGCCGACTTCGCAAGGGGAGGGGAATCGAGTATCTTCGCATGAAAAGGGGATCTATCGCTTCAGGAAAACAACGGAGGGGTATCTAAAAAGTATACTATCATGTGGGGGGGGGGAACAGACGATACAGTTACTACGTTCCAGGAGAGAGAGGAAGGGAAACTGCCTGGAGCCTAAAAGGTGATCGAAAGGGGGGACGTGAATACTTATTATCGGATACAGGGGGAGCTAGAAAAGGGGTCGCAGAATAACGCATGAAGGGAAAATGTTGGTCGGAGGGAGATGCCTGAATTTCTCAAAAGGAAAACTATCGAAGGGCTCATTACACCACCATCAAAGACAATGTTCATAGAGAGGGAAAGAACATGTCCTTTTTACAAAGGGACGCCATAGGGTTATTCCGAAAAGAAGGGGGGTCACCAGGAAAATCACTTCTTAAAACAGTACTGGGGAACGCGGCACGAAAAAGAAGGCGGCCGAAAGAGGGGGCGTCTTTGTCACCATTGAATAAAGGAGTACGACAAAGCCCCGCATCAGGGAGGTATATATTCGGAAAAGAGGCGGGCCGATTCATAAAGAGCATGGCTGATACACTCCCCTTAGGGAAAACACGCACACCCGAAAAAAAGGCGGCTTTCTGAGGAAGACGGAAGGGGCAGTGTCGTGACCTGGGTTCGAAGGCGCCAGTTCCTGTAAAAAATGCAGTCGGCAAAGAAGGTGGTTTCTCAGCGGCGTCCAGAGGGAGAGTCCTGCACCAGGGGCTTTGGGAACTTTCTCTGGGCTAAGGAGGCATCCGGGGAAACCTTACCGAGATTATGAGGGGGCAGGAGCTCGCCTAGACTTATCGAGGGGAAGAGGCAGGTGTTTTGCATCTAAAAAAGGCGCCTAAAAGCACCCCACCACAAAAGGTCGGCAGCGGCGGATTAGAAAAAAAAAAACGAAGGTTCTACTCAGACCTCGATAAAAATTGCTCAAAGGGAAGCTTTCGTCGACGCCGGCTAGAGCCGACTGGGACGAGAGAAAAAAAAATTGGTAGAAGGAGAAAAGCCCACCACGGGATCGATGTGAAGCGGCAAGAAAAAAAAAATCGAGGAAGAAGGGGGGGAATCAATATCCCGCCCTAAGAAGGAGGGCTTCGCTTCATCTTGTCACCTACCACAGGAGAAAGAAAAGACCTGTCGCCGGCCTAGGGTGGCCCCTTGCACGAGAGGGGAGGTGCGCCACTCCGTTCTGAAAAGGGAAGAACTCCGCGGGGGAGGGGGCGCTCTTTCTTACAAGGCGCTATGTTGGGAGGCGGGATTTGCGCACTGAGATTTAGGGGAGGGAACGCGCGTCTTACCGGAGGAAAAAGATAGAAAGGAGCTGAGAATCGCCTCTCTCCTTATGTTCCAATGCGAACGCAAGAGAAGTAAAGCAAGCGTCGATAAAAAGGAGGCATTCCCGAAAGGAAAAAGGGAAAAAATCATCAGCCCTCCCCTACGAATGGTCGACTCCATGACAAGAAATCTGGTCCCGACGCTCTGAATCGGGAGAGAAGTGGACGTGGTGTCTCGGGAAAAGGGGGCTCAACGAGAAGCCCTGTCTCACGGCGTGAGACATGTGGTGGCTGAAAAAAGAATGGGATGACGCGGTTTGCATACAGAGGAACAAAACCGGAGCGGGAAGGCGTGGTTACTAAGCCAACCCACCAGCTTAACCACAACCACCCACGTAAAACAAAACCACCAGCACCCCCCCCACCCAGGCAACTCGCGAGAGAAGAGGAGCGGACTCTTGTTGTCATCGGTCCGCAAGACGGGTAACCCCCGGACCCCCCTTCCTGGTCCCCCCTTTCCCCACCTCGTGGGGGAAACAACCAAACAAAAGGGGCCCTCTGTGTCTCAGCAGGGAGGCGTAGGTCCACTTTCAGCCAGCTAAAAAAAAAAAACCCCCCACAACACTCTGACACCCATACAACACCGTCATGAAAAGACATCAAATACCAAGAAAGGAGAAGAAACAAGCCCAACACCCTTACCAAGGGGGAACACCGAAAACCGCTCCGGACGGCAACAAGAGGAAGAAGCACGACGATGTGGAAGGGAGCTCGTACGGAGAAAAAAGCGTTGGCCCCTAAGGCGGCATCCATCTCGAGGGACACGTGATGAAAAACGCATCCCGACTGCGACACCAGGGAGGAGGGGAAGGATCTTCTGCCTGGAAAGGAAAAAAAAACTTCCCTATTCTTGCAAAGCCGCTTTTTTCGTAAAAAAGAATTCTTTGCATTTAGGAGAAAGGGCCTTGAGGAGAAGGGACTGCTGATGGGGGGGATTTGAGAGAAAAAGATCCCCTCCCTCCGGGGGGGCGACGCCGGTTCCAAAAAGGGCCGCATTTCCTCAGCAGGGGAGGGGGGGGCGCGTAGCTGTTCGGTGAGTTCCCTAGAAAAGAAAGCGGTTACAGGAAGCATCCTACGGTCAAGCAAATCGCTCAAAAACTAAGAAGCCTGTTTAAATCATAACCTTCCTAAAAAACGGGGAGAAGGGCTGTCTGGAAAAAGGAAGTGGCTTCACCGCTCTCAGTTGTAGGAAAAAGCAACGCTCTGCGAATGAAAAGGGGGGATCTCGGGAAACGGGGATCGCGCTTCTGTCTGGGGTAAAAGGGAAGAAGAGCCAAAAATCCTGGCCAAGAGAGGGCTGACCGAAGGGGGAGGCGCCATCATCTAAAAGGCGAAAAGAAGAGGGGGGCAGGAGGTGGTATTCGCCGAGATCAGTGCAGAAGATGAAAAGGGGTGGGATCTCGTCCCCAGGGTTCCTAAAGGAGAAAATCCATGACTTAAAAGACGGCTGCGAAGAGGAGGGAGGTAGACTTCTCGGGCAGGCACACTGCTACTAAAGGGGGGGCCGACCGGGCGGGAATTTTCTGGGTGGGGGGCGCCTTCGGAGTTCCGGGGAAACTTTCGGCATTGAGAAAAGAGAGGATCCACCGACGCTGAAGGGAGTGGCATGAAAAAAAGGGGTCCTTTTTTTTCGGGGGGGAGGGGAACCACCAGGGCCGGATGTCGCAGTAACCAAGCTGAAGGGAAGAGAAGCTTGATAGAGAGCCTCAGCTTAAAAAAAAAATGCTAGTAGGGAAACGGATGCCCTGGAAAAAGTCGCCGGGACATTTAAAAAAAACGGTGCGGCGCCATGCGGAATATTTCAAACGGGAAGGTGCAAAAGAAAAGGCTAGTCTTCTTTTTGTGCGTGTAAGGGAAGGGGGAAAGGCTCCACAGAATCCTTCCTGATGGAGGTGGGAAAACCGGAAAAAGCCGCCTCGGAGCACTAGAGGGAAGAAATCCTTTACAAGTCAAGAATGAGGAAGGAGAAAGACTCGTAAGTGCCGTCATAGAGGCTCCGAATAGTGCCTCTGGTGAAAACCGGCTCCGGGCCAGAGCAAATCAGTGGTGAACTCTCGACCTCTGGAAGACATTGCCGTTGTTCAACATGGAATAAAAAATCAAAAAGGGAATTTTTCTTGTGGGTTGGGTTGGGGAGTCCTGAAGGAGTCAAGCGGGAAAAGCCCTTCATACCTACAGGAAGAAGGGGGAGGGCAGAGGATGATCTGCTCTAAACCGTCGGATCTCACAAAAAAAAAGAGACCTATCACTGGGAAAAAAAAGGAAAATTCGATATCCAGTTCCCTGAGGAAAAGAAAGGGGTGGGCCCTAACATTGGTACAAAAAAAAAGCATCCTTGGAAAAGAGGAATTCATTTCCTATTATCGGGGAGGAGAGGAAGAAGCTTTCAGAGGAAAAAAAAAAACCACAACCACGTATGAGGAGGAAAGAGAAAGAGAACTGGCGGGGAGGAGGATCATGGCTACTATACTGCGAGACTAACGTGAGGGGGGCCAGGATCGGGTGGGTTACCAAACTTTCGACTGAGGGGAACACGGCGGGAAACTTGACTGGGGGGAGAGAAAGAAGGGGTACTTGTTGCCCGTGAAGGAGGGGGAGAGGGGCGTAGAGCCTTTCCGGCAGAGGAGGAAACAGCTGCCTCTACAAAGGTAAGGAAGTTCCTATTTCACGCTGGAAATCCTCTTGACAGTAAAAAAAAGAACAATACATCAAGGAACCCTGGAGGGAAACGGGCCTTGTTGAAAGACTGGGATTGAAGGATGCGAATCGTCGGAGGTCCACAAGAAAGGAGGCCACCCTGGAGCCGGGGCTGAAAAAGGAGGGAATAAATCCTCAAAAGGCGGGCAAGCTCGATCAGGTACTAAAAGAAAGCGACTCCCGGGGGGAATGGAATGACCTCCTCAACGGAGCTCCTATTCGTAATTGCCGGGGAAGGGCCCGAATTCGGAAGAACTACAGGAGGAAAAATGGTCTCATTTCTTATACACTAAAGGGGAGGGAAAAACACCCAAGAAGGGCACCGGCTTCTTGAGGGGGTGGAATATGGAGGAGTCCGCACGTTGTAAAACTGCGAGGAAAGAAGCCATTTCATTGAGACTAGGACGGGGCCACGAAAGGGAACCGCTCATTCTATCTTCGTCGAGGCCGGCAAGCGGGGGAGGGACTGCTGGGCTAAAGGCCTGTCATTCCTTTATTGGGGAAAAGCAAAAGTACCGACGGGAACCGCAGGGAACGAGTCCGAGGAAAAAAGATTGATCTAATCTACCAGAAATCTAAGACCAAGGAAGGAGAGAAAGAGCACCCGACCACTTTGCACCAAAGGGAAGGAACCTCGAGAAGGAACTGCAAGCTAATTTCTACCAGACCAGATGGGCAGGCATCGAAAGGGAATGCGACGCCGTCTATGACGTTATGCGAACCTGATAATTCAGGAGAAGAGGGGGATTAGGTCTGCCCACCACGGGTCAAAGGATCTATTTGAATCGGCAGACGAGTTGGGGTGTCGCAAAAAAAGGGAACCTGGTAAGGGGGCACCCGGAGAATGGGACGTTATATCTTCAATCAAGAAAAGACGAAGGGACTCCCAGGGGGGAAAGACCCGTTTCGCCCATGCCTCGCTAGGAAAAAGTGCACACGGTCACGCGAAGGGGACTTGGGCCACTCCTGTAGAGAAGACGAACTCACTGGAGGGGAAAAAGAATACTGGTTCGGCTGCTGAATTACAAGGCGGGGACGTTCTGAGCTTATTGTAAAGAGTAGAAAGAGGGAGTACGGTAACTCTTCGCCTAGACGGGCGTTACTGAGGAAAGGGAGAACA
>Ga0179593_1621027_pt1 | contig 12309 bp, 12 predicted proteins | sample CZODoug2_1_08_16_FD_185931 | JGI IMG/M metagenome (GOLD analysis project Ga0179593, IMG submission 185931) | Vadose zone soil fungal communities from Angelo Coast Range Reserve, California, USA - CZODoug2_1_08_16fungal (PacBio error correction) | ecosystem: Environmental > Terrestrial > Soil >...
CCAGAATTGGGGGGAGGGAGGCAGCCATTCGTCACGCGGCGAGGAAAGGGGCGCGGCCGTATTTCCTATGATAAGAGAGGCCCGAATCTCATCACATCAAAAAGTCCTCGAGTAAGCCACTGCAAAGTTAGAATGTCCATCTCCCATGTCAAGCCCAGAAAGAAGACGGCGGGGGGGGAAGAGTAGGTCACGACCAGCTGGGGAGGCGCCTACCTTCACCCAGTAGTGCTAGCGGTTTTAGTTCTAGAAGAGGAGAAACTACAGAAAGCGTCTATTGTCAGGCGGAGAGGATGGAAATCCAGCCCGGGATCTTGATAATGTTTCTTGTGCAGAAGGAAGGGGTCGAGAATCTGGTTTCCGGGTCTGCGAAATGGGGCCATGGATCAAAACTTGGTAGCCTTGGATCAAAAAAGCGGACTCATGGGGAGGGGAGCAATTAAAAGATATAGCGATGGGTGGCGGGAAGATCGAAAAAAGGGACAGGCGTTGGAGCAGAAAAAGAATGCCCAATACTCGAACATCCCTCGGAGGAAGGTTCAGCCCCCCTTGATCAAAGGGACGGAGTTCAAAAAGATCAGCAGTGCAGGCGATTCGACTCCTTCAAGGAGCGAAATGGGAAAAGACGTGGGGGCGCTCCAGGGCCACTTCTGGGGGGAGCGGAGGGCAGGGAACGAAGTAAGACCGAATAGGTCAGGTCTTTCCACTCAGGGAAAAGCGAACCTGCAAAAAGTTGAGAGAAGGGGAGCAAGACCTACTCAGGCGATCTATTCCCTGAAAAAGTAAGATCCATCTTCTTCAAGGGAGGGGAAATCTCGTGACCTAATAAGACCGGCCAGGGTTAAGCAGGAGATCTATCTAAGAGGAAAAGGCTTCAAGTTACAGAAAAGTCCTAGCGCGTTTAAAAGGGAAGAGCCGACAATAGTGAAAGGCGGAGGGGAAAGGAATCTGGGTGGATAAAGGCCAGACTCCCTGAGGAGGCAATCTCACCGAACAGAAGGGGGTCTAGATCATGGGGGGGACGCCCTTTCCGACCTCCCCGGTGGGGGAAGAAACTATTGGAAAATTATCAAAGGGGCATCAGACTTGGCACGACTCAATTAATATGTCGGCAAAGCCGGAGGTCAGGAGAGACTAGGGAATCTTCACCCTGTTCGCGCAGACGGTACCGAAAAAAAAGAACGCTGGCTCCACCGAAAGAAGTGAAAAGATCGCCTGTGTGTCGAAACTCAAGATCGGAGACGAGGTGACGAAGGTGTTCCTGGCACTGTGTCAACGGGCCGCTCAAACTTGCCTCAAAAACGAGGCATCACAAAAAGAAGAGGACGTTGTGAGAGAACAAGGAAAAACCAGCCTTCCTCTTTGCAATTGAGTTAAAAGGCATCACCGCCCGGAACGAACTCAAGGGGAAAAAAGTCTTTATTTATCCTTCTGGCATTTTCCTCGCATCCCGCCATGGGAGGACACCCACTTTCTTCTTTCAGAAGAAGTCATCAACATCTGGAATCCACGGGAATTGTTGTCGGGACCCCGAGAAAAAAGCGTCGTCCGTCGGGTCGAAGAAAAAACATAGATTTACGTAGCTGGTTGAGGGTGGCCGTTGTCGCCCTTGAAAAAGAAGGGGGGAGTCTGAACTAGGAAAGACGAGCTTCTATAGGGAAAAAAAAGTCCATCTGTGACGAACATAGGGGCTGTATTTTTCTCATTTCATAAGGGGAGTCGTCCCTCCCTCTGCTAGGGAGAGAAGGCCAGAAATCGCTACTAAGTAAAATGAGAGGGGGGGGGGAGGCATGGAACGATTCAGCTTTTCTACGCCGGTGGGGCAGAAAAGGAAACCTTTGCGGGGATAACGAGACGACGAAACGTCAAGTGCCAGACCAATCTATAGAGGACAAGGTCGACAATTCCATCGAGTAAAAAAAAAAAACGGGGGAGGAAGAAAGGAAACGATGAGTAAGGGAGTATCTCCTTGGGGGGAACTTTCGGCAGAGGTTATCCCCGCCCTAATAATACCGGGGGAAAAGCATCGACATGCGGGAAAAAGGGGAAAAGTGATTTCCATTGTCCTCTGAAAATACAATAGGCGGCCGGACCTGGGGTGAAGGAAAGGAAAGGGAATATGGCAATACGCGATGGCACTCGACCCCAATAGGGAGGTCTTCAAATATTGCCGAGCCAAGAGAAAGGCATCAGCTCGGATTGTTTCCGGAGAGAACGAAAAGGCGGCATGAGAAAACCTGATCGGCTACTTGAAAACACCGGTGAGCGATCAAAAACAGGAGTTTACGAGAAAAATCGCATTGGACGCTGTGGGTCGCCCAAGGAAAAACGAGATGTTGCCGCAAAATTCAGGAAAGAGGGGGGGGAATCATGTAGTCAATCTGAAGACGCCCCGTGGTGGAAAAAGACGGGAGGGGTGCCAAAGGAAACTGGAAGAAAAGTCTTGAAAGGGAATTATCGGCATCGAAACTCACGAACTTGACAGCGAAGAAGCGAAACGGCCAAAAGTGCTTGGCCGCTGTTCGGTTCATGCGTGCGGCACGTGGGAGAGAAAAGGGGGAACACAAAAGGGGGTCACCGTGGAACTGAGTGAACTCTAAAAAAGATCATCGCTGTCGAGGGGGGGGGGGGGGAGCCATCCTGTTTCTTGGAGGGTACCGAAAATGAGAGGAAAAGGGGGTACGAAAGAAGGGGGGGGCTCGACAGATTCATACGACATGCAAGGGCAAAAAATTGGATGGATGCACCGCCCGCCTGGGCAACGACGAACCCCTTGTAATGGGGGAAACGGGAGGGGAAAAAAAAAAGTAGTACGCGCTCCTCACCTGAGGCTTCGTTCCGCATTGAAGAAAATTTGCAAGTGGCGGGCGTCCTGGCCACGACCCATTCTTCCCCCAGAAAGCATGGCGTCTAATTCTCAAAGGAGAAAGAGAACAAAGGGGGGGAAGGGAACGCTCCTTTCGGCCAGCAGGGGAAAAAGCGACTGTTCACACACCGGCCGTTATTGTCTGCGATGTTTCGGGATCATGCCGATAGGGGGGCAGGGATCCCAACCCTAGCTCTTTGCTGGCCGGGTAGAATTCGCCTGTGTAAAGAAAAACCGTGAAAAAACTTTTGCAAGGTTCGGAACTGTCTCACCGGGGGGGGAAACGGTAACCTTTATAAGGGGGGAGGGAGCTACGGTCGCAAGTCCTGACAAAGGGACCGGAATTGGGAAAGGCGGCGACGGAGGATTTTCGTCATCAACTAGGAAAGTAAAGAGGAGACTCTCCTTGCAAAAGGAGGAGTCCGAAAAGGACTGACCGAAGGGGAAGGTATTCAAAGGGGCGTGAAGGAATTGTTCGAGGATGGGACAGCCGTCGGGGGGAGTTCTGCTCTCAGGGTTCACAAAGAGCGAATAGAGCACTATCTTAACTCCCGAGAGAGGAGGCGCAACCCCGAGGGCGCCTCATAGGAAAGAAATTGTACTTGAGGAAACAAGTTGAAAAGACAAAACCGAGCGAAATCGAACTAAAAGGGAGCATCTCCAAGGAACAGGAAAAGGCAACTCGAACCTGCCAAGGGGGACAGCCTCTACGAAGGAAGGAGGCAACACTCTCAGAGGAGGAGGGGAGTGCTAAAAAAACAGAAAACTACTTTGTGCAGGTCGGCGCCAAAAAGGTGCCCTATCGCTGACCAACACTACTTTCGCTTCGCCCGGCATGGTGAAACTCGGGCGAACAATAAAACTGTGATTGGAGAGGAAACGCAAGGCTGGCTCGGCCACGACCCGCAAAGAGGCCTAGAAAGAAGAAGTGGGTTCTAAAAAAAAAAGAGAAAGAGTGGTGCCTACTCAAGAGCCAAAAGTAGGGGGGAAGAATCTCTTAGACAACAAAAAAACAGGATTAACTAGATATATTCGGGAAAGTCCACTTTTTTAGCCATCAAAGGTAGAAAAAGGGGAAGGGAGCTGCCGATAGCTTAACTTCATCAGGAGCTCAAGAATGAAGAACTCGATTACTCACTGCAAGGCGTGGGGGGATAGTCGATGTAGGCTGAAAGGGGTCATGCCCATGCTTGAGGAAGAGGTGTTGGTGTCAAGGGGAAAAAAAAGCTTTTAAGAAGGGGGGAACATTCTGAGTCGTCGTTGGGTTCTCGCTTAAAAACATTAACTGCGAGGTGTGCCACGCTACTGCAAAAACGGAACTGTACCAGCAGCCGGGACGGGGCAGAGGAAAGGGGGGGGCTCGCAAAGAATCGAGCACTCTCGGGGTTCTGGCACCATGGGAATGTAATCTCCCACTTGAACCCTTGTCCCTTCGGAAAGTCGGCCTCTCTCATTTCGGGGAGGCCGATGTTTCACGGGAGAGCGGGACGGGGAAGCTATGATCTTGTTGAACAGGCGGGGGGGAAAGATCCGACGCGAGATTACTCTAAACAGTCGAAAGTCACGCAAAAGCAAGGTTAGGGGGTGCAACCTGTCCTCAATGCGGAGGAAGAAAAGGGAAACTGCGATGTCGCGCTTCCCTCATATTTGATGAGGGACCGCGAAGCATCCGGGACCACTAGGCGAAAAAAAAGGAGTTCGCGCGGCCGCATCATAAGGGGAAGGTCGTTTCCGAAGAGAATTATCTCGAACTCGGGATTTCTCTAAGGGGGGCCAATTCGGGAAAGAAGGACCGGGAAAAAAAAAACGCAGAGGCTTCGGCGGGACCGGGGAAGCATTACCCCGATGAAACCGAAAGACATCACCTCCATTTTAAGGGAGCGGGGCGAAATCGATTCAGGCGAAGTGGACAATAAAAGGAAGGGGGGGGAGATGGTAAGGGCAAGATGAATGCGTGGTACGCCTGGGGTCGTACAAAAAAACCACGGTCGATGCCAAGACTCACAAAAAAAGGAGAGTCTATATCATTTTTTCTCCGCAACGGGACCTACCCTCGTTTGGAAGAAAGGGCACAAAAAAAAGAACCATGAGTGCCCGCAAAACGAGAGAGAAAGGCCATTTCGTATGAAAGCTGTGTCCGAGACCGGCCATGGGGGGGGGCCCCTGTTCGATCCAGACAGAAGGAAAGAAACTCTGGTAAAAAAAAAAAAAAAAAGGAGAGAGGTGTAAGGAGAAGTCACCTTCAAGTCGAAGAAAAAGGTGAACGGTTTGCCTTCAAGGAACGTCATGCCCGCGCACGAAAACAAGGGGGAGAACAGAGGAAAGAAAAATCTAAAAGGAGGGGGCCCCAAGGCTGTCAATGGTTCGTCGAGACACCCCGCGGCAGCGACAAGGGGCTCCTTGAGGAGGAAGTGCTTGGCCAAGAATAGAGGGGGGGGATCGGCCAAAAGAGAAAAGTTACCAGAATGAGAAAAAAAAAAAGAGGAATTTGGACAAAGCCATCGTGGAAGCCTGTGGCGGGACAAGCCGTCCGGCGAGGAGGACGATCCATAGATGTACGAGCTTTTTGATAGGGGAAGGGTCCCCGCCCTAGGAGCAGTTGCTTCGATAGAAAAAATGGGGGGGATCGCCGGGTTTTAGGGGAGGGGGAAAGAACACGGCCTCGGCAAAGAGGGACTATCTCTTGGGTACGCAGTTCAGAGACGGAGGAAGAACGAGGAGAAAATATTCAAGAAGAGGGGCCGGAAGCTTTGAGTGGAAGAAGAACAATGGCACAAAAAAGGCCCCGCATGTCTATCAGGCCGTGGTGAGGGCAACACGGTTCTACTTGCGAGGAGACCGCCGACGCCCCAAGGCCGACGGAAGCTCTCCTCTACAAGGTTCGAACCAAAGGAAAGAGGAAAAGAACAACTGAAGTTAAGGGGTGTCGAGGAATGAGGGGGAAAGAATTGCGTCGTCGGGGGAGGGGGAACAAACAGATAGACCTGTTTCGTGCACCAACGGCCTCGACAGGGGACCGCAAGTTACCGAAGGGGTGACGGGTCTTCTCCCTCAAGATTCTCCGGCACCGGGGGGGGGAATATGCTCTAGAGAGGAGGAAGACGATTTCACTCTATTAACTTGGAAAAACTCCCACGCTCTATGGTCTGAAAAGGGTAGTTACGCTCTATCATCAAGAGGGGAAAAAAAAAAAGTGGCGGGCATTCGATTCGCAAACTTCAGATCACCAGCGAGGAATGTCGACGAACTACGCCGGAACGGCCTCGCCATCTGGCCGCGGGGAGCCACAAGGCCTTCACCGAGGGGGAGATTCCGCCGCTGGTGAGAAAAGGAGGAACGCCGGCCCCGGGGAAATAGGCTGATGGGACCAAGAACTTCCAGCCGGAGAAAAAGCTTCTTGAGGTCGCGGAAGGGATGCTCGATCATCTCCTCGACGAAAAAAGAGCGCCTGCCGTTGTGGTAGATGGGAAGAAAAGAGGAGGGAGCTGGAGGAGGAGGGATTGCGCGGGAAGAACCTGTCATACCCGAAGTCGGAAGCCTATCTTGAAGGAGAAGGCGAAAAAAGATCTTCGCGGGGGGGAGAACAGAGATTTCTTAATCTTGACAAGCTCTAACGGGGAAGCCTTGCCTTTCCCGCAGGAACAGCTTCATCAGAAGAAGGGAAAGAAGGTGGCCTTGGCTGCACCGCCGCAGAGACACGGACGACCCCTTTGCAATTGTCAATTTGAAAACTCACTTCGTTGCAAAGGGGGAGGGGAAGGCTAAAAGGAAGGCGACCACCCTGATCTCGAAAGGGAAAGAGGTGAGCTTGGATCAGGAGGGTCTGTCGGTCGGGGAGTTACTACCCATCGAAAACCGCATTCAGGGCGTCGGAAAGGGAAGGTCGGAGGAAGAGAACTCTATCAGGGGGGGGAATTTCACTGACCGAGGGAGGGAAATCCCAGGGGAGTCAATCTACTCACCTTGGGGATTTGATGTGGCTAGGGGTCCTCTTTTATCATTCAAATGGGGTGCCATTCGGAGAAGATACGCTGAGGGACGGGAAGGAAATATTCGGGAAGGAGAGGAGGCAAATGCTCACAAAGGGAGCAACTTTTTCCTTGGAAAGTAAAGGTCGTCCACCGGAGAAGGGGAAAAGAAGGACCGATTATGAGGGGAAGGAAAAAAAAGAGGGAAGTTCCATCCGCAGAAAGAATTGGCACCGCTCTCACTTCGAAAAAATGGCGTCATCAAAAAATGAGGGAAATTCGGAGGTCCTGGGCAGAGGGGGGGGAGGGGGACCGAATCCTAACCGCCTGAAAGCATCCTGCTTCATGGTTTCTTTAGCGAAGTTGAAGAAGATATCAGGGGGGGGGCAAAGTGTGGGGCTTTCACAAGCAGGGGAGAAAAAAAAGCTGCCCTGCACGAGAAGGGCCATCTCCCGCAAAGTCGGGGGGGAGGGAAAAAAGGCGCCGACGGATCAACTGGGACGTGGAATGGGCACGTACACAAGTTGGCGATCCATGGGAACGGCCCGACCAAGAGCGCAAGCAGAGAAAGACTAAAAGATCGCAGCCCCGGACAACGCGACAAAAAAGGCTGGCTGGTAAAGCGGCCGTGGACACACTCGAGAAGGGGATGACGGCACGAATACAAAGAGAAAAAAAGAAAAAAACTTGGAAAGGCTGGGTGACGTTTCGAGAACCGCCAACAAGCTGGTAGGGGCGCCTACTCTCTAAAACGAAGAAAGAACGATTGGCAGGGGGAAAAAATCGGGACGGACCCGGAAGAACGGCAGGGTACTCGGGGATCCGAGCTGAGCTTCGGGGAGTGACGACCGCACATACGGCGCGCCGGACGCGCAATCGGAGGGAAAAAGCGTGCGAAATCCAAATAGGACACGAAACGAAGGCTCACAACACAAAGGGAGGAAAATCTATAGGAAGCATTTGAGGGGGGGGGGGCTGGTCGGACTCGGGGCCTATTGGGCGCGGAGATGTCCGTTCGTGCATGGACTAATCTCCATGCGAGGGGGAAATCCTCCAGATCTGGGAGGACAAGAGATATGAGTCGAGGGGGGGGTCTTCGAAATGTCCTTCCATGCGGTGCGGAAAAGGGGCAAGGAGGGGTTTGGCGGTGTTGACGGTCGCCGAACGGACTTATTGCAGGGATCTATTTTAGGTCAAGGGAGTATTCAGAAAAAAGGAGAAGAAACGTAGCGGGGGAGGAAATTAGGGCGCTTAGAAAAGGCCGAGGCCGGTCAGTGCCTATTTTCTTGGATGCTCGAAGAAGTGAGCGATAAAAAAGGTTGGGAGAGAAAGGGGAACCAATTGATCTCAACCCAGGGGAGCCGGTGCCACGTCCACGTCCAAACTCTCTCATAAAAAAACAACGGGCGCACTCGGTTTAGAAAGGGTCGCGGGGAAGGGGCGAAGGGGGAGTGAGGTAATTGCGAAGGGGGGGGGCATTCAGGTGGGAGAACTCCAGCTCCCGCGTCTTTTCCATAAGGGGACATGCTCGAGGAAATTCAACGAAAAGACCTAGGGGGGGGGGGAAAGAATGAAGGGCCGTCTCGATGGCGGAAGAGCCTTCCTGCACGAAGAGTTCGCCGCCGGGCATAGTTAAAAAGGGTAACCGGGGCTCGAATCCTTTCCACGCTGGTCGGGAGGGGGACCCGTATCCAAGAAGTAGAGAGCGTGCCTTCCTCCTAAAGCGGTCTTGGTCGTGGGGCGACCGGGAAAAGTTGGGGGGGAGGGTCAATACCGAAAGAGAAAGATCCTTCCCTATACTGGGAGCGAGCAGTCGGGCTACAAAGACTGAAGGTGAAAAGGGGGACAATCTCAGACATCAATGGCAGGGGGAAGGCTCTGGCGACATGGAATTCCTGCTGTCTAAATGCGTGACATAGACAAGAGCGTGATGAGAAACATCGAGGAGGATTACGGGGGTATGGCGAAGGGAGACGCAGACAAAATGCCACTGTCTAGGGACAGGGAAGATGAAGGGAAAGTTGTCTCCGGGGGGAAAAAAATCGTGGGGAAAGAGGTAACCAGGACCATGAGCAAAAGGGGTCGGAGGGGGGGAAACAGTCGGTGGCAGCATCGACAAATTAAGAGGGGTCGGGCCATGGGGGTGCAGGTCGACGATAAACACTACAACTGTTCGAGCAGACGGGGAAAAGGCTTCAAAGAAAAGCTGGGCAAGCCTCCACCGCGACATCGGGGGATCCCGCCTTGGTGGGGGGTTCCACCGTCAGAAGGGGGACCGGGGGGGGGGAAGGAAGTCATCAGAAAAAAACTTTCCCCAATCCCGAAGAAGGCCGCACTCCTTTCCGCAGGGTGTTCCACTCGCACCAACGGGCGGGCAAGGGGAAAGAAAACTATTAAAAAAGCCCGGCAGCGACACCGAGAGAGGCATGATGGCAAAGCCCGCTCTAGATCGGCCAAAAGGGGAAGCGTTCCATCCAGAGGGGGGAAGAAGAACAGCACCATCTGCTGAATTTTAAAAGCACTAGGGAAGGCCTTGTAAAAAAAGCGAAAAGAGCGCGGGAAAAACTTCCAAAAGAAGGCGTGATCGTGCCGGTGGTAGAAAAGGATCAGTTGCTTCGAATGAAAGTTAGAGCTAAGAAGCTGATGGATAGAAAGGAAAAGAAAAACTTGAAAGAAATATGTGCGCGGTGCCTCATCAAGACCCTCTGCTAAGGAGCATATTCCGGAAGGGCCGGGAAAAGAAGGGGCCTATTTGAGGGAGAAGAGAAAGGGGAAAGCGTATTCAACTCTTTTCAATCCTAGCGACGTGGGTGCCAAAGGTAAGAGTGGCGGGCTCACGGGGAGGAAAAGAGGGAAACTAAGCAGAAGTCCAAAAACATTCGAGATCACAACCACAAACGGATGAGGAGAAGAAAGGGGAAGACCTTGTCGGGATAGAGGGGGATAGGAACTGAGGCCTTTCGCTTCGGCGGTGAGCCAAAGACCGGGGACTTCATGCCAAAATGAAGGGGAAAAGGGGGACGCTTAGGCCATTTTCATTCTCCTCAAGAAGGAAGAGGGAAAGGGAGTCCGCCTACGGAATCTGCTCGAAAGGAAGACTAATGTCACTCTTATTAAACTACACTACACCTATATGTGGAAGAAGAAAAAAACAGGGAGAAAAATCTCTCGAAGGGAAAACAGGCAGCCAGGGCAAAACACCGGCAAGAGAGAAAAAGGAGAGGAAAGATCTGGAGTTCGAACGACGAAAGGAAGGCTCTCTCATTTGGGTTGTTTTTTTTGGGGGGGGTTTTTTTGGGGAAGGGCCAACAGAGCTTTACCTCAAGGACGCCCGCTGGAGACGCAGGAAAGGGAAAGAGGGAAAGGCCCCTTTGGGCCGCATCCTAGGGCTTTGCCAATACTAAAACCAGCCTGCACGTCCATCAAAGAGGATGAGTCGCTGCCTTTCAGACGACGAAAGGGGGAGAAAGTTTTCACGAAGCGGCAAGGCTTTTGGGGGGAGGGGAAAAAAAAACCCGGAAGATGGACAAAATGCGTTCTCACTTTCAAAAAGAATGAAGGCACACTTTCCAGGAAAATCGGGAGAGGGGGGAGTCCTCGAGCAAAAGGAGATGAGCGGTGAAGTGGGGAAAAAAAAAGAGGGGAGCCGGCCGGTACATTCTGCTCGAAAGACGGCCTGGGGAAAGGTCTAAAAGAAACCAAAAGCTTTCATCGAAGATGGCCTGAAAATCCTTGAGAGGCCCATGACCTCCTCCTGCGAACGACCCCTTGTGGATACAGGGAAGGGACCTCACGAAGGTCCTCGAAAACTAACCGGTCTTCTACAAAAACATTATCAAGAAGGAGGACATCTTTCTGGTCGTTGAGCTTGCGGGGAACGTGTTCCTTGCTTCTGAAACGACAAAGGCTACCATACCGCAGGAGAGGGAAAAAAACGTGAGAGAAAAGTCGCGGAAGGGGGGGGCAGAAATGCAATGTAATCGAGGGAGGAAAAGAAAAAGACTGTCCGGTGATGGAAGGTGTCCTCTGGTATCATGAAGTAAAATTCGGGAAGGGAAAAGGGCTGAGAGGATCGGTCGCGTCCGGTTCGAGTCTCCCACCGTATATTAGGTGTACTTTTTCGCGATAAGACAAGTAAGGGGTTAACTAAAAAGGGAGATTGGAGAGGGGCCGTGAGTCAGCTACTGAAGTTTTCTAAGGGCGCCATCACGACCCTACTTGTCCGAGGAGCCTTAAGAATGAAACGATTATGTAATCGCCTTTACTTAAAGGGGGGAAAAATGACTATACGGCCTGACGAAACCCCCCTCCGGAAGAGTGAATAGCGCCGATATCATGTGGAGATCCGTCGTCTTGAGGAGGAGGAGGGTTCACCAAGGGAAAAAAGAGGCGCTCGAGATCTCTCAGGAAAAAACAGAGGAAGGAAAAGCCATTCCTCGATGCCGCTGGACAGGGATTCACGTTACAATTTGAAGATCTCCATGCAAACAGGTAGCCCGACAAAGAAGGATCTAACGAGAGGAAAGATAAACCTCCATACCATCAGGAGTCTACCCTGGATGGTACATCCCAGCAGGAAAGGCTGGAGAAGGACTGCTGGGGGAGGGGTACAACTGGACTACACGAGAACTGCCAAGAGAATTTCTGCTCAAACCGAGCACACAGCTGGGGGACAGAGACGCTACCCAAAAATACTTGGAGGAGGGAAGGGGGCCACAACCGGACCTCTGGCTGACGAAAGAAAATCGCCTATATCAAGAAGTTCATTTCTTACGCGATTAGGACCAGCCGCGAATAAAGGGAAAGGCCATGAAGGGCTGAAGAAAAGGAAGCAATCTGACTCGAATCTTTCTCCATACTGGCTGTCCCCATCAGAGGGGTCACGGAGAGGAAAAAAACACCGTGAGGAGGGGGCGCGTGAAAGACTTGTTGATGGTCGGAAAGAAAAAATCGAGCACCGGGGGGGGAGATTGCGCGCCGGGAGTGAGATTCTTTCAGTCAAAAGGCAAAACGGAAAAATCCTCGAGGGTTACAAAGGGAAGTCTGTATATGAATATGTAGGAGGAGAAGAAGAGGGGGGGTCCCATCGAAGGAACTCTTGGGTGGGGACCACGAGTAGAAAAAGGTTTTGGCGAGGGAGAAGAAAGTGGGCATTGAGGCGGGGGGAGGGGGAAGGGAACTTATTCTGAGCCCGCATACAAAAGGAAAAGGAGGGGCGAGTGTGCAGAGAGGAGGAGACGGCTTTACCATCAAAAAAGGATGACGATGGTCTTGGCATGAAAGGAGGAGAGGGGGAATCTGGGGGGTGGGAAATGTATACCAATGGGCCCGGCCACGTAACAAGTCCTCTCTCATTAGGGCACTCGGTTGCTCTAAAGACAGGAGCGTGGGGTGCAGGGACAAGGGAAAGGGGAAAGCCGAGCTGCTGCCAAAAAGAACGAGAAACTCTCGGCGCCGAATCACGAGAGCCGTCGTTTG
>Ga0179593_1623400_pt1 | contig 12309 bp, 20 predicted proteins | sample CZODoug2_1_08_16_FD_185931 | JGI IMG/M metagenome (GOLD analysis project Ga0179593, IMG submission 185931) | Vadose zone soil fungal communities from Angelo Coast Range Reserve, California, USA - CZODoug2_1_08_16fungal (PacBio error correction) | ecosystem: Environmental > Terrestrial > Soil >...
TACGTCATTAAAGAGGTGGAATGACCACCTGGGAAGACCAGAAAGCTGGACATAGTCAGAAAAAGAAATTAGGTTGGGGGGGGGAAAGGGGAGGGGGAAAAGAGAGACGCTAAGGAAGTGAGTGGGGGAAAAAAAAGAGTCGAAAGGCACACACGGGGGGACCTCCTTGGAAGGGAAGGCGAAAAATATAGACCAAGAGGAGGACAAGAAGACCTCGAGATTACATTTGAGAAAAAGAAAACAGATAAGGGTCATACGACAGTGACAAGGGGAAAAATCAAGTGGAACAAAAAACAGTTGTGGGAAAAACAGAGAAAAGAAAGAAGCCAAGGAAGACTTTAGGGAAACGAGGGAGAAAACCCTCGAAAAAAGGGGAAGGCAGGGAAGGCAGAATCCCAGACAGGCCTGGTGAGGAAGGGGGGAAGAGAAGGAAGAAAATAGAAATGGCTCGAAGAAGGGGGTGAGGACACAAAAAAAGGTTGAAGAGGTGCCACAGAATTTAGGGGGGAGCCCAGAGAAAATAAAACACTTGGAAACCTCGAATCCGGCCGAGAATGGTCATAGAAAATGTATCAGAGTGTTGGCTAGCGAAAGATGAACACCAGTGCAAGCCCCGTGGGGGGTTAGAGAAGAGGAAGAGGAAAAAACGTAAAAAGGAAAAAATATAAACCCAAAGAAAGATCTAAGGGCGTAGTAAAGAAATAGTTGTGGAGGCAACTGGAAAGAAAGACCCAGTCCAGCAAAGGAGGTGAAAAGAACGGGAAACAAAAAAAGAAGAGAAAAGAAAAAGAAGGGAATAGAACTCTCAATAAGACAAAGGGGAAGGAACATCGCCAAAACCAGTGGGGTGAAGAGGGAAAAAGGAAGACTTCCGGGGGGAGAAAGAACACCTATGTTAAATCAATAAATATGCGGGGGGGGGGGTCAACTTTAATTCCGGAATGAAAGCACCAGGCAAAAAAATTGGGGGGAAAAGAGATTTTATCTGAAAGAAAAATCAAAATTGGTCCAACCTTGAACTCACTCATTAGCCACTGTCCGAAAAGGGGAAACCGGAGAGGATCACTAGAAAGAATACAAAAGCCAGAGGGAAAGAGGGGGGGTGACTGTGTCGAGAAAACAGGAAACGGAAGAAGAAGGGGACCAGGGTTGCTTTGTTAAGAAGCAGGGAGGGGGAGGAGGACCCGGAAGATCAGCGTTTTCCCACTAATTAACTGGGGTACAAGACCAAAAGGGAGTACGGGGAGAGGGAAAGAGAGATAGGAGGAAAGGGGGCTTGGATAACAACCCCCATATCAAAAACAAGGGCCAAAGCTCAGAAAACCAATCAAAGGTGTACAATGTGGAAGGACAAGGGTGCTAGAAAACCGGGAGTTGACAAAAAGTTAGAAGTGGCGAAAAATCGCGTTAGAGTCCTAGAAGGGGGAGCAAAAGACACGCGAAAAAATAGCGGAACTAAACATGTACAGATGCTGGAGGTAGGAAGAGGAGACCCACTTCAATTAAATCAAGGAACCCTGAACGTAAAGGGGAATCTTTCCCAAATCCAGTCTGTTGAATTATAGGGAAAAACGATCAGACGAAACAGGAAGAAAGGAACAACCCAATAAAAATAAGGAAAGGGTGCAAAATGGGGGGAACGAAGCTATGAACCCCGGTCCAAGAGAGAGGGTGACCTGAAAAGCGATATGGGGGCACGGGAAAATAATCCAAAAAAAGGGAAAACTAAAGAGAAAAAAGGGGGAAGAAGAAAAAAGAACAAAAAAAAAAAAAAAAAAAAACCATAGGGGGAATGGGGGACTGTGATCTCAATCAAGGAAAGAGGACAAAAGAATTAGCCAATTACGGAAGAGTGAGGGGGGAGTGCATACACAAGGACCAGACAAATAAGGGGACTGGGAAGGAGGCGGGGGGGAAGGCGAATAAAGAAACCAACCTAACGGGATGGCAGGGAAAGAGGGCTTGCAACAATATTTACCTGACAAAAGGAAAAGCGGGGGAAGAGAAAAAGAAATTTCAAGGGGTGTCATTCTCCGGAAGCACAGAGGGGGGAAAGTAAAAACTTTGATCATAAAAGGGGAAAAAGAAGGACATCGTGGAAAACGGGAACCTTGGTTTGTACAGGGCAAAGCAGGGACGACAGGAAGTCAAGAGCTCAAAGACACAAAACGTAGGAAGAAACCCGAAGAGGGGGAGGGGGAAGCGAAACAGCCTTCATAGTAAAAGGGAAAGCGAGGCCCTGTGGGGGGGGGGACTCTGAGGTTTACAGCGCCTGCCAACAAGGAAAAAGACGGAAAGTGGAGGGGTCAACTATGCAGAAAAACTGGATCCTGTAGGGGGTGGACTCTCGCACAAACAACAAGGAAAAATATCGGAGGAGGGGAAAAAACCTCACGCTTGAGTAAATGGGCGTTGTGGGGGGGTGGTATAGGAGAGGCACGAAAATCCTCAGAAACTGTGGTTGGGTTTTGGGGGGGGAAGGGGGTGGGAAACTTTTTGGAGTGGCGGCACAGAGGAAAGTGGGAACATAGGGGGGGGTCCTGGCGAGGTTTCACCATTCATAGGGTTTCTACCAGCAATATTGGGTGGAGTAAAGCTATCAGAGGCAGGACAAAGCACGACCGAGGGGGAAGAGGAAGGGCGGGCTACAGTGGTGTCAGAAGATAAAAGGGGGGGAAGGCGTTCGCCCGACATTTAGGCGCGTGGGGGGGGGGAGGGGGCTGGCGGGAAATTCTAGGAAGAAAGTCTTGTAAGGACAGACAAAACGATGAAAAGAAAGTATCCCGGGAATTCTAGGTGACGGGAAGGAAGAGGGGAAGGGGGAAAGGGTCGAATTATGCGGCGATTTTTGAGAAGGCCGCAAGAGGTTACAGAAAACAGGGTTCGGGGAAAAAAGCGGGGGGAGAATGATGGGGGAAAAACGGCTTGAAGTAAGACTAAAAACAAACAAGAGGGAAGACTCGAAAAAAAAACTTAAGGGGCACGACGGTTAGCGAAGTAACAATAATTCAAATTGGGGGGGGGGGAGGGCAGGGGGGAAGGACGGTGCCCGTTTGAAGAACTATACTTAGACATGGGAGCAGTTCAACCAGAGGAAAAGGAGATAAGGGGGAAGGTTGTGGATTGAAGGGGGTCACGAAGGGGGTAAAAATGTATGCTTGGGAGGGGGGGCGGGGGGTAACCCATGAAAGGGTATTTTCAGAGAGGCAGAGGTAGTTGTGGGGGGGTGATATCTTTCTGAGATAGGTGGACGTGGGGATTCAAAAGGTGAGAAGGAGGGGTGGGAAAGGGAGGACAGGGGAGCTAAAATCCATTGCGGGGGGGCAAAAGAAGTCACAGGGGAAAAAAAGAAGCCGATGGTTGGGGGTAATGACGGGTAGAAGAAGGAACTCGTGTACACGGGCGTCAAGCTCATGGGTCCAGGAATAAAGGGAAGAGGGGTCAGAAAGTGCATAGCCAGAAGGAGGGAAGGGGGAAAACAAATGCCAAAGCCCACAGGTTTTTTAGGGGGGTAGCCCACGGGCTAACGGCGAACAAAAAAAGGGGGGAAAACAAGAACGGGCCAAACCCTAATTGGGGGAAACGTAAAAAAGAAATCGGGGAGAGATGGCAGAGTTTAGGTGACCCAAGATGAAGCACAGAGGGGGAGAAAAAACCTGAAAGTCTAGATCGTGGGTTGGTCTGACGGGGTAAAAAGTGGGGGGGACAATGATTTGCTTTGGAAACTCTTTTTTTCAGGAATGACTGGGAATAGAAAAAAGGCAGAGAAAAGACACTAGGATTAGAGGTTCACAGGGGAAAAAAAGGTGGGAGAAACAAAAGAAGCTTTTAGTGTACTCATTGACTGTCAACAGGAACTTCCAGTGAAAGAGGAGAGCTTAAAAGAAAAGAAGGAAACCAAAAAAGTTGATGTATTCCTGGAAACAAAGACCGAGAAAAGAACAGACCTCCCCTCGGAATGACTATGCAGAAAAAAAGGAGAATCTCAAAGAAAAAAAACAACGTGGATGAAAAGAGAGGATATAGCCGAGATAAGGAAGGTAAGAGGGGCTATTAGAGGGGGGATGGTTCTGGTAAGATAAGGACGGAAGAGGGGAAGAGGGGTCATCAAAATAAAGGTTGGTGTGAAAAAAAACCGGTGGTAAGGGGGAAGGGAACAAGAGATGTGCTGAAGGAAGGGGGAAACTAGGGGGTTAGTACACAAACGCCTCTGTGGTCAAAGGGCAGAAGAGGGGAGTAAATCCTCTGCGAGATTTAAGACACAAGTGGGAAGGAAAAGGTCATTCTGACGAGGGGGGGATGAGCAAGGGAAGGGGGGCAGAAACAGGGGGAAAACGAGTAACAAAATAGAAAGAAATTTCACGAAAGAAGGAAGCTGAACTGGGGGGGAAGGGTAGAAAGAATACCCACGGCCTGTGTGCGGAAAGTGGCTAGAAGAAAGGATACGGGTTACGAAAAGGAAAAAGGCGCCGATGAAAGGAAAGGGGGGTGAAAAAAAGGTTTCGCTGGTTAGTAGATACCCAAAAAAACATGGAGAGACAGGGCCGGATGGAAAAAAGGGAAGAGGGGGGGATGCCAGGCGAAGGAGGGAGACAAAGGGTCATGAAGTAAAGTCTATCCAGGGGAACACGGGCACAAAGAGCCCAGAGTGTAAGATAAAGCTGACGGCTAAACAGGGCAGAAAACAAAAAGATAGGGCCAGAGGACCACATATATTTGTAGAAGGGCTCGAACAACTTGAAGCCTACATGGAAAAGGGAGGTCAGAAAGGGGGGAGAAGGAAAAAAGGAGGAAAAAAGCTATAAACACCTCGCAAATAAAAAAACAAAAAAAAAGAAACACCTAACCAAAACAAACCGTTTATGAATAGAAAACCAGACGGGAGTAAGGAGGAGTTAGGGGGAACCTCAAATGGGGAAAAAACATTAAGATTGAAAAAGCTCGTGAATTTCTCACGCAGAGAAATTAAAGAAAAAATAAAGGGAGTTTGGTATCCCTTAAAACCGGGACCGCAACAAAAAATGTCCAAGGGTCAAGAAAAGCAAAACGGAGGGAAAACCTCACCAACCTCAAGAGGTCTGGGTACGAAAAATAAGGACTTTTACTAGGTCAGAGAGAGGGAAAATCGGAAGAAAAAAAAGACTGGGGACTTTGTAAGCGCATCTTCGTAAATTAACCTGGAAACAGGGTGGGGCAACCCAAGTATTGGAGAGGGGACAAAGGATGACTTTGTTGTTGTAGTGTTGAGGACAAAGCCGGGGGAGTACGCGCGCTGGCGGCTTTTCGAGGGGTGAAAAAGGAAACAAGAGGGGCAGAAGCGAGCCCAGCAGCGAAAATGAAAAAAGAAAGTAAAAAGGAAGAACACGAGGGAAGTATGTTAGCTGGCTGCGAGGAAAAGAGACGGAAGGAGGGACTAGAGAGTAGCGCACAAAACCACGCGAAAATGTCCGAATAAGCAAGTCCTAGAATCCACTTCAGGACCGCCCAGTGCTGTATGACTTTCAAAGCAGGGGGGTGAGGTGTCCTTGCCGATATATTGGGAATAGGGAAAGAGAATGAGAAAGATGAGGGGGGGCGAAACAGGCCTCTGAATGATCATGGAAGAAGGCATAGGACTTCAGAGTTGACGGGAACAGAAGTCCCCAACAACCCCAGGAACACCAAAAAACAACCGCAGGGGGGGGTGAAAAGGGGGTGAAATCTTGATCGAATCCTACATTAGACAAAAATCGGCCAATTACTCAGCAAATTATAGAGAAGGGTGTGAACAAGCGAGAAACATCTCTGCTTGCTTCAAAAGCGGTGGGAGAGGGGCGGGAGAAACTCAACTAACGGAAAGGATCCAGAATCAAGAAGAGAGGGACCCACACAAGTTAAGAGGGGAAGGAAGGAATGTAAAAACGAGTAAGAAAAAAAACACTTTCCGACAAGAAAGGGGGTGAAGATCTCATGAATACTAGTGAGGCGGAGGGAGGCAATCAAAGGAAAACGCCAAAATCCCTCACCATCACAAAGACACGGAAGGGGGGGGGAGAATAGAGATCGGGGAGAATGCGGAAAAGAAAAGACGAAAAGAGTAGAGCAATTAGCTAGCTGCAGCTTTATAGAAGAGAGGGCGTGTGGAAAACAGCCCTTCCTAAACTCTATGTAAAATAATCCAAAATAGCAGAGGGGATCCGAGTTTTGTGTCTGGTCACCAGAAAAAGAAAGACAGAAGGGGATTTGTCTTGAAATCAAAAGAAGGGAGGGAAGGACATCGGGGATTGGGTTAATAGTGAGAGATCAAAACAAGTAAACAACAAAGGCACTAATGGGGTTTTTTGTTGGGTTTGTTGAAGGGGAAGATGGCGGATAAAAGAGAGAGTCAGGGACAAATTGACTGGCAAGGGAGGGCATTAGAGGGAAGGTAGGCAGCAGAGGTAAGGGGGATTATTTTGGTTGTTCTAGATCTGGCAGGGAAAACGAAAAGGAAGGGGGAAAGACGAAAGGCGCTAAAACTGAAGTGGATCCTCGAGTTAGGGGAAAGGTGAGGACCGCGAAATTGGAGTAGGGGAACGAAAGTATGACTACGCCGGACTGGGGGCAAGGCAAGCAGCAGCTAAGTGACCGAAGGTGTTTCAGCGTGCAAGGAGGGATGTGGGGCAAATAGCGCTTCTGCAGGGCGATTGGGGAAAAGCGAACGAAAAGGGACGTTAGAAACAGGTGTGGGGAGGTAACACAACTAAAAGTAAAGACAGTGGAAAAAGAAGGGAAAGAACAACCAAAAGATGGCGGCTTAAAAACCAAATAGGAAAAGTGACTGACGGTTCGCTCATGTGCAGACCTAAAAAGGTGGCAGGTAGGAGGAGAAAGGCCGGATGTCTCGGAGACTAGGAATGGAATGAGTGGCATGAAGGAGGAAAGTGGGGGAGGTGAAGTGAAAGTAACCGAAATGGCAGTAAGGAAAAGGGAAAAAAAGGGGGGGAAAAAAAGAAAAAAAAAAGGAGGATAGGGAAAAAGGAAAAAAAGAGAAATGTCGAAAAGATTTAGCATTAATGTTAAAGTTTCAATCGAGACGAATCCAATGACGCAAGAATTTATACAAACCGATGGAACCGGGATAATATTAAAGTAAAAGAAATGCCGCAGAAACGAAGTGAACATGCCTTTAGTATTTGCATGCATTGCGTTGGGTCGCGTATTTACAGCCTCGTTCATTCAAATTGGCGCCAGAACCGGGCTGGAAAATGTGGGAGGCTGTAAGAACTGGTGTTACACTCACACCGGATCGAACGGGGAAAGAGTGGAGACAGGGAGCCGTACGGCCCAAAGCCTTGCACAAGAGCATTCACAGCTCACCGCACATTTCAAGAACTTCGCTTCTATTTATCGACCAGTGTAACGATCTGTTTCATGATACGACTAAGGACGCTGATTATTAAGATGTCAGTACGCTGTGATAGCCCTCTTTGTGTATTTGTCAAATAACAGGGTTAGTGGTAAGGGACGGTCAGTGCACATTGGCGGTATATCGTCGCTTATTCTAGGGTTGTTGCATCTTCCTGTGCCCATCTATATTTTTCGACTGATAGTGTGGTTTCTGCCTACACCCGTGAACTTCATAACGATCGCGAAGTCTCTTTGAAGTCTGGGGCCAACCGAATCGACAAAATGGAGATGAGAAGAGGAAGGCGACAGACAACGTGGACCAAATATTAGCCATTCGCTCACCTATTCCTGCTTGAGTTTGTCCCCACTTCATAACGTCAACCGCCAGGTTGGACCAAAAGCAAACGGCATAAAAAATAGAGGCCGCGTCTGCATGAGTAGAGAGGACCAAGAAACTCAGTGGCGTGCAATGCTAAAAAAGAGGGAGCAAGTGGGAAGAAATAGAGGGAAAATGTATATTGTAGAAATAAGAGGGTGAAGGAAAAAGGCGGGAGAGAGTGAATAATGGCATGCTAATTCTCTCCTCTCTCGCCACGAATTTTACTCCTCTATTATTTGCCAGTGCACGTCGTAACCGACCTCTTCCCCAACCTACTTGCCTGGGTCTCTCAGTGGACTTACCTCAATTAAAGATGAACTGCTACATGATAGGGCGGCCGCTTGTAAATAGTCTTCGCCCGCCGCGTTTCGTAGTTTACACCGGAGACGCGTGTTCCTAAACGAGTATTAGCAACCTGAGGCGTAGAACATAACTTTTTTACATTGCCCGGTCACCATCACACTGGCAAATCCGGGAGGAGCTCTGGGGGAGAATGTTGAATTAGAATTGAACAAGCGGTCTGTACTGGGCCGAGAGAGGGTAGGTAACATTAGAAGGAGGAAGGGGGAGAATGTACAGAAGAAAAGGGGGAGATGGAAAGATAATATAGAAAATAGGGAAGCTCTGCATACTGTAGGTCGCGGCATTGTTGTTCCATTTTCACCTGATATACGACGATATTATGTTTGGCTGCATGGGCCGAGTTGCTTTTCATGTCTTAACCGAAATGGTAACCTTTGCACAACACGTTCCTATCCAGGTCAAATACCCATAAGGCGTATGGAGGAAATATGTGGAAAACGAAGCAGCAATAAGGAAAGATGGAAGAACAGTTGAGCCTTGCGTGTCCTGAGCTCTAGAATTCCTTTTCGGGTCAGAATCACCCAACCATACCGGTATACAATGTCCGACTTAGTACGATATAGGAGGGCGCCCGTACACTACAACTCTGTGTATGTTTTTTAGGATGTCCGCTCCCAGGCCGTCGTCCCGTGCTTAAAAGACGAAAGGAGGCCCGATAAGATAACAACGACAGTTTTAGCGAGCCTCTAGGAACAGCACACGGGAAATTGAGGAATTTCGTTGATATGCTCCTGAACGTAACTAGGGTGTAGAAAACTATAGATAAGTTACGTCGACTTCCTGCTCGCAAGAACGGTAGGCACTCTACCGACACCGAGAAATTCGATTCACTGCTAATCACTGGTCGCCTTTCCTCAGTAAGAGAATGCAACCTAGTGGACCTAAAGGGGTTAAAGAAAACGTAAAAAGAGTAAGCGGAAGTGTTCGACTGCATCGGAGTGATAAATATGTGTGGATTGGGGAGAGATGTATATGAGTGAAAAAAAATCAAATAAAGTAAATGCAATAAAATGAGGAGATTGTAGAAAAAAACAATGGGAGACTAGTGGGAAAAGAAAGAGGAAAGAAATGGGACGAATGGGAAACAAATGAGCTATCGTTATCCATAACCTTTTCCTGATAACGACACACGATAGACATGCATTTTGATGTACGACCCAATACTTATACAAACCCTTGAGTGCGTGCACACCCTCACAAACATGTCGCTTTTCATAGGATATTGAATTTTGAAAACCAATTGACCCAAGCTTCTATGATTTAGCCTTCGTGTGCAAAGGATTCGTTGTTTGGGCGGGCTAGGGGGCATATCACCATCATGCAGGAGACAAGAGCCACCTGTGCGTCTGGATAAGCTTGTGTCAACTCACAGAAGAGGGACTGTGAACTCCATGACCTAAATACAGCCTCATTGATCAAGAAAGTCTGACAAACTCATAACTTGGGTGAGTGCAGAAAAAGGATACAAGGTCTTCTTTTCTACAGATGATCTTCCCGGCTGGCTGGTGCTATTATTCAGGCTGCGCACGGGCTATTGCTCTGAGTTCATAATGCCTTTGGAGACCATGGAATAAGCTGTTACGGAAGATAATCGTCAGGATAGTCGGATCAACCTTGGTAGTGCAACCACTAGCAACGTTCGACTTATAAATATGGAACCCCTCTCACCATCTCAATCGTCTCCATTAATCTTTCCACAGACACCCCTCCAAAAAAATCAGCCATCCAGGTTTAGGTGACAGTATTACACACCTTAGCCGATACTTCCCGTAAAGAACTAGTAGAAACAACACAACTCAGAACTGTAAATGGGCCAACCACCAGCACCAACTCAAACTGTTGGGATGTCTAAGAGGACGGGAGGGCCTGTGTAAGCACCACACGGAAAGTACGTAGGGGGGGTTCTATCAGACTCGGTGTGGCATAAGGAAGGATAGGTTTTGGAGGGGTTATCCTTTGCATGAAGGAAGCAAATTGGGAGGCCTTGAGGGAGATAAGGAGGGGTCGCTAAGCATTGCTCAAAAATCGAATGCCCACCAGAGAATATGGGTGGGGGGTATCGACGGTAAGGAGAACGTGTTCTGGAAAAGTACACACGGAAAATTGGGCAAGCTCACTGGGGGTCCATTGTGAAAAAAAGGAAATTCATATCCTCCGAGCGTCTTGCAGTGGCAAGGCACAGGGGGTGGGAGAAAACCGTAACCGCAGTAAAAAAGGTGGTAAAAAATAGCGGAGCACCATTAAATAATTTTCAAAGGGAAACGAACTGAAAAAATCCGTTTCTTGACCGTATTCAGTACCGGGTCGGGGAAAAAAATGAAAAAGGTCTAAGGTGGTTGGTTCGGGGGGCGGGGAAAGGGATGAGTCCCTCTTTTTGGAACAGAATGACTGTCAATGCCGCGGAAAGAAGAGAGGATTTTCAACTTATTAATGTGTCCAGAGAAGTTGGGTGTACTAAGGGAACTAGGGCAAATACTTCCTTAGCTTCCTGTTAAAGAAAAGAATTTGTTAATTGATGGTGCTGCCGTAGGACCCAGCTTGCGAGACGAAGGAGCACAATACTAAAGGCGACGTAAGGCGCCTGCTCTCCCATAAGGGAAGCGAGAGATCACGCGAAAAAGGTCCGTCGCCTTAGGAAAGAAGGGGATCTTGATGCACAGAGGGAAAGGGACATATTCAGAGAATTTGGTGTGGGAAAAGCTTTTGAGGGATAAGTATTTGACCTAGTCAATGATTACCAACAGGGGAAGGCAAAAGGAAAATGCAAAGGGGACATCTAATCCTCGCTATTAGGGGAGAAGAACAGGATTCTTGAAAACGAGGGCAGATCAGGATTGCGACCAACCACCGATCCTAACTTCAAGTTTCCGAGAAGAACGGGACTGGAAGGGAAGGCAAGAATAAACCTGGCTTAGCGAATATAAAAAAAAAAATTCGTTGACGAAAAAAGAGAATGGCAGCGAAATTTAGGGGGACCTTTTTCCCCACGTGGGGGGGGGCTAACAAAAGGGAAGATCGGGCCCTTGCCCGCTGCGTCGGGCAAGGAAGGGAATGAAAAATATCCATGTACCCCAGTAGCTTTTGGTGTAGGGAGAAAAGAGGGGGGCCCTACCCGTCGAGAAAACCCAAAGACGAGGGCTGGAAACAATGGAGGGAGGTGGAAAGATGCTAACAACACTAGCAAAAATAAACACTAGCAACACCCCCGAAGGACTAGAAAAGCTACCAGCAAAAATAAACCCCAAAAGACACCTATCAAAAAACCGTTGTTCTGAATAGACAAAAAAACCCAACGTATGAAAGGGGAGGGGCATACAAGCACCAGGGAAAAATACATACAGGGAGGTTACCCTCGTTTGTCAATGACATTAATTACCAACCATTTTACCAAAAAACGCAAGAGGAACACTGTCAAGTCCTCGAAGAAAAAAGAACCTCACACCAACACTCCTAGGTCGTGTCTGTGGAAGAAGGGAACACCGACTGTACGTGCTCCTTTTTTTTGTAATCGAGAGGGGGCGCTAACTTCCGCTGTGCCCAAAACTGGAATTACTTTTTAATACCGGAAAAATGGGGTAGAATACGCGCATCTCCGGGGCGCTTTCGCTAAAGCGAAGAGCTGACCCCATCAATCCGTAGCAAGGGTCATGGGAAGGAACCTCAGGGATCAACTGTTAAAGAATGATAGATCTCGTATTCCTAGGATTGTGCCTGCCAAAAGCCGAAATGTACTAACACAGAAAATACTTTACGAATCCACTCAGGAAACGCCCCTTTGTCCGTATCTTGCCAAAGCCAGGGGGAGCTGCAGATTATTTTCCCGAACAAACAGAACTAGGGAAGGGGGGGGGGGAGAAACCCGGAATTGAACTCCCCTGGGGAAGACATGGGAACCGGCAGGATTGTGAAAGCCCATCCCCCAAACCACAGCCCAAAAAAGGGCTGAGATTTTCAATTGATCTCACATATTACAAAAAAATCAAAAATCGTAGCCCATTGGTACTAGTAGGAAAAAAAAGAACAGCCGCGAAACCACACAAAGAGCGTTTACTCGTACCTTGGGTGTCCGCGACAGAACAGTTCTTTTCCTGCCTTTGAAGAGTAATCTTCTCTTGTGGATTCGATGACAAAGAGTCTTTACAACCCTGGTGTTCTTGAGATGACGTCATAAATACTCGGTGAGCTGTTTACACCCCCGC
>Ga0179593_1711147_pt1 | contig 12309 bp, 6 predicted proteins | sample CZODoug2_1_08_16_FD_185931 | JGI IMG/M metagenome (GOLD analysis project Ga0179593, IMG submission 185931) | Vadose zone soil fungal communities from Angelo Coast Range Reserve, California, USA - CZODoug2_1_08_16fungal (PacBio error correction) | ecosystem: Environmental > Terrestrial > Soil >...
AGACTTGGATCTGTACGAAAAGGGAGCGTAGAATCACGAGCTTAGACTTTTACAACAGCTCTTAGGGCTATTCGGGTCTCGGGGGTACCATTACGTCCGGCCCGAAAAGCCTTCTTGGGGGGTCTTAGCCACCGGTCAGTACCATAAAAACTCTTCTACGGGCTCACCCTGATTGTCACTTTTCATCTGACGGGGGGAACTAAGGATGGGTCTAACAGTTGTACGTCAAGAGCACGTTGACCGTTTACGAAGTGAGCTGTGCTTTCGCATTCCCCGATAAACACAAACCTCTAGGACTCCCCTGAATCGGAAGCAGAAGAGTTTCATCAGCAACGGTGAAATCTTGACGGAGCCTCTCTTAAGAACACCGTCTCACCACACTAAAAATAGATTGGGGCACACAGGGTGAGACTTGGGTGGGCTAAAACACAAGGAAAAAGGGGGAATGAACCTCTCCATCAAGAAGACTGGACGTTCAGCAAATTAGTAAGGTCTGAGGAGATAATCATGAAGCCAAGGAACTCAGTTGTTCAATCCGACATTCTCGCAATCTCTCTCTTTCTAGTAGATCCTGGAGGTAGGCAAGATCATGGGCTTTTTTATCTTCCGTAGATCACTGCGAAGTCCACAACCATCAGGTCCTAAAGAAGAACCAAGGTAAGCTCTACGAGCAGCAACAGTTCCGTAAGAGGGCCCCCAGACTGGAACTGATTTGTGCACCTCACGAAGTGGTCACTGCAGCGAAAACAATCTGCCTTTCGAAAAGAATGTCTTTTGGATAGCGGCCAATAACTCCGACTCAGTCACTGGGGATGCCCGCACCGGGCGATGGAAAATCTATAACCTTTACGACGGGCGGAGACAGGGGGGGGTCGAAAGAACTTGAGCAAGGGAAAGAAACTTCAACCACCCCAGTAGATCAACTTTACCGGAACTAAGATCTAAAAACACTTATGAAGAGATATAACGAAAAGTGATGTCAACCTTTATTGTGTTTAACTGCATTGTTCTCAGAAAAAAAAACTTTCCCTCTTACTTTCAAAACTCGGTGGCTAAGATCTGGGGAAGAAAATTTCCCAGCGGACGCTAGCGAGGAACCTTGCGGCTGAAACCAATAAAAAAAAACCGGGCACCTTCCGCTCGTGAAGGCCACTAAAAAAACGGACCAAAAGGAACGGTCTGAAGGGCTTTCTCATGAGGGGGAGCTGAGCGGGGGAGCGAGACGGTCGAACTGTAAGCGCTGGAGCCATGGGGCCTGAGGGGACTTGCCTGGGGCTGGTGTTGGCAGGGGGAGGGACTTGTCTCCGCCTGAACGAGAAACCACCTACCTGCTCGCGTCAACTGACCTAGATGATCTCTACTCAACGTACTCAAAACTAACTGGGGAAAAAGAAAGCGGCCAATAGGGCATGGGCGGTGTGGGGAGCCTGAGACGCCGTGACGACTTGCGGCGCCGAAAAAACGGGGTGGTCTTCCAATAAAATGAAGGAAAAATGTAAATGGGGGAACGACTTCAAAGAGATTGAGTGTGGTGAGAAGTTTTCGGAAAAGGGAGCTCCGATACGGTTGCTGCACCTTCGAGGAGACAAAAGTTTACCGACCGGTGCTATCGAAAGGCGGGGCGACGTGAGAAGCTCCGGAGACCGATTGGCGACTTAACCAGGAAAGAGGCTTCCAGAGGAAGAAGTTCTAGCTAGACGACCATGTACCGTGCGGGCGGAGGGACGTGATAACATCGACCATCGCGCTGTAAAGAAATGTAAACACTCCGTTCAGTAGGGCGGCGAAGAGTCCAAGGAAATATGCAGGGCCGCTACAAAGGTCCCGAGCCGTCCCAAGTCGTTGGTGCAAAAGAAAAACGAGGAAGGGAAGCTAGAAAAAAAACCTCCGCTTAGAAGTCCCTCCAAATCCTTGAAGAGCCAGGCGGACGCACCTGATGCATCAAGAGAAGACCGGAAATCTAGTCAGCCGACACCTCAAGGGTAGCGGGCGGTCATCTGGGCGGAAGGGATGGAAAAGAAAGCCACGGAATAAAAGGGGAAAACATAAAAGGGGGGGGGAAAAAGAGCGAGATCAATGGGGTTGCCGTGTCTAGCCCTCGTCTAGTCGCCGGAAAGTCTGGTAAAACTACTAAAACGAAAAAAATCAGCACCTTTAACGTAGTTTATTTCCTCCGGTGCCGGGAGCGGCGCGCCAGCCTTACAGAACCAAGAGGAAAAGTGATGACCCGCAAATATTTCCCAAAAGGGGGAGGAGGCGGTAACAGATTAAGTCGGTGGCCAGCACGGGCCAAAGACCGTTTGGGTGTCGGCCAAGAAGATTCGGAAAGGGAGGGACATGGTAGACTGACCATGTTTTGAAATTGTATCTACTATCCAGCGCCTCATGTGAAAAACCAGGCGAATTTTCGCGCTAAGGGAGAGGAGTAACCGAACACCTCCGGGGAACGGGGGTCTCTACACAAAATCCAGAAAATAGAGACTGAAGGCAACCGAGACGCAACTCAGAAGACAAAGGTGTGATTACGTGAGGAAAGGGGTCAAGAGCGTGGAACTCTAACGTGTGACCGAGACCGGACCGACGCGGTCTGAGTGTCAGATCCTGGAAAAAAGGGGGTACGGGCAAATGGGCTAGGAAGTTGACCACCGGAAATGATAACTCCCCGCCAACAATAGTCCCTGATCGAACTGAAAGACCTTCCAGTGGCTGGACTAGGTTTTTTTTTTCGACAAGGGCTTATCTGAACAGAGAAGAAAAACATAAAGTCTTCAGATCGGGGCAAAGAAGGAGTTCTAGAAAAACCGATCATTAAGTAATGCCTCCCGATATAGCCCGCGGCGTCGTCAGGGGAGCTAGTGAAGTTCTAAGAATCAAGGGCAACCCAGGGGAAAAGCCTCCCCGATAGTGATCTGCACTGTGCGACCGATACTTAGAAAATTCTACAGGGAAGGCAGTCCATTAGAGCCGGGAGGGATCTCCAGCGGATACGAAAGACTACTGTGGGAAACCGCCTGCCTCGAAGTCAGGGGGGGGTTAGGGGGGGGGGGGAAACTACAAAGAATGATCGAAACTGGGAAAAGAGAGCCAGATGGGTGTCTGACGGCGATCAATTAATCAGGGGTGATCTGTCAGAAGGATAAAGGGGGAACCAGTTTCGGGAACGAAGCTTACGGAAAGGATTACCGGTGCAGGTAAATGACTTCCTTTCGTTGGAACGTAAAAGGCCGCGGAGGAACTTCGCACTATAACAAAAACAGGGGGCGGGGCGTGGCAAAAAAGCCAACGGGACACCAGCACCAAAAGGGCGCGGGAGGGAAGGGCCCGGAAGAAGCAAAACCAAAAAAGGTAAGCCAGCCACCACGCCAGTCGAAAAAAACTTGAAAAGGACAAAACTCAGCCCGAACGGGAAAGCGGGAAGGGGGGAGAGTGTAGGAAACGGGGGGGGGGGGGGGAAAAAGGAGATGGGACGGGGAGGCGACGTAGGAAGGGAAGCCGGCAACTGCTCACGGACATCGGAGACCCACAAGAAGCAAAAAAGAGACATAAAGAACCCGCGCTCACCGCAAAAAAAAACCGGGTACCAAAAGTTTGAGGGGAAACTAACAATCAGCGTCGGTCTGAGGGAAAAAAAACTTCTACAGGGAAAAAAAAGAGGAAAAGAAAAAAAGAAGGTTGCACGGTGGCAGGCTGATTCGAACGGCGAAACAACGCACCAACAAACTTTCTTGGAAATGGAGGTTTGGTGGAAGTTGACTCAAAGGTGAAGGGGGAAAGAGTTTCTTTGATCAAGTGTCTAAGGAGAAATGGGTGAACGTGTGTTTTCTCTGACTCCTCGAAGTGGATCCCCAGGGTGACAGGTAGGAGAAAAAAACTTATGTTGAAATTGGTCTTGGGAGGAGTTGCGCAGAGTCCGGTGGGTAATCAAGGAAGTGAAACAGGCATAAGCACCTGGACCAATTCGACGGAACTGGGAAAGTAAAAGAAAAGAAAGGAAATCGGTGGTACAAAGAAAAAAAAAAATCCCTGACCTTTTCCCGTAGCTGTCAAAGAAAAAAAACCGGACCGGGGGGCGGGGGGAGGAATTCGAGGGCGCAGGTACGACGTACCGGGTACTACAGACCGGTTGCTGGTGGACGGCTGGGTGAACTGAAGACCCAAGTCAAACATCCGGGACGAGTGGTGAAGTCCTGGGGCTCTCCATTTCAGCGAATAACGCCTATTTTCGCAGGGGGGAAAGTGAGGGAAAAAAAAAGGGGCCCATTTCTAAGGAGAATGGCTTCTCGTTAGACCCCAGGTCCTACCGGGCCAAAAAAAAGGTAAAACTTTCTGCAGCGGTAAAAGAAGTCAAACCTCCTGACTTCTAAACCCCCCCAAAAAAGACCTCCTCCGTCACAACAAAATAGGGTGCCTCTCAATTGATTCCAGTAGAAAAACTTAAAACGAGAAGCCCACCCGAAGCCAAAAAATCGAAAATGGGCGTCGAAGGTTAACGGCACAAAACTGAAAGAATGAGGGTCCGCCAGAGATCGGGACATGTCCTTCTTAACAGGGAACCGTGCGGAACGTTTCGGGGGGAAAAAACAGAAAATCGGAGAAAAGAGGGATCGTTCCACGGTCTGACATTGTGTCGCGACAACCGGGGCAAACGACGCCTTTAACAGTCAGTTAGAATATCGGGCGGCACGGCCGGAAAAGGTTCTTCGTAGCCGAGCGGGAATGTCAAGGCGGCTGAGCGAAAAAGCGAAAAAGGAAGGAACGAAAGGTTGGAATTAAGGGCATTACTATGTGTTCTAGGATCCGGGTGTACCGATCGTCGCCGGGATTCGTAGCCAAAATGATGGAACCCAGAAAGCTAATAATCTCTTGTGACTAGGTATAAAAAGGTCTAAAAGATCCAGCGGCTTCTAAGAGCCACCGAAGGTTGGATGCGTCGGCGGTGGGGTCGAGGGAGAATCAACGGGTGTTTCGCGCGTCAATCGAAAAGAGGGAGCGCAGCGACAGGATCGCCCGATGTCAAAGATGCTTAAGTGGCTTCCACGATCAACCGTGTCTGACCATCTTGATCATCATATGCCGACACACAAAAAAAATATACGCCATTTAAAGAAGGACGAGGTGAAACCCTTCCTGGACCGCCACTCCTCCATTCAAATTGAACGTCTGTTGTGGATGGGGGCATAATCGGGAAGAAGTGTGGGCTTGAAAAAGCTACAGGATCATTGAGGCTCCGCCGTCTGAAACATCAGAACTTTGAGAAGGAAAAACTGGGGGTTTCCCTGGAAAAAAACCCGGGTCCAAAGGCGAAAAGCGGGAAAATCGAATGATCTCGATCACCGTGTAATGAAGGAGGGGGGCCCGGTTGGTACGGGGTTTGACCCGCCCAGATGCAGATCCAGTAGCAAAAAAAAAGACGTGCGACTGAGATCGCGGGGGCGGGCGGGAACGATACAGTAAAAGTACGAAGGGATTCTAAGGAGTATTACGTCCCCAGCACGGCGAAAGGTGAAAACAGATACCTACTGAGGGCTGGAAACCTTAAACACAACAGGACGCAACCTCGCGTACCTTCAGTGGCGGGGAATGTTAAGTAAAGGCTAACTCGTCATAAGCACAAGCCTCCAATCAAGAGCGAAAGCGGCCTTCTTAATAAAGGATGTTCACTCCGCGATCGGTGCGGGAAAGCCAAAGTTACAGCCCAAGAACCAACGATGCACAAGGAAAATTAGAGAGTAAACAAAAAAAAAAAAAAACAGGACCCAGAAAGGTGGGGGTGAGGTCGGAGGGGGAGGGTTAAAAAAGGTTTCCTCCTGGGCGAAGAAAAGGGAAAATGAGTGGAAACAGAGAGACTGCAGTGAAGACTGAGCCAACTTCAAGGGAAAACATCAGGAACAGCGTGACTCGGGTTTCTCGGACCGGAGATACCGTAAAGGGCAAGAGAGAGAAACAAGAAAATCTAGGTTTTTATCTAAAAAGCCTCTTTGTTGTAAGCAACACACGTGGGCCTAAAGGGGACAGGGGTCCATCTCAAATCAAGGGAGAGCGGGGGGGGGGAGGTGAATTCTTTTTCTTCGGAAAAAACAGACGCTCTTAGGGGAAAGGGAACCTTACGTTTCGTCAAAGGAGCGAAGAGATCCTTTATAGGAAGTCGTAAAGGTCGCCTTGTGAGACTGCCTTCTAGCAAAGGGGATCCGAAAAAAAATAAGGAAAGTCCTGAAACAGAATAAAAAAAACAACCCCATCTGAGAAAGAGATCGTACCTCGCGAGACAAAAAACAATGGCGAAAAACGAAAGAAAGCCCGCATTGAACAGAGTCCTGCACCGCGCAGTACGGGAGGTGTTTAGTCTGGCCGAAATAAAACGCTCATAAAAAAAATTGGGACCGCAAACTGCGACCGAATTGCCAGCAAACATAGAAAGGGAAAAGAAAGGGGGGGCCACCAATCAGTACTGGGGCGACAGAGACGGTTGAAAAAAAAAAAAAAACAGCATCAACTGTTTCACGTTCTTGGGGGAAACTCGAGAACAAAAAAGGTTATGAGGAAAAGAATACGGGGAAAAAGGAGACCAAGACATTCTTGAAAACACAGGGTGGTTCTCAGGGGACTCACGTAGGATAAAAGACTTGCCCTTCTCGGTGAGGGTAAAAATATATGATTGGGGGAGCTATTGCTTGCCATTGACCTAAAGGGCAAAAGGGACTCGCTTTGAGGATTCTGGTGGCCTCTATCAAACTACCAGATCAAGCGGGGGCATCGGTCGGAGGAAAAGGGTTCCGGTTCTATGGAAGGAAAAAGTCGGGCTCTTCTTGGGAGTGTCAAAAAGGCTGGACTTATGGGTAAAGGATGTGAGACCTGGTCGGGAGACCGTTGATGGGGGTTGGGGGGGGAGAATCACGTCCGGGCACTCTCACACCTAAGAGGAAAAGGAGAGTCTGAACTAAAAGAAAGTTCTGATCCCGGACGCGGACAGGGAGAAAATAAGCAGGACTGTCCAAGGGGGAGTACAGCGCTTCGCGTGAATATATAGCCGCACAAAGACCCGCTGTCGGAAAGGTCGTTCAGTGGGAGGCCTAGAGGGTCCTACAACCAGTGTCTAACACCAAAACTTTCCAAAATTCTATAAAGTTTGTTTATCACGTATCTATGTTCCTTTGTACACAAGAAGATATTTCTTGTTTGGGGAACAAAGGAAAAGGTGCTTTTCCTATCAGAAAGAGGACAACCTCGGCTTGGCTAACTACCGTGACGCTGGAACTGGAACAGGGTTTTCTGACGGGCTAAGAGAAAAAAGAAGGAAATCCGAAAGTTCGGGAACCTTGGCTGGAAAATGACGCAAAAGAAGAGAGAGAAAAGTTTCGACCAGAAAATGAGGGTCTTTCGGGGTAAGTCAAGGGGGGCGAGACGTGGACGGAAATGCCCATGGCTACGCACTAAGGGGGGGGTAGGCGCAAGAAGAAACCTCCGTGAGAGGCCCATGGCCCGCGCCATGACCGGCGCGAGCGTTAAGAAACTCTACTGGCGTCAGGAGAAAAAAATGGAATGAAGAGGCGAAATTGGGAAGACATAGGCTCCGGGCGTCGAAACTAGGCAAGCAACAAAGCCGCGACGGGCGGAAAAAAAATTTCTAACTGGGGGGGATAGTGAAAAAGCCAATAGGGAAGGTCCTGGTAAAATGGCTCACCGTAAAGGGGGGAAAAAAGGAAAGAAGGATTGAAAAAGGGGTATATCAAAGTAAAGGGGATTATGCAGTAGACTGATCTTTCCTAAAAAAACGAACACTGACCCGGAATTTTTGTCCGAGTAGACTCAAAGGGAGACTCCTTCACTAAACTAAGTTGGGAATCATGTAATCCACAACAGAACCGGACTGAGAAAGCCTTCTTTCGGAAAGGGAAAAGTTTTGGGGGACCCGTTTGGGGAGAAAGTCCGAAAGGTTTTTGTGAAAAAGTCTATCCAGGATTGGGTATACCGAACAGGGGTTTGGGTGATCTTGACCCGGAACTTATAGTTTACCCCCAAGCTGGAGATCACGGGCTGGATAGCTCGAAATCTCTTAGGGGCTATAACCACCCCTTAAGGCCGAGAAAAGAGAATGAGTGAAAAGCTACTAAAGGGGCCTGCTGATATAAGTAGACTTAAAGAATTGGTGGGAACAGAACGTTTAGACAAAAACGCCTAACGACTATTCGATTCGGCTTGGTTCAGGAGCGTTGAATAAGCCAGAAGAGCCGGGCCTTGTACCGTACAGAAACATAGACCTAAGGGCGAAGCTGTGGTCGACTTAGAGCGAGTCTTACGCCCAACCTAAGGCCTAAAGGATAACCGTCTAAAAGAGCACACACCGGAGAGGGAAGGGGAAAAACGATATATCCCAAGAAAGGTGGGAAGTTAAGAAGCTTTTTGGCTGGGGTAGAGATCGGGTGACGAGGGGGGCTGGAGAACTAGGTTTACAAATGGAGAGCACTCCACTAGGTCGTGATCACGTAAGGGGGAGAAGAAAATAAAAAAAGTAGACTGTTGGGGAGGGAAAGGATTAGTTCAGACTCTCATCTTCCACGTAACAAGTTTCCGAATGGGGTACAGGGATAACTAAAGTGACTGCTTTGCTCCAGGGGGACAAAAAAGAGGGGAAGAAATTGAGCTAAAAAACTCTTGGACGTAGAGAATAAAGCGTGGGCAGAGTTGGATCGGAATAAGAAAGGGGTGGGGGATCATGGGCATAAATTTCGCCGACCGGGAAAGGGAAAGTTAAAAATACCCTTGAGAATTTCACGAACAAATTGAAAAGAGGGGGGTTGTCCGAAGAGGCAACTGATCTCTTAGGACGGCTGAAAGTTCACCAAACGAGGAAGGGGGGTCCTTGTTTTCCAGGGAAAAGGGACGTCACACCGGGCACACAGAAAGGGCGGTCGTTCGAAACGGTACGGAGTACTACGACAAAAACAGCACTAGCAAAAAACGCAAGTCTCCAAAGGGGGACGCGGAGCAGAAAGGAAAGGGGGGGGGGAAAAGGGCTCTTGAAAGTGGGCGTGGCCCACCGAGGATGGGACGGTTTCGACACGGGGTCGGGGGGGTCCGGGGATTTTGTCGCCCCGGGATCAACCCACCGGGGACCAAGAAAGGCTCCCAGCTCGTAACAGAAAAACCTCAATCCCCGAGCCGATAAATTGTTAACCCCGAGGGTTGAGGTAAAAAAAAATAAATAAAGGAGGAAGTGTCGACCACAAGGAAGACACTTTACACCAAAAAAGCCGCTCACCTACAAGAAATTTGAGGAAGGAAAAGAAAGCTGCTAACTGACTAAACACCAAAGTAAAAAATCAGACGCCACAGGCAACACCTGAAATATTAGAAAAAGAGAGAGAGTTCTTGGTCGACTCCGTTAACACACCTTGCGCACAAAGTGAGGGGAGAGGAGGGAGGGTGTTTCCTATTTCGTGAAAAGGAATCTTCAGAAGTCTGAAGGGGGGTAGGGAGTCCAACACATGGGGGGGGGGGGACAGGTCGGCAGGGCTGGGATTTTATAGGGGATCGTGATGAGATGGGCCTACGGGAGGAATTAACTCCTCAGGAATTAGAATGGAGTGAAGTGGGGGGAAGCGGATAGGGGGGGGAAGGTGAGAACAAGAGGGAGGGAGAGGAGGCGGCAAAGGAAGGGGACGAATGAGAGGAAAGTAGGGGGGGGAGGAAGACGGGGTAAGGGGCGATAGGAGGGGTGAGAGAAGGAAGATGGGGGTGACCAGGCTAGCTCGCTGAGCTGGCGTTTCCTCCCCTTCCATCTCCCTAAGGAAGGAAATCTGGGCAAACCTAACAGGCTGAGCGGCGGGCGGTCTGGTTCACGGGATTGTCCTTTCTTAGTTGGGGTAGTCTTGCGGCCTGAGCGTTTCAAGTCTCCTGTTTTGGGCGGGGGGGAGTAGTGAGAAGTGGAGAGGCTTAATGGGTCCTTAGAAGTCCAGTGGCTGTTTTCACAGTTGGGTTGGGGGATGGGATTCTGGACAAATCCACCGGCCATGGGGACTAGTTGGGGTGGAATTCGGCCGGTCAGAAAAGAACTGAAGCTGTTACTCCAGAAAGACCTTAATGTCGGCACGTTGCTTCTAAGCCAGGGGACGACCTGAGGAAAACTCACTGGGAACTGGCAGCACCTTGGCCTTGTCCCGTCGGAGAAGGCGAAAGTACGGGACCCAGATTCTCGATTAAGAAAAGAGGGGGGTAGGGGGGGGGAACGGTTATTAAGGAGTATCCAAGGAGTAGTTGATGACACACCGGCCAACGACGTCAAGGGAATGTGTATTAAGGGAAAACGGAGGGGGAAAGTTTGCTGGTACTAGAAGTCTTGGAAGGGAGAAGAAATGGTGACGTCACGGTCACCGCTAGTCCTCCAAAGGAATAAGAGCTGGGAGAAGTGCCATCTTGAAGGGGGGACCCGGTATTGGAAGGGAATAACACCGGGGGAAAAAAAGCCTTAACTTATTGTGGGGAAATAGGGAAAAATCCTCCTTCAGAGGGTTTCGGAGGAGGACGTTAAGAAGAGTAAAGGCTGCGGGGGGGGCGATCCGCCTCGTGAGAACGAACAGAAACTGTTCGGCAAGGAGGCAATATTGGCTGGCTCAGACGTTTGGACAAAGGGAAAGGGGAAGGCAGAGGAGAGTGGGACAACGGGAAGCCGAGCACAAGAGTTCCGATAGGTGGAAGGACAACTAAAAAAAGAACACGATCCGAAAGGTGGGGCTTTTAGGTTGACGGCGAGCAAGGAGGGCGGGAAGGGAAGGGGGGCATGGTCAGCTCTTTTACTCATCTAACCACTCAGGGTAATGGTCTCACCTCTGCACTGTCCTCTATCGGCACAAAAGGGGGGGTTCCAAAAGCGGTTACAAGACAAAAGGTCCTAGTCACTAAGGGTGACAGAAAACAGACGCTGTAAGAGGATACGACGGAACTTGTTCCCTCAATGCCGCCCAGTCCCGAAGGACACTATCTTGCTTCCATTTTTGTTTTTTTCTTGGTAATAATAGGGGGCGCTCCGGTTGATTGTAATAGAAGATCATGAACGTGCCTTCTAAAAGACGGACTTGTATGCTGTTAAGGTTTTAGGGAGTTAATCTGGAAATTCTAAAGTTCGCAGTGAAAAATGAGGACAGTGGAATCGAGATCACCGGTCTGCCTGGGTACGGGTTAGTTACCGGGAGGGCAGTAGGGAAACCAAGACAGAAGATGGAAGGAAAAAAAAATAAGAGACCGTGCTGAGCTATGGGGTACGGGATAGTTGAGCTGGTAGGGTGGAGCAGGAGGGGTGCTGGGAGGTAAGCCACTGAATTGAAGGACACTCTCCTCTTCTTCAAGGGGGAAAAGGGGATCTACGGAAGAGTTCGGTAGAAGGGCAAGGTGACACCAAGGCTCTGGGGCCAGAGGCGGGGGGGAGCTTTCCGCAATTACAGAGGTCATACCGAAGGTCTGTCCAGTGAATCGCGGAACGTTCGAAAAAAAGTCATCCCGAAGTTCCGGGAAGAAAGTAGAAAACTGATTCGCTAGAAGAGGATCCGTTCTTGTGGGGCCAAGAAAGGCAGAGGGAAATTGGGGGAAAAAAAGAAACTATGGACGGAGACAGTCAACTGCAACGTCGACACCCGTCTGAAATCAACATCCACGCGTCCATATAGCCGCATCATCTTTACATCAAAAAAAGGGGTACTGCATGCTCAACGGGGGAACATACGAAGAGCAAATTGTGGTGTCCTGAACATCTGGGTAGGTCCACTAGAAAGGAACTCTCTACAAAGAAAAAAAAAAATGTTAAGGTCCTTTCCTCCAGGGAGTCACGGAGTAATTCTGAGGAAATAAGTCACCCTCGAAAAAACACCACTTTTCCCTCTAAAATCGTACCGGGGAAGTGGAAGATTACGGCGGGTGGAGGGTAGGGGGGGGAAATATACAGCAGGTCGGTGGGTGAGTGAATTGAAAAGTCCTCGGAAATGTAAAAAAATCCCCCTCATGGAAGAACCAAAGGGCCTAAAGAGTGGGTCAATCGGGTAGACCGTCAATCAATTTAGACCCGCAAAGAAGAGTGAATTCAAAAAAACTCTAACGCCAGAAGGGGGCCCGAAGGGGTGGAGGCTTCACCGGAGGTGGACGTTGCAAAAATCAGGGGGGGATCACAAACAAACCAACTCCGAAAGTGACCCGCGTAAAGCACTTGGCGGATTTCCATCAACGATACCGGTTAAAAGATGACACCACTACTATGTCAAGTGAGGGGGAGACCCGGAAAAAGAAAAGACACCGCACCACAAAAGGTCAAAGTTCTTTGTT
>Ga0179593_1329567_pt1 | contig 12308 bp, 18 predicted proteins | sample CZODoug2_1_08_16_FD_185931 | JGI IMG/M metagenome (GOLD analysis project Ga0179593, IMG submission 185931) | Vadose zone soil fungal communities from Angelo Coast Range Reserve, California, USA - CZODoug2_1_08_16fungal (PacBio error correction) | ecosystem: Environmental > Terrestrial > Soil >...
GCGGGGGAAGTGCCAGAGTAAAGACCTCTTCCAAAAAGGGGCAATAGGATCGCCAAATCGAAAAAACGACGATGGGGGAAACTCAAATACATAGGATGACAGGACCAGGGTACCGGAAGAAAACGCCAGTTGTTAGAATAGGGAAATACCGAGACTTACATTGGGCTACAAAAGGGAAGTCGCACCGAATAGACCAAGCCCAGGGAAGGCCTCGAGAAGACGATGACCCGTTCAAGGGCCAAAAGGGGGGGGGGGGGGGGGGGGGGGGGGGGGGGGGGGGGGGGGGGGGGGGGGGGGGGGGGGGGGGGGGGGGGGGGGGGGGGGGGGGGGGGGTATGATTTGTCGTTGGGGGTCTTCCTTGCGTCCGTTTCACGCCGCCACGAACTCAATTCACCTGCCCCGATCCGCCTTGAAAGACCCTCCATCGATCCAAAGAGGCACCTCGGCCTTCTTGAACATTTTGAGTAAGGCCGGTCAGAGTTTTATCTTGCTTTGGAAAAAGAGTAAAACAATCCTCTTTTCAAATATCTGGAGGGGGAAAAAGGATGATGCCAAAAAGGAACTCCAGAAAGAGAACGTCGTTGCAGACAAGGAGTGAACAGGAGGGCGCCCAAACAAAAGGGACTAGCATGAAACAAGGAGGTACAGAGGAGGAACGAAATGAGTCAGAAGCGAAAATAACGGATCAAGGGGAACGAGAGAGGGGACCGATCTTACAGAAGGATCCAAAAAAACCAATCACATCTGGAAAGAGAGTAAAGGCAGGGACGAGCGGAAGAGTGGGTGGGGAGGGAATCCATCGGATGGGGAAAAAGGACGAGAGAAAACGAAGGTTGGAGGATGATGTGGGTCAAAGAGTTGCACGCGCGCCCAGCAGGGAGGGGGGAAATAGCAACCCCCAAAATAGTGGGGGAATCCAGAAATAGGAAAGAAAAGGGGGGACAAACAAAAAAGGAAAAAAGCCAGCACACAGGACCCAACGGGGTTTTTGGATAATAACACGAAAACATCCGGGGGAAGCTGAAGAGGGGGACAAAAGCGTCGACGAGGCAAGGGAGGAACGAGGAAAAAAAAGGGAACATGTGGAAGGGGGGGTGGGGGAAGGAGAGAGTAGGGACACAAAAACATATCCCAGTAAAGGGAGGAATAAGTAAAAGGATTGGCAGAGAAAAAAAAAAAACGCAAAGCACGACGGATGTATTGACAAAGGGCTTGGAGAAATTTTGGGGTCAAAAGAAGACTTTCATTAAAGCCGAAAGCTGGGCGGAAAAAAAAAGGGGGGGGACGAGAAAGCCAAAAAAGGAGAGCAGCAACTAATTTTGGGAACGAGGCAAAAGGGAAGGGGGGATCTCCAGGAAATCAAACAAAAGGGATGAAAAAGAAAAAGAAGGGGAGACAAGAATACGCGATGAAAAAAGAAATGAGAGAAAGGGGGGGGGGGGAAAAAAAATGAAGGCAAAAAAACCCTGTGTCAAGCACAGAAAAGGGGGCGGAGATTAATACCAGAGAGAAAAGGAAAAAAGCGAAGCAACGACACGAAATCTATAGGAAAGGGGGGGACCGAACAAGGGACCAATAACTCCACATAAAGGAAAGGGGGTCCAAGAACTGAAAGGGGCGAAAGCAAGGAGAGAAAAAAACAACCCAAGGAAAAAAAAGGATTTCCTCGTGTGCACTAGGAAAGAGAAGAGAAAGCTTCAAGAAAGTCAAAATGGCCTAAACAGAGTTTTGGTCGAAGCAACAAGAAAACAAGGGAAAAGGGGGGGGGGGTTTAAAAATTGGCAGGAAAAAAAAAAACTGGGGTCGAGGGAAAAAAAAAAGGGGGAGGAAAGGGAAAAGGAATGGGGGAGTTTTGACGAAACAAAAAAAAAACGGGCCCAGAAAAAGGGGGATGTTGATCGCCGGCGAAAGACAGGGGAAAAAACAACAAGCTCAAAGGGTTGTCGTACTAATTTCCGTTGGGAAAAACTTACCTGGAGAAAAAGAAAAAAAAAAAATCAGTACAAAACCATCCTCAAAGTGGAAGAAGATGTAGAGGGTGAAGGAGGGGAAACCGAAGCGGAAACACGCGGGCACAGAGAAAGACGAGAACACGGAATCACAGGGGGATGGCCCTGTCTAAATGCACAGAGGGACCGAAGGATGTACGAAGGGAAAAAAAGAGCTGCGGAGGTTGCAAAGAACAAAAAGGGAAACACGTCAGAGTCAGAAGGTAGAATGCAAAGGAGGTAGGTCTGGGAAGGAAAAAGAGCGAATCACGCGAGTTAAAACGGGAGATACGGGTGAATTGAAACTCACTTTCAGAAAATAGAACCGAGGAACTGAAATGGGAAAGTGAAGAAACCAAAGACAATCAAGAAATTGCAGCACGTGCAGAAAAGGGCGGAGAGACCGCGCGGAATGTGGAGAAAAGTCAGAAATGATGTCAGAAAAACCTGGGGGAGGGGCCCCAAAAGGGGCAGTCGATCCCACGGAGGGACGGCAGGAGGGAAGGAGAACGGACCTTACATGAATGCAAGCAAAAGTGCAGGCGGGATGGCTGAGTACGGGCAGAATTGGAGGGGAGGGGGTTGGGCAGAAAAAAAAAAAGCGGCGGCGAGAAAAAGTCTAAAAGCCGGAAAAAATGCACTAGGGGCGGCCCCGGGGTGGCTTCTTGACGCCGGAAAAGAGGGGAGGCGAGGGGACCAAAGAAGGCGAGTGGGAGCGGAGAAAAAGCGGAAAGGGCGTCAATGTTCCCTTGGGAGGGTCCAGCCAAGAAATAGGCGCCCTCCCCCTCCGCGGTTGTGTGTCTTTTGTGGCAAACAAAAGATCTAGGGGGGCAAAAAAAAAAAAAAAGGCTTAGGGCACGCATGACATTGGAGTCGGGCTGGGTTGCCGTATGGAACCAATGGGGCGGACGGACGAGTGGTGGTGTTGTTGAGTGACGGGGGGGAGGCCGGAGAGAAAAGAAACGGAAATGCTCCAAGTTGGTGTCGGCGCAAACACTGTAAAAAAAGAGAAAGCCCGCAAACCGTCGAGGCACAGGCGGGAAAAGGGGGGCAGCACGGCGCACTGTGAACGAGGGATTGTGCAGAAAGAAAAAAAAAGAGGAGCCAAGAAACGTGGGCAGGAGAAGCAGCAAAATGGGACAGACCAGGTACATTGAATGGGGGATCCCTGGGCAGGGGGGGCGAAAGAAAAAAAGGAAGGGGGGAGGGGAGATCACGCAAAGCCTCAAGAACCAGGGGCGGGGCACTCTGAGGGGGGTTACAACTAGAAAAACTAGGGGGGTGTAGAAGAAAAAAGAAAGAGCCTGTTTGAGAGGGCAGACGGAAAAGACTGACGGGAGTTCCACAACGAAAAAAGGGGGAAAAGTTGGGGTTGAAGAAAGAACGACAAAAGTATGGGACGCCAGTCCTTCCGGAACAAACTGTCACTTAAAAAAACCGAGGACTGTGTGGCGGGGCTACCAAGGCTTGCAGATCCAGATGGGGGGAAAAGCAAAACCATAAGGAGGGGTGACAGGGTGTCTTCGCGAGGTGGGGGGGCCGAAGACCTATGGCGCACTTTATAGGTACCAGTGACGTGAAGGGTTTCCCACAAAAGCAGGGGAAAGTAAGGTGAATGTGGCAATTCACAAAAACCCTCCTGAAATTGTTTTGTGTTTCCTTTGAGCGAAGGAGCCGTCGGCCCTGCCGATAGTCATCAAGAAGATGGTACGGTTAGAGAGTTGCTTAAGCGGGGAACGGGAATCCAAAGAAGTGTGTTGACCGCCCAGAAGAGGAGCGAAATCATGGCGGGAACAAAACGGGCAAAAATAATCTATGGGTTGGTAAAACTGGCTGACATCGGGCCCACCACTGTCCCCAAACAGGTGAACATTTGGCGATTAAAGAGAAGGACCTTGGGACGGGGACGCAGAACGAAAAGATGGGGATCAGAGAAAAAGCAATTCCCAGGGGGGACTGGGGCAACGTGGGGCAGGGGCAAAAAAATGGGGACTAACATCAATAGTCGAGAGGTGGTACTTAGAAAGTTCAGTAAAACCTACGTGGATGCGAAGCGACGGGGGGGAAAAGTGTAAGGGAAAAATTCCCCGAAAAAACCGTAACGACTAAGTTTTAACAGGGCTAGGGGGGAAGGGTGGAAAAAAAAAAGAGAAAGACAGTACCGCCATTTTAGTTGAAAAAAGGGGGGGATAATCAAAGACAGCACGGGGAAAGGCAAATATGCTCGGGACGGGTGTCCCATAACTTACCTGATCACGGCGGAAACGGGAAGGACAAACTCATCAAGAAAAACTGGGGGGAGGACGGCCAAATTCTGGCGGAGAGGGCCGAACAACCATTACCCAAGCCCTAATATCGCACGAAAGGAAAAACCAAAACAGAAACGGGGGAAAGGAAAAGAGATATAGCTGGGACTCCGGTTCTAGAAAAGATTAACCGAGAAAAAAAAAAAAAAAAAATAATGGGCGCAACCAGAAGAATGCCGTGCAAAAAGACCACCAAATTATAAAGAAGAAAAAAGAAAGAACATTGACAGGAGCGGCCCTAACAATTTCACGTAGGTGTCCTAAAAATCGAGAACATAGAATAATTAGGAAAGTGAAAAATCATTGGGCGGCAAACCGATCCACAGGGGAAAAAGAGCCGGGTAAAAAGTACGACGGGGTAACCCCGCAAGGTGGTGTTAACAACCAATGAGGGGGATAGGGGAAGCCACCCCCGAATAGGCGAAAACCGGACAAAACAAACAGACCAGACTTCGCGAAACGATGAAAGACGTCAGATTGGCCCACCTCCAAGGGTGGGAAGCAAGCACAAAAACACGTAACTTCATGAGACCCTCTGGTCAAAACGAAGAGGGGGGGCACAAGAAAGCGAATCGGGGGGAAGAACTCCATGGGGAAAAAAACAAGAGCGAGCAGACACACCCGAAACTTCGAGTACCAGGTTCAAACAATGGATCTTTGAGGAGGCCAACTTAGGTGAGGGAAAACCCAAAGAAGGAATGACAGGCACAAAACAAAAAAGATGACGGAGGACGGATCGGCGGCACAAAAAAAAGAAAAATAAGGGTCTGTGGTCCTAACTAAAAAAACTGGAGGGCCAAGACAGACGGTCTCAGAAATGGACGATAAGCCGACTCCAGACAAAGTGTGAAGACAAAGAGAAGCTTAGGATACCTGAAAAAGAATGGTTTGAGGCGAGATGAACGCAAATTGGTCAAACCACAAACGAGGGGAGGGGCAAAACTGCATGGCGTCACATAAATGGACAAAAGTGGCTCAAAACCAGGACAAGGTGTCGTGGGAACGAAAGGGGAACTTAGGGATAAAAACTGACAAAGGAGGAACGGCGAGAAAAAAAAAAAGGGAAAATCTCCCCCAGCACGAACCGGACCAAGAAGACGCCCAACGTTGATCGGAAAAAAAAAAACAACGTACAAAAAAAAAGCAAAGTGTAGGTGGAACACGGCAAGCCTCCAGGACAAAAGGCAACATGTTTTCCCGCGAGTTGAAGACGAAAAAGAAGGGAAAAAGCGGAGGCGTCCTCCAAATCATCAACACAAAAGGGAACGAAACAAGGACAGCCCTTTTCGCCAAAACAGCATTGAAGTGGCTAAAAAGCGGTGAAAAAAGGGGAGGGCTAAACATTATCGTGTCGTGTATAATCCACGTCCCGCAGGGCAAAGAGAGCAGGAAAAGCATTTCAAACAGGCCAAACACCACAAGAAAAGCCCAGAGGAAAGGGCAATTCCTAACCGAAAACCCATTAAGTTTTGGGAACAAGAAAATGGCTGAGGTTTGAAAAACGGGGGGCGAAAAAAGAGCAAGTGCCAAAGAAAGAATCGCTCGCGCGGAAAACCTAGCGCGTGGTGGAAACGAGCATGCAGTAGAACTTGAGGGGAAAAGATAACCGGAAGAAGAAGGTGATCATCGGGGGGAGGCGAGACACTTGGCGCAAAAAGTCTAAAAATTGACCGACTAAGAAAAACGCGAAATGTCCCGCCCAACGGGATTCCGGGTGCGAGAAGACAACAAAGAAACTACCGGCAAGCAAGGAAAAAAGGAAGAAAGGACGAAAGCAAGAGAGAGCAAAATCCTCGGTCAACAGGCATCCGCTACAGAGAAGGCCGGGGAAGTGGAGGCAAAGTCGTAAAATTAGGGGAACAAACGGTAAAAGGACGGGGCGACATGATGTTCCATTTTCAAGGCGTGAAAAATTATGATAATCAGCGGACTTTCCAAGAAAAGAAAAAGCGGTAAGCAGGAACTCAGAAGGGAGGACACACATTAAAAAAAACCGCGCAAAAAAAAAACAAAAACTTACTTAAAAAGAATCGGAAAGGAAAAAGGAATCAGAAACGGGGCCAGTCAATGAGCAGGGCTATATACGGAATGAAAAAAGACTATATCCAAGCAATCAAAGAAACTCGAGAAATTTATGTAGAGCGGATGGAGGGGGAGGTTCCCAGCAGCAAAAGAGACGAAAGTGCAAGGCGGGTTAAATCAGCGATTTCAAACTGGAAGCACATCAGTCGGGTGATCCGCACACACTTTCCAGGAGGGGATCCAGACACGAACCAAAGGGTGGGGGGGAAAAAAAAAAAAATAAAAAATACCTCGTACAACTGTTTTTGGGTGGTGTGGCAGGGTAAGTCAAAAGACCAAGCAGGGGGAGACAAAAAACCTGGGAAAGAGGGGAGAATTTCAGGTAGAGAGACCCGAGCAAAAAGAAAAAAGGTCGGGGTTGGAAGCGCGGGGGAGTCCCCGCCAAAGAGCTTCAGGAAAAAGTTAAATTGATCAAGTATGGCCGGAAAAACCAACAAAGGAATTTGACACAACCGGAATGGGGTATTTTCTGAGTGTGGAAAAAGAAGACAATTGCGGAGTAAAAAAAGTTTGCGGATACTAACAATTCTAGCGACATCGAAAAAAAAAGAATTGGTGGGGGGGGACAACACGGGCTGGAAGTGGTGGATAGCTCTCAAACAACAAAAAATAAAAGAGTATAATCAACAACAATGAAAGCATGAAATAAAGTGCCGCGATGAAGAGGGGAATGTTGTTTGATTCCGCCAAAAAAAAAGGGGGGTTTTGAAAGAGAAAGGAGGAACTCAACTCCAGCTCGGAATGAAAAAGGGCCAAAAGGCCACGAACGAAATCGATAACGGCGGGTTTTCCTATGTGGCCAACCCCGGGAAAGGAAAGACCGCAAAGAAAGAACCCGGGGGACCTGGAACATGGGGGCGAAAAACTACCGCAGCTTCAAACCACCAGGGTGGATTGTTGACCAGTTAACAGCGGTTCCCGCGGGACCTCGGGGGAAGAGAAGAGAAGGCTCACCGGATTTCAGAGAAAAAACATAGACACAGAAGGGGGTCGGAGAAGAAATGCAACCCCCTCCAAAAAAACCAAAACAAGTAAAACGGGATTGGGAATGCGTCAAAACAGGGGGTCGAAAAGAGGGGGGGGATGAAGTTCATTCAATGGTGAAAAAAAAAAACCATGAAATGGGGTCAGGGGACGTTGAAAAGGTGAAAAAGAATCCGAACGCTCAAGCATTATTTCAGAAATACAAGCCCAGATGACCTTTTTCACAAAAGAAGAATTTCGCAGGATTACGATTGTGTTATTCCTACCATCGGCAAGGAAGGGACCGGGGAATAACCTCAAAAAACGTGGGTCAAAAAGGATAATCCGGGGACAAACATCGTTGCAGGGGACAAAACTAAGGGACGCATTGAATCGAGACGGAATGGGGGGGGGGGGGGACGAAACAGAACGAATTTTCAACAGGGAAGATCAAAAAAGGTGAGTCTTTAATCCCGCGGATATAAGATCACACAAAGCCAACCGCCCTATTTTAACAGGAATGAAACGTGAGGGACGAGGGGGGAAGGAATGTTAAAACAAACTAAAACGACCAAAAAAAAAAACTGGGGGAACTGAGGCGAAAAAGCGGATAGAATGCGAGGAGTTGCAAAAAAAGATGGGGGGTCAAAAAGTTTGTGGGGAGTAACAGTGTGTAAAGGCAATCAAACACGGCGCGGCCGTAATAGCGACGACAAACTCGCGCAGGGCTGAGGGGACGGGAGAGGGGGTCACTGGTCATCGAAACGTTCGGGGAAGTGACGCCCCGGGGAGTTCGCGAAAAAAAAAATCACACGGGGACCACGATTCCAACGGGCGGCGGAAGTTAGCCATCCAGTTCCTCCACAAGGGCCCCAGCTGAAGCGCCGTGGCCACTCCTCCATCGGGTGGAACGCGAGAAAGATTGCGGTCATTGGAAGGGCGGACCTAAGCCATAAAAAAGAAACACCATCAGAGGGAAGTTTACCTGGGGGTTTCCCAACCTCTATCGCAGGGAGCAGGCTGACGGCAAGGAAAAGTGGGATTCAAAAAATTGTGGGGCAGTGAGTGGAACAATATCGCACGCTTGAAAACATGTTTGGGTGTTGTCCGGACTGAAAAAAAGAATCAGGACAGAGAACAAAAGTACAATGAGAAAAACACGGGAACGCAAAACGCAACGGGGCGCGCACAGAAAAAAGGGATGAAAAGGAGCATACCGGCTGGTAAACGAATGAGGGGGGGAGGGGAAACAGACTCAAATCAAAAACTTGTCGAGAAAAAAGCAAAAACGGGGAAACAACAAGCCGGGTCAACGCAAACATGATGGCTGGGGGGCGAAAGAAAAACGGAAACGTGAAAAAAAAAAAAAACCAAAAAAGGCACGCCCCAGAAAGGGGGAGGACGGGGGGGGCAAACGCGCCCCACTGGGTGCGCGATAACAAACAAGGTGGTCGAAAACAGCCAAGAAAAAAGGGAGAATTGTGAATGGAGAACCGCAGACGGCGCTTTACACGAAACGGGTTAACCCCCCTGGGGGTTGTTGAGAACTAAGACCGCAGGGGGGAAGGGGAGAGATTTACAAACAGACCCAGCGGTCGGCTGAAAAAGGGGGGAAAGTACAATCGCGAAGAACAACTCGAACTTGGTGCCGGGGGTTTGGCTCAAAAAAAATAAGTGCGTGCTAAAAGAAAAAAAGGGGAAAGGAACCGATTGCTGGCCAATAAGAAGGGCGAATGACGACGCACGGGACCAATAAAAACGTGCAAAAGCAATGCAAAACCAGAATGAGGTGGTTCAAAAATGTCGGCACAGCGCCCGTACACAGACAAGGAACGTCAAAATGTGAAAAAAAGTCGGACCTAAAAAAAAAGCGGGTGCACCGAACCAGCAAAGGGATGAAGCGGACTTCATAAGGAGTTAGATGGCCGGGAGGCGATACTGGTGTACAAAAAAGGTTTTGGGCCCCGGATGAACACAGAAAGAGGAAAACTAAGGTGGCCGCGAAAGGGAAGGGGTGTACATAAAAAGAATCCAGGGCTGCTGGGGGACCGTTTGCAGGTGGGGCAAGCCTGACGACTCCCGTCTCAGGGGAACGGAGCTCAAAACGGCTAACAGGGGGGGGTGCCTGACTAAGGGAAGAACCTTTTGGGTAATTTCGGTAAAAGAAAAAAAAAAAGTACAGCAAAGTGACGGCGAAGCCGTTGATAAAAAGAAAGAAAAAACCAGGGCAAAGGGAGGACGGGTAAACTAATCAGGAACCTAAAAAAAAAAAAGAAAAGTGAAATCGTTCGGGGGGCCAAACAGATACAGCAAGCGCCCGAAAACAACTGGTCAGCCAAAAAAAAACATCTCGCTGGAGCGGGCCCCAATACTGCGAGCCGTCCCCCTGAACCCAGGGATGCCCAACTATATCAACGGAGATAAAAACAACAAAAAAGGAGGAGAAAAGAGAGAGTAATATCAAAGGGCATAAAGCCTCCGCCATACGGGCCGCCATCAAGCACAGGCATGCCGGCAAAAAAATCAGCCAACGCCCGCATAACGTATCGCAGGAGCGAAAAAAAGGTAAGCTGATTCCAGATCGAGAAAAAAAAAGGCAACGTCCTGGGAAAAAGCGTCGATCAACCGCGCTGCACCGGAAAAAGCAAAGAAACCGTCAAAACAGCAAAAAGAAAAAAATTTTTACCACGACCAAACGCAGCAAACAAAAAAAATAGCTCACACGGGAGACAGGACAGTCCTCGCGAAAAGAAGAAAAAAAAAGTTGCAAAAAAAGCCAGGGGAAAAAGCAACAAAGAACGTGTTCACGGAATACCCTCTAGAAGGGGCGGCACCGGACGAAAAACGGAGAAAGGGTCAGCCACACGCACCAAAATAGCGCAAAAAACCAACCAAAAACTCATAATGACGGTTCCAGGAGGGAGCTCAGCTTGAGGGGGCGGGCAAACTTTTGGGACAAATTGTTGGTACGCCCAGAAATGACTAAATCGGAGCGGCAGGACGTTCGACTGTACGATCCAAAAAAGAATCAGTGGGTCGGGGGGGGGGTGCCCGAACGCACGTCCCAAAAGCGCTCAAAAGGGAAACGAGAAAAAAAAAGTCCATCGTCCGTCGAATAAACATCGAGTCGCAGAAACGCAAAGCCCCAGATGGAATACGAGTGAAAAAAAAAAAAAAACGGTTGGTCACAAAAACTGGGGGTGAATTCGACGGCAAAAGAAGTCCAACATACTTGCGGTGATGCTCAACCCAGACCCAGTGGGGAAAAGACCGCAACGGGGTCGCGAAACAAGACAGAAAATGCGGCGCAAAAAATCGATCAACTCTAAAACCAAAGGCGCAAAAGGAAAGCAACACGGTGACAAACGTGCCAACCAAGAGACACTCCAAGCCCAACGTGTAGTTTCAAGCAGGAGGAACAAATGGGACCGGCGTCCACAGCGGGTGGTCTAGAACAATTAAAGTAACGAAAAGCGAACCGGAAGCAAAAAAAGCGTAGGGGGTACGCAAAAAAAACGGACGGTCAGCCAAGGTGCGCGCGACAGGGCGGGAAGAAAATCGGGGGAAAACAGGGGGGGAATAACGCGTAAGAGGGAGCGGGGAGAGGGCGCAATAACTCAGGTCCTTCAAAAAAGAAACACCAATGGAAAGCAAGGGACAGACTAAAAAAAAAAAACACACTCCCATCGAAACAAGGGGAAGCCTAAAAGAAGCCCCGAATGGGGGGTGAACAAAATGGCTTATGTTTAAACCGTGCGAAGATGAGGAAAAAAAAACCCGTTTGAAATGACGAAAGACGCTCTCCCCAAAAAAAAAATGAGCGTTGGGGAACGAGCACACACTGGGGCAAAATTGCGCAGAAAAATAAGGGAAAAAAAAAAAAAACCCATTGGTACAGTGGGGGAAGATAGACAGACGAAAGGGGCCAACTCGATCGCCCGACTCGAAAAAAATCAGACGTACTGGGGAGCCCCACAAAAAATGCGTCGCGAGAAACGAAAAGGCACCGAGACCTTTGGGGGGAATGCCAAGCAAAACGGGGGGAACGAGGGAAAAAACTCAAAAGAAAGCGCAAAGAAAGCCAGGACAACGCAAATCGAAAGAAGCCTTGGGACAAAACAAAAAGGGAGGAAAGGGACAGTCCCTCGGTAGCATTCAACGAAAAATGGGAAAAAAGACTTTAAGTGTCGGGCAAACGGGATTATTAGTCACAAACGGACTTCAACGCAGAGGGGGGGGTGGGTCGAATTCGGTGAACTAAAAAGGGGAGCGACCAAAAAACCCAAGGGAAAACTGGGTGAAAAAACAAACGTACAGCTCACAGGAAAAAGGAGAAGCAGTCAACAAAACAGTGAGTCAAATTTTCGGCAACTCAGCGTTCGGTGTCAAGATGAAAGCACACAAGCACCATATCTAGAAGTTTGAAAAAAACGATCTGAAGATTGTCGTGGGTAAACCAACAGCGGAGGCAAAATGTCGAGACAGGATGCAAAACGCCCAACTGTAGGGTGCAGTCAACAGCCGAGCACAGGTCCCTTTGATCGCACGCCCCAAATGCCAAAAAAACGTTATCAAAAAAAAAAAAACTCAACCAGGGGGTGACGCAAGGGAAAAGCCCGACAGGTTTGTTCGGGGCATGAAAAGAAACCCTGGGTAGCTGAAAAAAGCGGGAAGCGGGGCTGAAGGAAAAAACGTCCGGACCCAAAGAAAATGAAACCAATTTGTCCGGGGGGGGGAGCAGGGGCTCGCCCAAACAAAAACCTCAAAAAAGAAAATTGAATCGGGTAAGGGTAAAAGGGGCCGGGCGGAAACCCCGCCGTCGAGGGTCAAAGGTCGCTTGGAAATTTTGTTGAAAAGAAGCGGAGGGGTATGGGAAAAAAAAGGGGCTGCGGTAAAGGGGGGGGGGGCAGGATACTCAACAATTAGTATCATACGGCAAAGAGGTGTTCATGAAGAGGAAAGAAAGGGA
>Ga0179593_1447983_pt1 | contig 12308 bp, 15 predicted proteins | sample CZODoug2_1_08_16_FD_185931 | JGI IMG/M metagenome (GOLD analysis project Ga0179593, IMG submission 185931) | Vadose zone soil fungal communities from Angelo Coast Range Reserve, California, USA - CZODoug2_1_08_16fungal (PacBio error correction) | ecosystem: Environmental > Terrestrial > Soil >...
AGCAGGAGTGGTGGGGAGAAATAGGGGCTGGGTGCGCAATGGGGCAATGCAGGCAAAAAAGTCTCTAAAAATCATGGAAAAATATTCTTAAAGGAATTATATGCAAGGTAAAAAAAGGGCAAAGGTTTAAAAATTCCGAGGGGAGGGGTATCGGGGGTTAATCCGCTTGTTCGGAGAAAGAATGACGCGAACGTCGAGGTAAGCATCCCTCAACAAATGTCGAAAAAGGGGGGGGAGCAACACTACTTCAAAAAGGAAGACTAGGCGCCGACACGTGGGGGGGGGAGCGCACCCGACGAAGCCTAAAAAAATTAGGAACATGTTGAAGGGGATCAGGACGCGGAGGCCGTATCCCCAGAATTGAAGTTTTAAACCAAAAAAAAGGGTATGTGTTCACCGAAAGGCCTCTCCCTATAGACTCGATTCTTCAAAAAAATCAGCGGGTTTGGAGGGAAAAAAACAGGGCATGCGCGCCGAGACTCTCAGGTTTCCCTGAAGGGGTTAGAGTGGAACACATAGCTCATCCTTAGAACTCAGGGAAACTACGGTTCGGAGTTGGAGGTGACAGGATTGGAGAGAGACCCAATTACAGTATTGTGCCGGGAACAAAGTATCAGTGGCCCATTGTCTACACCCTCGTTGTCTATACGAATAGAGGAAATTTGGTATGCGCACGCGGGCTACGGCGCGGTACCGGGAAAAGGGATAGTAAAAATCTTGGAGAAGCCCGTAAACCGATCACAAAAAAAAATATTCATTATACAACCACAAGCACAGAGAAGGGGGGGAATTCACACTATGCTCCTTCGGCTCCCGGAGGTACTATGGGTTTTGAAAAAAAAAAAAAACTGGTAAACTCCACTCTGAAATCCTGGCAACAGGGGGAAAAAACTTAGCAATCCGGCTGCAACGCCAGGGAGCAGCTGTTACGCTGTCTAAAACGCGGTATCAGTGGTTCGTCACGAGGCGCAGAAGGTAGAGGCACCGCGACGAGGGAAACAGGGATGTCGTCTGGCAAAGGAAAAAAAGGATGCGGCGCGAGGGGGGTCTGGAGGAAAGGGAGAAAAGTTGATTTGGTCTGCAGGGACCGAAACCGCAGCGCGAGGGTGTTGAAGGGATATTGGCAACGGGAATTGAACATGACCAATGTCTCTGTTCTGATAGTGGGCAGTAAAACGGCAAAATGGTTGCGCTACGTGGGGAGAACGGCTCTGTGACAGGAGGGGAACAAGGGTGACGAAACTAGAAAAACCCACAAAAAGGGAGACAGATTTTTCCCCCATAAGTGAGGAGGAGGATGCGCTGGGGTGGCCAAACAAGACAAGCAAGAAACGACCACGGACAAAGAATCCTAGGTGGCTCACTTTATTAGAGGGTATCGGACTCGCGAGTTAGGAGGTCAAGGAAAAAAATCGAAGAGGCCGAAGCAAGGGCAAAACATTAGCGTATGAACCAAAAAAAAAGGGCTCCAGAAGCCGGGCCCCGAAGGTTGGAGACACCGAAGGTTCTGAAAAAAGAAAGGGAATATTTGGTGGAACCTGAAGGGAGAATAAAGGCAAAAAGGCGGGGTCGCAAAAACTACAGGGATAAACGCTTCCAAGAAAAAAAAACTCGCGTACTCCGGGCAGACTCGCAGCAAATCAACCAGCCAAGGAATACGTGGGTGGGTAACTTTATGAAGGGGAGCTTCGGGGGGGGGGAAAAAAGGATCGTGAAGAGGGGGGGGGGTAAAAAACCGAAAGGGGGCAGTACGGGGGAAAAAAGGGTATCTACAGCACAAACGAATCTGGCAAGAAAAGGAACAGAAAATCTGGGGTGGAAGGAGCGGTGGATCGGAAAGGGACGAAAAAAGAAATGGCTGACCTAAGATGTGACCGATTCATAAAAAAGCAGGAAAAAAAAGGGGCAGAAAGGAAGGAAAAAAACGGACCGGGTGTCGGGAAAAAACATAGCCGAGAAATCGCGAGGTGAAGATGGAAGAACTAAAAAGAAAAAAGCGAAGAGGGGGACAAGAAAGAAGAAAAGGGGAAAAGATGGATCGGTCTAGAGGGAACGGGAAGGAAGCCTAAAGCTCTTAACACCCTCCGCAACCTCGCACTAGCGAAAAAAAACGAACGGGAGAAGAGGGAGAGGGCTTTGAGGAAAAGGACAAAAAAACTGGGAGGAAGAAAAAAAAGACTGAGAGAAAAGGAAAGAAACCAAACGCCGCAGACCTGGGAGAAGAGGGGGGGGGGGGGTTTGGGGTTGGGTGAAAAATGTCCGCTATGGAGAAAGGGAAAGTGTCGGTGAAAAAAGTTGGTTCCGAAGGAGTCGGAAAGGGAAGGGGGAAACCGAAACGCCAGATCAAAGAGGAAAAAGAAAACAAAGACAAAGGCCTGAGGGGTCCAAATGTGCGGACTTACGAAACGATTTGAAAAGAAAGGTTAGGGAAAAGAAGAGGTGGGGGAAAAAAAGGGGGAAAGGGGTTTGAGGCACAAGGCATGAAGGAAAAAACGAGCTCCCTTCGCTAAGTGCGGTGGGGAAGAGGGGAACGGGGGGTCAACCCCTACAAACCTGTGAAGATCCGCAGATCCAGCGAAAAGGAAAATGAAAATTGAAAGGCTACAGTCGCATCCTCCGGAGGTGGGAGAGTGAGTTCCATATCAGGAGTTGTGAGTTCAGATTGTAGAAAACTGCACTCTTTGTCAGATACAAAAAATTCTTACGAGAAAAGTTTAAAACATTGGAGGAACGAAGACTCAAGCACCACGTATGGACCTGGGGAGGTGGATGGGAGGAGGAGGGAAAAACGACCGCGTGAATCCGTGTATTCAAGTTAAGGCAAAGAAATAAAAAGGCCGGGGAAGGGAACCAAGTGAGGGGAAAGGAAAAAAAATGCTATGAAAAACCGTATGAGTGTAAAACTCTGGGTTAAAAACCTAGTCCGGGGCATTAGCGGAGCATCTGTGGCATGCGCACTGGGAGTCACGTAAGCGAGGTGTGACAAAATTTCAAAGGGGGGGGAAAGGGGGTATCGGACTGAACGTCGGCTTGATTTACGGCGGGAGTATCGTAGGGGGGGGACAGCGAGTGTCGTACCCACAACTCAGAAAAACAATGACAGGTGGAAATATGGACCTTTGAAAATGGGTGTTGTCCCTCTAGTTTTCGCAACGGTTGAAAGATTTGTCCCATCAACAAGGGGACATACTTAGCGGCAACCAATCTTTGCCAAAAAAGTTACCTGAGCACAGAAAAGGGGGCAGGGGGGGAAATGTGAAAGCAACGTTTGAAATCACCTAAGAAAAGAGACATGCGCGCTTTTCGGGGAAAAACTAAAACCGGGAGAAAATGGAGAGGACACGCACAAAAGAAGACCCTGGAAAAAGGAAAGACAGACAAGAATTTTATTCTGACCGTAGTCGGCGGGGGGATATTATAAGATGCGACAGCATGAGCAAAAATTGTCATATTCCAAAACCTAAAGATGAGGGAACGAATTTCTGCAGCCAAGGGCGGTCAACTTTGCAAATTTTGCCGGAGAAGCGAGGAGTTTAGCGCTGTATACCAAGAGTAACTCCCGGGGACCCCACCCGACGGGGGCGAAAACGTTTGAATTACACCCCTCGCCGGGCTTGTGGTTGTCAGTCCTCAATTTCGGAGTCGGTTTTAGCGAAAAGGGGTCTAACAGCGTCGGGACTGAAGAGGGAAAAAATACCGCGGCTCGTTTTGTCTTAATGCAAAGGCGGGGGGGGAAATCAACTATAACGTCTAGGAGCCAGGGGTTGGAATAGGGAAAAGGAAAAGGTGGTAAAGGAAAGGGGGGGGGCCCGGACACAAGTGGGCGAAAGGGGAGGGGGTTGTCCGGTCTAAATCGTCCCGACCACCAGCGTAGATAAAGTACGATCGAGAGAGAGATTGTTCCACTCCTAATACCGGAGGGAAACCAGTAGAAACAGAGTTATGGGAGTCACTTGCTGGGGAGGAAAGACCGATGGTGGACGCAGAGAGTCGATATGGAGAGGGAATTGTCGGTGTCTACATCTCACCGGTGGGCTGGTAACCATTCCGTCAAGGAGGTGCCAGGGGGGTTCTTACTTACCCGCAAAGGAATCAGTGCAACATTCTCTGGGGGCACGAAATCCAATCCAAGTGAAACCAGGGGCTCGGGCGAAAGGGGGAAGTCGACAGTTTTTCCCATTGGTCTAACGTAGGTTGGCGGTCTGATACATGAGAAGAGTCGGAAGTGGATGGTCGGCGATAACAACAAAGAGGAAGTAAGGGGGAATCTTTGAGAACTTTCGCCGGCTCATACGACGGAAAGAATCCCTGGGTCTGATTATATAGCTTTGCCTGCATCGCAAAGCTGATTAGACGCAAGCAAAGGGAGAGGGGGGGGAGACCCGGCACCACCACTTGCTGCCACGTTGTCCCTCATACTTGACACTTTCTGAGACCCGTGCCAGTGGGTTAGTTCGTAGGTCGGGCAGTGGGGGGCCGGTTCTGCGTAATACGGTGTATCATCCGGACAGCCATCAAAGATGGAAGGCGGTGGTCCTCCTTGAAAAAACTGCCAGTTCTTGTCGCCGTCGTTGTCTAGACCACGCTCTCGAAGGACAGCACCAAGAGTTCTAGCGGCGCATCAACTAATAGGAATATTGAGTTAGTTTCCGTTGGTGTCCAGTTGCTGAAGCCGGAATTGGATTTGAACGCCATTTACCCTGGAAGTCGCCTGGCAAGTACGTAGATGATTGAAGCGGCCAAGGGGGAAAGGGGAGAACCGATCAAGCTTTGAGTATTGTCAAGATCGGAGCCGCAGCAGACTACGCTCAGTCTTGCAGGCCACCGCCCGCGATAAGGAGTAGAAAACATTGTCAAAGCTACTTAAACGCCGGAAACGGAAGACTCTGAAATCACACCGCACAAGAGCAAGGAACGCAGGGGAGTAGTGCTGAACAGAATTGGAAAACTTGTTCGCGATTTGTTGACTCAGCATATCTGCAAACGGGGTACGGCAGCCGGGTTTTACCTGGAGGGGGGTAGATTTCACCTGAATTCGAACAGATGGAATAAAGCATTACAAAACAGATACCGACAAAGAGATAGTAACGGATCAGCAGGCAGGAGGAGGAAATGCGACTCTCACAAAAAAAAGGAGGACAAGAGTTAAGGTTCCCTGCCGGGAGAGCCGACTTCTCGTGGGGGGGCGATACTGTTAATCGGCGGATTGCTACTATGAAGAATACAAGATGGAACCTCAAAGAAATCTCAATTTAAAAAAAGCAGCGCAGGCGAACAACAAGTTTTTAAGACGGAATGTCAAACACATAATCGGGAGAAATAAGAAGGGGTTTAGTTTTCGGTCTAAAGAAAAGAAGAAAAAGGGAGTTAGGAGTGGATTGGGAGTGGGGGAATCGCAGGCCGAGGGTACGGGTGCGGTAATGAAGGACAACCGGCGATCTACTACTTCAAAGGGTACCAGAGGGTGGGCAGGTGGAACACGGAAAAAGAAAAAGCACAGACTTGACAAGACAGCAATGCGAAAAAGGAGCACCGTGCCCTGCCATAATCCAAATATCATCTAGGTAAGCAGTCTAAATTCGGGGAATGGCGTTAAATCAAAAAGAAAGATAAAAACGGGACACCAGGAACGTAATACACAGAGAGGTCCATAGTTGAGCGCAGGATACTATATTTGCTAGGGGGGGGGGGGCTGGAAATTCGTTTTCCCGTGACCGTGGACGTTTCAGACAACAACGGAAGAAAAATGGGGGGGGGGTAAAGATTGTATCTTGGAGAGTGAGTATAGAAGGATACACCGTATGTTTACGTCACAGAAATGCGATTCATCGAAAAACCAAAAACAAAGGGGGGAAAGGGGATCCATTGCTTCTCCGGAGGAGAAAAAGGAAGCAATTCGTTGTCTAAACCGACGGTTCGGGGCAGCTCTGAATCGGGTGGACGCCTGGCACTGGAAGGAAAGGAGCTATGCAATCAACCCGGGTACTCGGGAAAAACGCGCAAGTGGCAAAAGTAACAAAAGCCATATTTGGGGGAAGGGGGTTAGTCATCCGAGGGGTGTTTCCAAAGAATTCCGACGAAAGCGGCGTGTAATGCAGACCGCAAGACAAGACGACCAATGGTGGAAAAACTGGCGAAGCTGCCAAGGCGCGAGACGAAGGTGCAGACTAGCCGGTTGGAGAAAAAAAGAACCGCAGCGATGTCATTGGTACTTAAGGGCGCGTCAATTACATTCGAAGGGGGAGAAAGGAAAAATTGTCAACCACCCACAAGGGGGGAGAGGGTAGAACGTACCTACAAATTCCTCGGGACTATCGGCTCTAGGGCGTCCCAACAAAGGAAAAGGGTCAAGTAGACCCAGCCTCAGTGAATGCTGAAAAAGATAAATCTGAGGGAGGGTTTCCAGAACTTTGAGGAATTTGACACATCGCTACGAACCTCTAATGTTTAGGGGCTCTCGTGGGCTTGTGAGGGACCGATTGAAAAAAAAAAAGTAAACCTTACCACATCCGAAGGGCGAAAGTATTTGGTGGCCGGGCCAAAAAAGTGAATCTTTGAAGGGGACCCCTCGGGTGTCGAAAAAAGAAAGAACGGGGGTATCAGAACGTAGACTAAGGAAACGCGGCGGGGTGTACCTGTCCATACTCAAGGCCAGGGATCTTCTAATCCAAGGTTGCAGCTAAACAGAATCCCACGGAAGAGGGGGAAACAATCCACACACAGGGGGTTAATTCAACTGCGCCGTCGGACCACAAGGCCGGTAATACAGGGGTTGGCAAACAATCACAGTAACTTGGAAAACAATCGCGACTCCGCAAAAAGGGCAAAAAAAGGGAAACTAAATAAATCCCCGAACGGCAAGAGGGGGGGCTTCACCGCGTAAGAAGGAAAGGGGGTTGCTATCGAAAGGTTGCGGTCCCATAACATCAGTTATCGCACCGAGACGCTGTACATACCCAAAAGATTGTCGCCGGGCCCAGGAAACACTGGTTCACTAGGCGGACGTGAAGGAAAGAATTTAAAAAGTGGGGTCTGAAGGGTGAACGAGCGCGCAGGTATCGGTGTTAAGGATGTTATGAAAATGGGCAACCGGTGGAAATTGGGAAAAAAACCCGGTGACGGGTTAAAGGATCTTCGGGACAAGAAAGTCTGCGTACTTAAGGTCAAAAACAAATCGGGGGGGAGTGAGTCTTTCACCGTTGCGACCTAGGAAAAAACAAAAAAAAATCAAGGTCAGAATCTTTTCCCAAATAGGGGGAGAGATGGAGAGAAGGAAGACAATCGCCCGCCGATAAGAAAAGAAAAAGAAGACAACTCCGGTCATTGTACAGGAAGGCGGACATCGAGGAGTGAGAAAAAAGAGATAATGTAATTCAAGGACGGGGCACAGGGCCACACCGTGCGACAGAAAAAAAACCCACCGGCTCAGACCCGCTAAGTTCCCTCGGACCGGGGTGCACTCACAACCGCCTCAGAGAAGGGGAACGGTTTGGGGGAGGGGGGGGTTGGGTGGAGAAAGAAAGTGGATAGAACGCCATACGCATTTTCACGGGGGGGGCCACGCTTGACTACAGTACACGCATTTCCCGGAAAGCGGGAGAGAGAATCCGGACGAGAACTCCATGAAAACGTGGTGAAGGGGAAAGAGGAAAAGGGGCACTGTCGGAAGATCTAGGTTGTTAAAACTCACCAATCGAGGAGGGAGTCACAATCTTAAACTGGCTTCACAACGAGGAGGGCAGAAAAGGAGGAGGAGGGGGGGGGGGGAGGGACGGTATAAGACATTGCGTAGGGGCGGATGTCTCTTTCGGATCGAAAATAGTTTGTCAAAGGGTCTTACACAGAAAAGAAGGGACAGAAAGACAGATAAGGGATCGTAAAAGGCAAGGAAGGGGGGGGGAAATAACACTTAACCGGGTTTCATAGACTCGCGCGTTACTTCCATGAAAAAAGCGTCGACTTCCTAAGGCACAAGCAGACGTGACAACGCAGCAGAAACGGGGGAGGAGGGAGGAAGGGGAAGCTTTATATTAAAAGGTTCCGAAGAACGGAAAGAGAGGGGAAAAGAAAGAAAAAAAAAAAGCGCACTAGCGACAATAAAAAAAAAAAGAGCGAAAGGTGACTGGCGGGACGGGAATAGACGGCCTTCAAGAGGTCGCTCGAGAAAAAAACAAACAACAGGAAGGAGGGGATGAAAAAAAAGGGCCCGATTTATATCAACGGAAAAAGAAGACTGTATGAAGTCGGTGGGGGCTTAGTGGCCAGCGAGGTTGTCAATGATAGGGTTTTTTCATTAGAGGCGGAGGGAGGGGGAATAAAACTGTTCGCCGCGACGCATCAGCTCAAAAAATAAAGATGAGAGGGTAAAAAAAGGGGTGAAACGCGGTCAACCTTTCAAGAATGGTTAAGGAACATCTCTATTGACAGAGGATGGGACCTAACCAGGGAAGTGGGAGGAAAGGGGAATTAAACGGCGAGGAGTGATGGGGGGGGAGGAATCTTGTGGAAACTTTCCCCTAACAACTTGGGGGAGGAGAAGAGAGCAGAAAAAAAAAGAAGAAAAGGGAAAGGGGGATAAAAACCTGTAACTCGAAGAAAAGAAGGAAGGTGAACTGGTCTTGGCCATATCGGTTTGGGGCCTGTAATAGGCGTTACGACTGGGGAAGTAAACTCGAGGGGAGTTTGAACAAAAAAAGAATAGGGTGGAAAAAGAAAGGGGGGGAAGTCATAATACTCTAACGTCCCTGACCACGTTAAGGGGCGGTTGATGGAGGGACGGAGAAGAATTAAAGAACAGGGGATGTTAGGAAAGCAGGGTGGGAAAGGAAGGGGGTGAACGCAGGCAACGGAAAAGCGTAGAGGGGGGGCCGGGTCCTTCTTTTCCATAAAAATAGAGGAAAAAAGGAGGAGTGGATAAAAGGAAGTGGGGAAAAAAAAGGCTGGAAAGAGAGGAAGATTTTCAGAGCAAAGTTGTGAGGAATCACGGCAGCAAGGGGGGGGGTGTGGAAAGCGGAAGGATCTGTTTTCAGAAAATCGCGAAGTCAAAGTGGGAAAGACGGAAACAGGAGGCGGGAGGTGGAAGAGGGGAGGGATGGCGGACGGGTGGTCCCAAAAGAACTCAAGGGGCAATTCGTGGAAAAAATGGACCTTCCCTGGGGGGTTTTGCTCTTGGGGGGTCAACAGGGAGTGGGTCCCAGCAAAACGAGGAAGAAAGAAATGCGCGGCAACAGATCTTTGCCGTGCCAGATCTCTCACATACAGGGGGAAGGGAAATTGCAACAGGTTGGCCGAAGAAAGAAGGAAAAAAGAGAAGGAGGGAGCAGGGTTGAGGGAAAGAAATAAAATTGGGCGAGCTGCAAAAACAAAGCAGAGGAATCCCTTTTCAGGATGAAAGACATCTTTTGAAAAGGGATACGGCGCGATTGTACGATATGAGGGGGGGAGGAAAACTGGGGGACGCACAAAAATAGCATAAGGCGGGTATGCGGAACAGACTTCAAGAAAAGAGGGAAAGGAGGAGGGGAAGAAAAAACTCCCTTTTTGGGCCGGGGGCCGGAGGGGGACGAGGAGAGGGGGGGAAAGAAGGGATTGGGGACACCAAAGGACTTAAAGTGCAGCGAATGAAAAAGAGTGGGGATTACAACAGGCGAAGGCGTGGGGCTTGGATAGTGGAAGAAGGGAGGTAACGTGGGGGAAGAGTTTTCGGAGGAAAAAGGGGGGGGGCTTTAAGTAAAAAAGGTATAGAGGGGGTCCAGGTTAAACGCATCCGTCGTTGGGGGAGTCAGGAAACTGGCTGTCAATAACACCGAAGAGGGAGGGAGAAGGCGGTAAAAAAGGAGGAGAAAAGGTGTCCCTATACTGGGGGCCAAAAAAAATCACTGTCGAAAGGCTGGGGGTGTTCCGGGAGAAGACTCCATAGGAAAGGGAAAAAAAAAGAAAAGGAGGAAGGGCATTCACAAGGAGGGAGCGGGAGTTGACAAATAGAAAGCACCGATTTAACAGGAGGCGGAGAGTTAAGATGTCAAGGCTGCTGGGGAGGAGGGAAGGAAAAAAAAACGGGAGGGAGGGGGGGGGGGGAGCATAAAGGTCAGGAATGGTCGGGGGAGGGATACAAATCCGGGGGACCGGTGGGCTTGTTGAAAAGAAGGAAAGTTCTGCCAGGGGCGGTACCGGGGAAAAAAAAGAGGAACAAAGGGAATTCGCAGGCATCGGGGCGAGAATCACTTTGTCTTCTTCACACGGAAAACGCCTTTGAATCGGAGAAAGGGGGTAAAAAGGGAAAGGGGGGAGAACTTGGAGGGGGAGGAGGAAGTCCATAGGGAAAAGGAGTAGGAACTTTGGGGGATTTGAAACACCTGCAGGGAAAAAAACGCAAAACGACTCTCGGGATAAGTGGGGGATCGGGGACAAGGTGGGTGGTAGGGAAAGGTAAGAAGAAGGAGGGGGAAGAGAAAGGTCAATGAGGGGGTCACCGTTTGGAAGAGTCCATGCGCAAAACCATAGTCGGATGAGAACAATAACTGCTAAAAATTAGCAACGCAAAAAAAAACGAAGGGAGGACGTGAAGAAAGAAAAGCTTAATACGTCGGGATGAGCCCTTGAAGGGCTGGGGACGTTCGGATTGGGGTAGGAGCGGTAAAAATAAAAAGGCGTAAAAAAGGGGGGAGAAGGACCGAAAAAGGAGAATGACCAGGACAACGTGAAAAAAAGGAGCCAGTTGAGGGGACTCCGCCGTCTGTTTGTCACAAACACTCAAAACGAAGGGAAAGAACGAATGGAAAGAGCCCAAAACTATTCTGGAGAGAGCAAGAAAAAAAAACGTAGGAAGGAGAAAGGGGAGGAGGGGTACCTTTGGGGGAAAGAAACAGGCTGCAGGCCAGGGAAGGATCGACATACCCTGTACGGGGCGGAGGAAGTACGTATATGGAGTTTGGATGAGAAGTCTCCAGGTCAAGGGGAAAGAAGAGAAAGGAGGGAAGGGGGGGTGGAAAGAAGAAAGAAGAAACTAATCTAACTCCGCCTCAGTTGGTGAGGTCCCAGTCAAAGAGGCTGACGGGGAATTAAAGGAAAAAAACAAGAGAAGGGGGTTTGGAAGGGAAAGTCCAAAAGGGGGGGGAAGAAGTTCAGGCGCGAGGTGGACGAAAACTCCACTCAGACCGGAAGAGACCGCACTGTCTATGGCTGGAAGACTTGGAACTAAAACATGAAGAGGAGGGGGGACAAAAACGAGAGAGGAAAAATTGTTTCCCTGAAAAAGCGGGGGGGGGATGGAGATGGAGTTTGCGGTCGCATCTGGACTCGAAGGAGCAAATAGAAGGAGAAAATCAGGGCACAATTACTCAAGGAAAAGAGAGAATAAACGGAAAAGGAGAGAATAGAGGGATAACCGTGAACGAGAGAGAAAACAAAAATGCGTCAAAGAGAAGGCTGTCATTCAGAAGTAAGGAAAATTCCTGCTTCTACCAAAGGTAGATCTATGGAAAGGAATAGGGTGGGACAGGATGGGGAATAATGGGATAAGGATTAGATGGAACGACGAAGAATATACATTTAACACGCATTCGCAGCTACAAAAGGGGGGCAGCTACCCTGTTCCCCCATCTCGCGAAAGAAGTTTTTTAGGGTACCAAAGAGAGGGGGAACGACAGTGCGGTAGATTGAAGGGCAGGGGGGAGTTGGAATTGGGACCAGCGCGCAGAAAAGAAGGTAAGGGGGGGGGGGGGAGAAGGACAACAGGAGAAGAAAGACTGGGGCAGGAGGGGGCCTGGTGGTAAGACACTATCGTTCTAAAGGCATCCGAAGGGGGGAGGACACATCAAGCTTGATAGGAGCTCCCTTTCAACTTGCGCCGGAGAGAAAAAGAAAAGATAAGTAGGAAAGGAGAAAAGTAAGGAATCGTGGCAATAAAAGAAAGTCAAAGGTAACAAAAGTGGAAGAAGGAAAGCCACTCTTCCATATGAGTTGATGCAAAGATCCTAAGAAAGGGAGGGGGGTTCTTTCGGCAATAAAGGGATTACGATCGGCGGGGGAAGACAAAAAGAACAGGAGAAAGAAAGGGGGATTGTTTAAATGGGAGAAGTCCATCATTGATGGGGGTGCGAGATCAGATTATCACAGAAAAGGGGGGGTAAAAAAAAGGTGAAAAATGAAAAACAGGACGAAAAAAACAGAAAAAAGGGCACGAGGAGGTTCATCTGCGGGACACTATGAAGGGGGAGCCCACAGCAATTCGGGGGGTGCCGGTCGACCTATAAGGGGAAGGGGGAAAGGGGCAATCAAGGGGGAGCCTGCACATGAAAGGAAAAACG
>Ga0179593_1519311_pt1 | contig 12308 bp, 20 predicted proteins | sample CZODoug2_1_08_16_FD_185931 | JGI IMG/M metagenome (GOLD analysis project Ga0179593, IMG submission 185931) | Vadose zone soil fungal communities from Angelo Coast Range Reserve, California, USA - CZODoug2_1_08_16fungal (PacBio error correction) | ecosystem: Environmental > Terrestrial > Soil >...
AGTCCTTAATAGAAAAGGGGGGGGTTTGGGGGGGGGGCACCACTGAGGCGAAACGCACCGTAGCAAGTACGTAATTATCGGCCGGACTTGCTCGGCAGACCGGGAAAAAGATGGCGAAGGACTTTGTGGAAAGAAAGCAAAAAACTATTGGGAAACAAAGGACAATCCCCTTGTAGTCCGTGTTGGCGTAAAAAATAAAAGAGGTTACCTCAAACAAAAAAAAAGCACGTACCAGACATAGCAGGCAAAGAAAAAAGGAATTGGAAGAGGCTTGGTCCCTAGGGCTACTCAACAAGCGCTCCACAGGAAACTGTTTAATTGGGCAAAGAAAAAAAATAAAAAAAATCGACTAAAAAAAAACTTAATAGTTGGGAGGGGGGAACTACGGGAGGGGGAAATTAAAAGAAAAAACCGCAGTGCCCCTGCGCAAAGTCCAAAAATCGCTATCCGTAGGGATGGGGGTCGAGTCCCGGTGGGGGGGCAAAAGGGTTGGGCTGGATTTCCATTTTGGGAGGGGATTCGGAAAAAGTGTCCGAAAAGGAGCCATGATGAAGAGGGGGCCGTAGGGAAATGACAAAAAAAGGGGTTCTTACAAATTCGCCAACCGAAATAAGTACCAAAAAAGGCAGGTCCTAAGGGGAAAAACCACAAGAAAAAAGCAAAAAAAATAAGCAGGGAAAATTCCTCCCCAAACAAGGGTCCGTTAATATCGAAAACGGATTCGAAGGAACATCAGGAGCGACTGAAAAAAAGGGTAAGGGGGTTCACGAAAAACGGTTTCCAAGTCGATTAAGGGGGGGGGGAATGAAAAAGGGTAAATGGAAAGAAGTCGCTGGGGGGGGGAACTTGCAGAAAAATATCAGAAATTGAACGCAGAACGACTTACCGAACCGAAAATAAGGGAGGAACAAGGAGTTGTCTATAAAAGGTCAAAGGGGATGGAACTAAAGGGTACAGAGCACGGCCGAACGCCACAACCCACAAACCAAAAAAAAAAAACGAAAAAAACGCCCTTGCGGACAGAGGACAAAAAAGAAAGGGGTTTGGAACGCGGGGGGAAAGGGATTGAAAAAGGCCTTTAATGGGTTTTCTGGTCGCGTTGAGCTTAAGAATAGCAATCCTGAAGGGAAAGAAAAGTCTGGGATACACAAAAAAGCTTGCAACGGAAAAGGGACCAAGGTGGGGGGGGGAAGGAGTAGGCTGGAAAGAGCAAAAAAAAGGGAGTCAGACAAGACTTGGGGGTTGACGGGAAACGGAACAATACAGACACACAGCTTGTCTAAACGGCTTATGTGTAGGAACTGAGGAGGAATCAAACAAAAAGGGTTTGGAAAAGAAGCAAACAATAAAAAACAAACTCGGACCGGCCCCTGTGGTTTATGGGGGGGAGGCTAATCGAGACAAAAGAAAGGGTAAATGCAAAAAAAAAAAAAAAATAGGGATTCGGGGAAGAGGAGGAAAAAAGCAAAGAAAGACTGACTGATCACGTTACTGTGGGGTCCTCTGGAAAAAGAAAAGCCAGGATCTCTGTTACCAAAAGGAAATCAGGGGGAAAGAAAGAAGAGTAGTTGGGGAGGAGGGAAAGGGAAAAAACACTGAGAATTTGCAACCAAACCAGCGAACTGGTCCGGACGAGTATGGTTTAAGGGCCAAAAACAAAAACCGCAAAGTGGCCGGTCAGCCGCCTTTGAGAAAAAAATAATCCGGGGGGGCTCTCTGCCAACAGACCCCGGCCAGCCGCTAGCAGCCCTTTAGACTTCTAGCGATCGGCCCAAACTGACGAAACGCGGAAAACACCCAGGGTTAAGGATAGGGTACGATGGATGGGAAAGAAAAAGGTGCCGAAAAGCCCGGGGAGTTGCTCAGGCTTTGCGGACAGCTCCAGGTTTGAAGGAAAGGGGGAAAACGTTGAAAGGAGTCAGAAGGCAGGTTATTTAGGGAGGCTAAAAGAGGTCTGGACGGACAGCAGTTTCGGTTGGGGGGGGTGCAGCTTAGATTCAGGGATGGGAAAAGAAAGGAATGCACGCGCAAGAGAGGGGGGCAAAAGCGTTGGACCCCCGACAGCCAAATCTGTACACCTATTTCTGAAGCCCTTTAACAGGATGTAAAGGAAGAATCCCCGATTTGCGGGGAAAAAAAAAAAGGTAAGGGAGGAAGCTTCATTGTTAGGGGCACTACCTCCATGGCGAGAAGTGAGAAACTCCCGCAGTGAGGGGGGATATTGATGTGAAGGGGGGGGCTCAGATAAAACGTTATAAAAAGTCCGAAAAGTTTGAATCGAAGTGGGGGGGGAAGAGGAACGCGGGGTCGAAGGAACTTTATCCGCGAGCCCGGCTATAGAAACTGGAATCATCTCGAAACCAACAACAACGGGTTAAAGAGAATAAAGGAAAAAGTCAGAAGAAAAATCGCAGGAAGAATCCATAAAAAAAAAATCAGTCGGGACGGATGATCGGATGGGTCAAATGTTCGCTTGGGGAAACGGGCGATGGGAGGAAAAAAGAAAAGACAAAAACAGACAAAATGGGAGAAAAACAAAGACCTTAGTCCCCTGAAGCAATAACTGGAGAACTGGGGGACTAGAAGTACCCGACAGGGGGAAATGAAAAATCGTTCCAGAGGCCGGCAAAGGAAAAGGGGGAATGGGCGGTTAAAAGAACGGGGGAAAGAAGAAAGAGCAGAGGCTCCTTAAAAAGTGGGTTGATGACCAAGAGGCCCTCCAGGGGATGAAAAAATACACCGGATTAACAGCCTGTTGAAGGACAAGAATGGAACCCTTACACGTGGAACCCCGAGAGGTTTAACCACCGGACGGCCAACGGCGGAGGCAAGGAACCGACCTGAAAAGAAAAAAAGGGGAAAGATAATGTGCAAGACCAAAAGGGGACGTTAGAACTGAGGGAAAAAAAAAGGGGCGGACGGGGGACACCAAAGCAACTTCTCTACGGGGGGAAAGCCAAGGAAAAACACTAGTAGACTGATAAAGGCTAACGCGCTGGGGGACATAAACTGTGCTGAAATTAAAAAGAGGATTCGAGAGGGCTAAAAAAAGAATGATAGCCGGGGGGGGGAAAAAAGAACGTCGTGGGGGGGCAAGCCACAAGCGTCGGAAAGGAAGTAGTGGCTGAAAAGGGGTCCAGTTGAAACGAAGGCACGTGATATCCAAAAGGACGGGACGCTGGAGTTGACGAGAGGGGCGAGGGGAGGTTGCCCTATTTGGTAACAAAAAGGATACTCGGCTGTAGGAAGCCACCAACGTCAAAGAGCAACTCGTAAATTGTGTGGGCAGAAGACGGACCTGAGCTTTTCACAAAAAAAAAAAAAAAGGGGGGTATGTTTTCTCTTCGTGGGTGCAAACGGGGAAAAGCCATTCACAACGGGTCTCAACCGCCAAAAAAGCAAAACGGGTCCCAGGGGGCCGGATGGGGGGGGGGGGAGTCGAAAAACAAAACAGGGGGTTGGGCCACACGTCAGAAAACAAGGACCGAATCGGGACCCGCAGGGGGGTGGGGGGGGAGAGGGTCGGAGCACAAAACCAAAAGTTTGGTTATGGGAAAAAAGTTGTCAGCACGAAAAGGAAAGAAGGTTGGTCCCCAGGAGTCACCACAAGGGGGTACCTGGGGATGGGGCCGCCTCAAAGCCCCAAAAGGCGGGAAGCCAATGAAAGTGGGAAAGGGAGAGCCGTGTGAAAAAAAAAAAAAACCCCAACTTAAGACTAAAAAACGAAACTAAATTGTAAAGGAAAAGAAAAAAAAATACCAGCCAAAAAAAAGCTGGTTGAGAAAAGAATCCAGAAAGGGGGGACGTGTGTGTTGGAGGAAGGCGGGGGGGGCGGAGCGGGGAGAGGAAAAGGAGCAAATCACACGATTGGGAAATGACAAGCCTTACCCCTACGGCTGGGTTTAAACCCCAAAGTACAGTGAGGCAGGAAAGGGACCCTGCAGTACTGGGGAAAAAAAAATTCAGGGGGGGGAAAGGAACAAAACCAAAAAAAAATCTCCTATTGTCCAAAGAACCTCAAAATGGAAAAAAAAAGGCTAAAGGTTTTTTGAAAGGGGTGTGTAACCTGTGTTGTGGAAAAAATCAAAGAGGCTCAGGGAGTTAATAAGACTGAAATCCTGGGTAATGCCTGATAAAAGATTTGTAAAAAGAGGAACTGAGTCACAGAGCGGGGGGAGTTGGAATGGGGGTGTAAAGGGGCATTAACCCAATGGCTAATCCGAGGTTTGGCTAGGGCGAAAAAAAGGGTCTCCAAAAATGGGGAATAGTCCCTGGAAGGATTGGAATTACGACTAATTGCAATACCGGGGGTAAAACAAAAAGCAATCGATACTCGCCAAAAAGAATTGAGGTCAGGAAACAATGGAAAAGAAGTCGGGGGATGGAAACTTTGTTCGGATATTGGATTGGACAAGCAAGTTAAGAGCTGGATAAGCAGGCCTCCAACGCCAAGGAGAGCGTGACCCGGGGAGTAGTTTGAAAAAAGAGTTTCATGGGTGAAAACAAAAATAAGTTGATGAGGAGGGAAATTGAGAAAAAACAACGACAAAAGCAACTAATGAGAATCTGACTGCTGGAAAGGGAATGGGAAGGGGGTCGGGGGGCTTAGTGAACAATCAACCATAGACTATTACACCGAAAACAATAGAGGGGACTATAACCCGGAAAAAAAATAGAAATAAGACATGGAAAAACTTCCTAAAAAACGCCACTGAAAAGGGTAGGATTCCTTTGGGGAAAAACAAGCCTCAGCATAAAGAAAGAATTCCAAGTATCCTTGGGTTTGGGTGGAGTCTTATAAATAAATTTTTTTCAGCCAAGGTGACACAATGATCATTCCCAAAAAGCAAGAAACAACAGGAATTGTATGAAAAAAAGAAGAAAAGAAAATAGGAAGACAGGAGAAAAAGGGTTTTTTCCTTGAAAGAAGAAAGAAAAACCCGTGACGGCGACTTTGTTTTTAAAAAACAGAGGAAGAGTATCAGGAAGAAGACAAAAAAGATAAAAAGATGTTCAAAAAAGACGTTCTTTACATATTCCAGTGTAAAGGCCCGATTTGAAGGGTGCAATATTTAAATCATGGATCAAGGAATGTGAAAAAAAAGGAAAGACCATGACCTTACAAGGGAAGAATATAAACTGAAAAAAATTCGTATCTCGGGAAAACAAAGTAGATACCTGATACTGTATGTTGGAAAATTAAATACAAAGTCACGGGGGGCAAATTTAATGAATATCCTGGGAAGCTACTAGTTGCAGGGCGAAGGCCAACCCCCTGCTCAAGAATATCAAGAACCGAAAATTGGTAAGTGGGGTCAGTCTGGTTAGGGGGGGAGAGAACAAAAACTGATTGAAGATAACGGCCGGGGGATGGAAAAGGTGTCTTGTCACCGAGCGAAAACCAGCAGGTGAAAAGAAAGACTTGTATCACCAGACAAAGAAGGGGAGGTTGGGAGCCAAATAACCCCCCAACACTTAATCACCATTGGGGGGAAACCGTCAAAAAAAAAACAAACTCTCATCGAAAAAAAAGAAAGGGTCGAATAGGGACGAAAGTTACAATTGTGGGGGGGGAGGAAAGGATGGAAACAACATCAGCCCTGAGCCTCCATTGAGTGGTGGGAAAACCGTCTTTCAAAAGGGGACAGTTGTTCGGAAAAAAAAAAAAAAAAAAACAAGCAGGGGAGTGGGAAAAAAGTCCGGAGCTTGGGGGGGGGGTAAGCAAAATCCAGAAAAAAGTGGAAGCCCGACTGGGCTGTACCGACGGGGAAAGACCATCACATGCCGTGGGTAAGGAAAACAAGATCCATTGAGATCAACAATGAAAAATACTAAAAGGACACAACAAGCAAAGAAGCCTTAAAAAAAAAACCAAGGTCAAAAAAAAAAATTCGTGCCTTCAAAACATATTGGTCCTTGGGGGATTTGAAGTCAAGCCGGGGGGTTTCGGGGGGAAAAATTGAAAGACATGGGTTAAAGCGGAGCCTTACAAAAAAACTGCAGGGGGGAGGGGTAGACGTCTCGCATCCAGTAAAAGGTCCCCGGGGGGGAGTCGGGAAAAAGTAAAGAAAAAAGGCAAACGTGAAAGACTTCAATAAAGAAACTGGTTGGGGGGGAGAAGACTACCAAAAAAAAAAACATAAGGGGGGGAGAGGGGAGGGGTTTCGAATAAAAAGGTTTGGGTGGGATGGCAAAGTCCCCACTCGCCAAATGGAAACACCCAGAAGGGGGGGAACGTTTGAAATGTGGGGGAGGGCGGAAAGGGGATAAAAGTTTCCAAAGTGAAAAAGCACAAATAGGCATTGGGAAAGCTTTACGCGCCAAAAAACAAATAAAAAAGCAGAAAGTATACACGTTGAAAAAAAAAAATTTTGAGAGGAAGGGACATAGTGTATTAAGGGAAAAGCAGCGAAGAGCAGCAACACTTAACTTCAAAATGGCTCGGGGAAAAAAAAACAGGAAGAATTGCACACAGACCTCAGACCAACGGATTTCAGGGAAAGAAGGACTGGATATGGTTTGCCCAGAAAGGACAGAAAATTCGTGAAAGGGGACTTGACGCCCCGTGCGACAAAGTTAAAAGGAATTTCCCCAGCGACCCAGAGCAGGGGGAGGGGAGCAAAAAATTTCTACTGCAAGAGAAGTAGACATACTCAGTAAAAAAAAGGGTCAAGCCACAAATTGTTTAAGGAAGTAATGGGATGGGGGGGAAGATACGTTGTACAAGGAACAGAAGAGACTGAGGTTATCGGTAGTGCACGACAAAAAGCGACCATCAACTTGGCTGAAGGGTCCCCCAAACTATCGACGCGCCCGATCACGGGAAGAAAAAAAGAAGGGGTGCTCAAAAGGCAAAGGAGGGATGGAGGGGGGAAGTTTTACGAAGGTTTGGGGTCCATAGGAGGGCGACCTCATAAAGGTCTTTGGAGAAAAAGACAACCCAGGATTCCCGCAAAATAAAAAAAAAAGCTTGGGGGGAAGTGGTCCCACCGTAGGAAAAAAAAGAAAAAAGAAGAAAAAATTAAAGGGAGCCCCTCAAAGTTTCACAAAAAAAAAAAGACGGGTATCAAACTGGAATTATGACACGAAACCTCAGGGGCGAACTAAGTTGCGGCGGGGGGGACGAAGAAAGGGGGATTGGGGGGGGTCTGGAAAAACTATACAGGTATAAAGCGCGACATTCGAAAAAGGTTGGATCCAATGGGGGTGGACGCGAGGGAATAACTTTTTGGGGAAGTGAGAAGGGAGGGGGACGAGGGGTCAGAGAGAGGAACTTGAGGGGATGATCAACAAAAAACAAAAGGAATGGAAGGAAAGAAGAAGAGATGCACAAGTCTAGTCTAAAATCGCATTTCCCGCGGGGGGAAATAAAGGGAAGAAATTCAATAGCGAAGGAAGCAATACTGGGTTCTAAAGGCGTAGGGAGAATGGGATCGTTAACAAAGAAACTACCAAAGAAGCCGCCCCGCGCCACTTAAGAAATTGGAGCAACTTAAGTAGTGAAAGAGGGAAAATTACCGAAAATGGGAAGGGAAAATCAGGTACAAATGGAAGGGGGGCTATTGAATGGCGTCGTGGGGTCAACGTGCCAGAGGACACAGCTATTAGCCACATCAAAAATGGGGGGGCAGGGGAGGATACCTCCGGCTTCCAAAGATTAAAATTGGCGGTCCAAACCGAAGAAAAGAAACCCTTTTAGCCCTACAGAAAAGGGCCGTGAAAAGCCAGGAGGGGAAAGACTTGTTGAAAAAGACATCCAAGGGGCTGGGGAAAAAAAATGCAAAAAAGAAGGAGCAAAGAAAGAATCGATATTTGAAAGGCCCGCTCAATTCAAAACATCAAGTGGGGAAAAAAAGTAAGGTTAACACAAAATTGGGGGGGGGGAGTGCCGGGGAAAGACGCCCGGTGGGAAGGTCAAAAGTTTTACCGTGGTGGCTCTCGGACAAGCTGAGGAAGAACTGATCACGCGCAAAAACTGGAAAGAGGGGAACTCAACCTTGGAAAGAAGATAGGGAAGCGTTGAACGCGAAGCGTTTGAAAGAAAATTCAGGCGGGTCACCGCCCCCCAGGAAAAAAAAAACTTAAATAAAGTACGTGGGTCGGAGGACAAAATGTGGGGGGAAAAGCTTTCGAAAAAGGGAGGGTGGGGGTATGAAGAAGTAAACACGGGAAGAGATGGCAGTCTCAGGAGGGATTGGGTGGAAATTGGTGGATAACAAAAGATATCTAGGTAAAATGAAAAATCCCAAGGGGTGAGACGCCGGGGACTGGGAAAAAAACGAGGGGCGCCATTTTGGGGGAAATGGAGGGGGGAACCTGGATCTGCGAAAAAAAACGATGGGGTATGGGGGAAGATCACAAGTGCAAATTGATCCAGAGGAAAAAAACCAAACCATCAAAAAAATCACCTTGAAGGGGGGAAAATTGAGAAAGTGGGAGGGGGGAATGTGACGGGAATAAAGACCAAAAAAGGGTAGGAAAGATTTGAAAGAAAAAAAAGGTCAAAGAACCAGACTGGGTTGGGAAAGTGGGGACGACAATTCCCGAACCAAAAGGGGGAAAAAGGGGTGTTATGAGTCCCGGTGGTCCCAGCAAAACCAACTCACCCGGTTGCCACCCGACAGGCCAAAAAAAAAACTGGGGCCTTTAAGGAACCGAAGACCAACAGGGCCAAAAACCTGCAACGTGCAGAAAAAAGGGAAGAAAGGGGCGGCTTGAAACTAAAAAAAAAAAGAAGACTAAGAAAGAAAAAAAAACAAAACTAATAGGCCCTAAAGGAAAAAAAGAAATCGGAAAAAAACAAGACTTTTTGAACAGATCAACGAAGGGGGACCGGGTTTGGGGGGGGGGCCGGCTGAGAAGGTTTTGGGGGGGAGGAGCCGTCTCGCTGAACCATGGGGAGACGTAGAAAAAAAAGAATTTCGGGAGACAAAACCCCACGGGGGGACGGTTACTAAGACGCCGGGGCGAAACTGTGGGGGAAAAGGCGTGGCAATGGGGGACCCACCCCCCAATCCCCCGAAGGGGGGACAAGACCCCACCTTTCTTCACAACCCCGAAATAATCAGAAAATGGAACCGGGGGGAGGGGGAAAAAACAATTGACGCGAGGGCAAGAAAAAAGGGGAGTCAGGGTCTGATTACACCATAAGCAATGCGGAGAAGTACACCGTGAGGTGGTGAGCCTTTGGGACGCAAAAGGAGTTTGGAAGATGTGGGGGGGGGGGGGGGGTTGCCTCGAACATCAAAGCTTATCAAAGGGCTCCATTGAAAAAGCGGGGGCGCCAAGTTTTGCCTAAACAAGCGCCACCGGGAAGTATTAAAGGAAGAAAATGAAAGCCAGCGAGGGGAAACACCCCGGGCAAAAACTCTCATTCGGTCCGCACCCAAGTGACGGGGCCAAACAGATTCCAGAGGGGGATTGAAGAAGGGAGGGCTCATGCATAAGTGAGAAGGGGGAGAGGACTCCTTCAACAAAAAGGACGAAACGAACGCCAAATAATTCCGGTTTACTGAAAGGGGGTCATACAATAAAAGTGTAAAAGTAAATAACTTTTGAGGGGCAAAACCAAGAAAAAAAGAACGCTAAAAGTGTGATATTTTGAAACAACGCTTATGAAAGTGTCGGAAGGTTCTTAGAAAAAACGGGAGTTGTAAAAAGAATGGGGGGGTCCAGCCACTTTTGAACGCAAAAAAACTATGGAAAAGAATTCCAAAGGGAGGGTTACAATACACGAGTAACAAATGGGAAACATAAGGAACCGAAGAGACGGCACTGGGGAAGGGGCGAAGGCGAGAAAATCCCCGTGGCCGGGAAGAAATGTCCCCGTTAAAACTCACGGATACCGGGGTGTTTGGGGGGGCGTCTTCATAACGCCCTCCCCGGTTTGGGGAAAACAGGTCGGGAGACCGAAGATCTCTTAAAAAAAAAAAGGGAGATGAAAAAAGAAAGAAAGTCGGGAAGGTGGACCAAAAAAGGAGGCGATACTCCAAACCGGAACCGAGCTGACGGAAAAAAGGGTGAGAGGAAGGGAAAAAGAGCAAAGAGGAAACCTGGCACCGGTTCAAGGTAAAAGAGGGAAAAAGGAATTACAAGTCTCGCGGGTAGTCCCCGAGTTGGAGTAAAGAGGACTGGCACTACGTAAAGGGGGCTTAAACCAAATAACAAAAATTTAAGGAAGAACAAATATCCCCCTTTCAGTTTGTCAAGTGTCTGTTGGTGGCAATCGGCGAAGAAAAAAAGACGTAAAACTGGTGGGAAGGGAAAAAGAAAGGAACTCGAAAAACTCAGGGAAAAATTCCGGCCCCAGAAATGGAGGGGCGAACGAACGGGACTTTTTACAAGCGGACCAAAAAGTCAGGACCACCAATACTATAACGGAAAAAAATAAAGGGTGTTTGCTGGAGGGTTCCCTTGGAACCAAATGTATTGCGCGGAGGGGGAGGGGTTCTGGAGTTCAAGGGACAAATGATTGAAAAAAAAAGCCGTGCCCTCAGGGGGGGGGAACCAAGTTTAGAAAATATGGTGGTCGGAAGGCCAAAAAGGTAAAGGGCTACGCCCGCAAGACTGGAAAGAAAAAACCCACAAAAAGACGCCACTCCCTGCAAAAAAAAGGAAAAGTAACCAAGTAATCCGGGGGGGGCAAAGCGAATCAAGCCGCGAAAAAAAAAAAAGTCAGAGGGGGGTGGGGGGGAAACGGTTCACAACCAGAAAACGGTTTTTTGAAGGAAGTCAAAACGGGGGGGGAAAGGAGTTGGTACAAAGTCCTGGCCGCTGGGGTTTGTAAAAAAGCAAGAAAGCAACCAAAAAAAGGCTTCCAATCGAAAAATTAAGAAGGGGTAAAGAAGTGTAGGGGGCGTTTGTTAAACTATAAAGCTTTTGGATAGGCTCCAAAGGGGGGGGGGTCATAAAATTACTCCTACAACCACGAAGGACAACCCAAGGTCCCCCCCCCCCGACGTGCGACTAGAAAAAGAGGGTCACTTGGCAAGTCTTGTGATGATTCTAGCCTTTGCGTGGGTTTCTGGAGGGAGAACTTGGGGGGAAAAAAAGAAAAGAAAAGACGTAATCGAGGGGCACAAAAAGGAGAAAAAAAGCTCTTCATTAAGTGTGGTTTGAGTTCTGGGAAGGGAGGCTAATCTTGTTAACACCGGGACGTGGGGAACCCACAAAAACACAAAAAGACGGGGGTGGTTGGGGAGGGTGAAAAAAACCAAAACAGCTGTGCTCGTGCGAAAAAAAAGGGAAAAGAAGAGGACCCTTGTTTTTTTGGGAGGAAAAACCAACAAGAAAAACACGGCGGACCCGGGACCAAAAGAAGTGAGGGTGGGGGATCTAGGACCGTGGGCCGAAGGGAAAAAGTGCACAGGGGAAACACCACCCTAGGGTATGGAAAAGCTAAGAGCAAAGGAAAAACATCAACTAGGCAAAGGATGAAAAGGAAAGAAACGGCAATCATAAGATGTAAAAATCCGGAAGCCTTTCGTAAAAAAAAAGAAAAGGAAAACATCAGGTCAGTTACGGGAAAGGGGGATCAGAAAGGGAGAGGGCGCACTCAGAACAAAAACAGGAAGGGCAAGACTTAGGGGGCGGGAAAAAGAGACGCCAGCAAGAGGTTTCACCTCTTCGGGCCCAACTAGCAAACAACTCCTGCAAAGTTTGGAAGAAACTGGAAAAAATAAGAAGGGGAAAAGACCTTGGAGTAGGAGGCACCCCAACCCGTAGAGAATCGACGGAACCGTGAAACTTCAAACCGGTAATTAAGGGGATGTGAAGGGGGGGCCTGCCACAGGCGTAGAAAGGGATCAGGAGTAGGAATCAGAAAGGAAAAAGCTCCAGCCTGAGGAATGGGGAAAATAATCGACATCAGATCACAGGCCGACTTGTAGGGGGAAAAAATAAAAAAAAGGTCGTGTAAAGGAGGGGAAAAAAAAGGAGGGGGTTTGGGTTCACAATCGAACCAAAAGACCTTGAAGGAAAGACAAACACATAGGACGCGCCATAAAAGGTTTCGACTAATGGCACCCAAGAAAAAAGAAAAAATCTTGGTCACGGGAGAAAAGGGAAGGGAAAAAAGATACCTAGTATCCCCCATGTACGGGGGGATTCAGCTGGGGGAAAACGGGAGCTAAAAGAACTAGTGCACCAGAAAAAGAATGCGTGTTGGGGGGATAGGGGAGGTAATCTTGGGCAGGGGGGGAAGGGAGGCCGTATAAAATCCGGGACCTTCGAACAAAAAAAGGGGGGAGTCGGCATTGCAGTCAAGCGGGATTCAGGCCATTAGTAAGGAAAGCGAGGGAGATGAGAGG
>Ga0179593_1530480_pt1 | contig 12308 bp, 11 predicted proteins | sample CZODoug2_1_08_16_FD_185931 | JGI IMG/M metagenome (GOLD analysis project Ga0179593, IMG submission 185931) | Vadose zone soil fungal communities from Angelo Coast Range Reserve, California, USA - CZODoug2_1_08_16fungal (PacBio error correction) | ecosystem: Environmental > Terrestrial > Soil >...
ATGGGGGCCAGTCATGAGAAGTACGTGCTTAGTGGACATCGTCCCGTGTCTTGAGGCGGACACAAAGCATGAGGGGAATTGCCACCACTGGAGGCAAAAACTAGGGGGGGAATCAGGGGCGGGAAAATCGGTACTTGACTAACGAGGGGGAAAACAAAAAAATCGTCTTTTGGGGTACTAACTGAACCATTGTGAAGAATTCAAACGGTCCTAGCAGAAAAGGGCCAATGCCGGAACTATGGTGTCATCTGTCTTCCTGGGAGGGGTGTGCCATTCACGCCGCCGGGGGAAAGTCGGGGGGGATCCTTCAAAATACAGAAAAAAAACCTACTAAACTGGCGAAGGTGCCAAGAAAAGCGACGGGGGATACTTTACAAAAAACAATCATCAAAAAGGACAGAGTGGGGGCAGGACTCGATCTGTTAAAAAAGCAAGACTGGCGGGGAAAAAAGAAGAACAACAAAAAAAAAACCGGAGGGCCAAGAAATGAGGAAAACAGGTTCCTGTTTCGCCTTAGTTTTGTAGAGGGTTACTTGCAGTCAGGAAAAGACTTTTGTCTAATATCCACCACCTGAGGGGACCATCGAGAAGTGCCCCTATCCTGGACAAGGTTAGGGGGTATTTGGTGGCGGGTCTCTCGCTCAATGGGAAAAAGGGGGGAGCAGTCTCATAAAAAAAATGCCATGAAAGCTATGTTGTTTGGAAAGTCGGGGTGGCTGGAAAAAAGAGAAGGGACTCAACGAGGGGGGGGGTGCGTGGGATGGGAGGGAAAGTCTTGGAAGGGACGGGGAGTTGGTTGTTTGGGGGTGGGTTTGAAGGGGGGGGGGATTCGGGATTAAAAAACGGCCGTTTAAGAGGGCATTTAGGGGAGGGAAGCTATTGTCGTGAAGGCAAAAGGGGGGTTGAAAAGTGGGAAAAGGGCCCAAGCTGCGTTTTCGGAAACAAATACTGGGCAGTTCGCCGGAAAGGGGGTTCCCTGGTCAGATTGCTGTCATAGATGGGTTTGAGGGGTTCGGGGGACCTCGTGTGGCAAGCACTGTGCGGACAAAAACAGCAAACTAAATGGTAAAGAGGAAACGTTAAAAACCACTGAGAAAAAAAAAAAAGTGAGAGCTTCCTTCTAGAACAAGGGACTCACCCACAGCAAAGAAGGCCCACGGGGTTCAGACTGTAGAGTCGAATAAGGCTCACCAAAAACACTGTAAGGTAACACCAATATGTTTACGAGACAAGTTCAAACCACCTTTCGTCCCCAATGAATCGGTTCGTATTTCACAAGAATTTTGGGGGTGAAGTCAAAACTATGGGTACTTTCTGGTACGAATATTAGACAGTTGGGCGCTGGTTGGTGGTCGGGCATTGCTGGGCCACAGTATTTTTTTTGAAAGACACGTTGACATTTTCTCAGGTATCCCGGGAAAAGAAGTGATCTATCCTCTAAAAAAGGGCAGGGTGTCAAAGAACGACATGGTCAGTGTCGCTTGACGAGGGAACCTCCTACGGTCTGAGAAGTGGGGGGAAACCAAATAAGGGGGGTCTTTGGGGGAAAAAGGAATGTCTTAGTTTTGGGTGGTAGAAGATTGATGTACCCGAACACCAGTCTAATGTGGAAAACCAAGGGACCTGAAAAAGAAGCAGAAATATGTTGGGGCCAATCAGGAAAAGGGTATGTTATCCGGGGTGGAATGGGGGGGGGAAACCTTGAGGAAAGGTCCAAGTGATCCTACGCAACGGTGAACTGGGGTGACAAAATTGGTGGTGGGAGCATACCGTGGGGCATGGGGGCAGGGGGAGATTGCAAAAGGGGGTGACAGAAGGGGGGGAAACAAAAAGTGATTTCTGGGGAGGGCATTTGGACCAGTAACAAATAAAAAACCCCGCAAAAAATCCCGGGGACAACAAGGGACGTAGGCAGGGCTGGTTGGGGAGTACAAACGGAAAAAAGGAAGACGGGGGGTAAAACGGGGGGTCGGTTCTGCCGTTCGAAGCAAACCGAGGAAGCATCTCACTAATCGGGGGGGGGGGGGGGGGGTCAACCGGAAACGACAACACAGCCCTTACGTACAAAGAAGGAAAAGGAAGAAAAATCGGTTCACAAAATCAAATCAAACCAACTAAAAAGGAAGTCCACTAAGTGTTCTGTTCCTACAAAGTGTTTCCTGCGGGGGGAGGGGACAGAAAAAAAAGGGTGGGAAATGGAAAGGGGGGGGTGGTTGAGACTACCCAACCCTCGCCCAATGGTACAGCAGCGGATAAACTAGGGTTGTTGAAATTATAAATATTGGGGAGAGGGGGGGGGGGCGGACAGGAGGACCGGAAGAAACGGAGGGAAAGCCACGAAGGGGGGTTTTTAGGGCAAGACAAACCCTGGTGTAAGAATGGGATGACGACAAGGGGAAAAAAAAAAGCATCAATTAAAAATTCGAAAACACACATTGAGAGGGTAAAGGGGGGGAAGGTTTTGACAAAGGCCACAGTGGCGCAAGGGCGGCGAGCATGGGATAGGGGGGTGGCGCAGGGAGGCAAGAGAGCGCTTGGTGAGTGGGCAGGGCTTCACGCACGCGGAAGGGCCAACAGTCGCGGGCATTTCTCGTCCAATCAAATCCAACGAGGGACCGGGCGGATCAGAAATGTGGGGGGAAATGTTACTGGTTCCCTTATCGATGGGGTAGCGGGGGGAACAAGGGGAAGAACGAACAGCAAGTTAAGGAAGGTGGACTCGAACTTGGAAAAACCGTACTAACAGTAAAAAAACACCTTGATTTAAGCGTGGACAGTTATAAAAATCCTGTGCAACGGAAGGGTTCACTAACATTACGTAGGTTTTAATAAATAGAAAGAGAAAATTCCTGCACCTTCCAGGCCACTCACCACTGGGTCCACAAAAACAAGTCGCCATCGGGAACCTTACCCCGTGAGGGGGGAGCGACATGACAATTTCAATAGCCTACAAAGTTAGAGACATACTAACTGAAACGTTTGAAAGTATATAAGAAAAAACATCTGAGGAAAACAAAGGTGAGGAAATGAGAAAAAGAGAAGAGAGGGAGGACATTGTCGAGAACAGTTAAGGCGTCAGGGGAGCATGCGGAAAGGATACCACATCTGTTTCCGGGGACCGAAGGTCAGCCCTAGGGGGGGGGTGTAAAAAAGGTTGGAAAAGGGGAAAAAGTAAAGAAGAAGTGAGGAAAAAACGTCCCTGGTTCACCTCGCGGTTAAGGGGAAGGAGGGGGGGCGAAGGGGGAAAAAAAACGATTTGAATCGTCCGGGCCCCGGGGGGGAACGCGGCGTTGGTTGGGCTGGGGGTACGTGGGGGACGCCCAGAACAAAGGGGCAGTCCACAGGAAAAAGGTCTGGAAAAGCTCAGTAGAGTTAAAAAACGCGAAGGGAGAAAAAAATGGGACAAGAAAGTATTATAATGAATATCGGATAGGACTTCGAGAGTGTTGGTTTAGAAGACAAGGAAGAAGCTAAAAAAGGCACCTTGCTACGGGGGAGTAGGGCCACGGAACAGGCTCTCATCAGGGAGAAAAAAAATTCCGGACCCCCCCCCCCCCACGAACGGAAAGTTAATATCGGTGCGTTTGGGACTGGTAATCAAAGACATTGGAAAAAAGGACCCTGTACGCCACCCACAATCTTCCAAGCCGCGCCCTCCCCAAGTGACGCAGCACCCACAGAAAAGCGACAAAATAGGAAAAGCAGAAAAAAGTTGAGCACATTGGGGGAAGAGGTTCAAACAAGGGGGGAACACCCAAGGCACCAGGAAGAGTGAATCTTGGTCGAATGATACAAAAGAACAGGGGGGAAGCTCTTACAAAAAGACCACACCAGTTGATTTCCGGGGGGGGAACAGGGAAAACAGGTTCTTTACAAAAAGTTTTGTGGGGGGGGTATGGCTGTGGGTCACTGAAACAAAAGAAGGGCACATTTGCGACACTGAAAATGCGATGTGTAAAGTCGAACAAGACCTACCTAATTCACAGGGTGGGAGCGGGAAAACGCAAAAACCGCGCCGCCCCACGGGGCCCGTACCCGAGGAACAAGGGGGGGGATGGTTGAACCGCAAATACCGGCACAGAAAAGAAAACATAGCAAACACACTGAACCCAAAACTCCTATCAACAAAATTGGAAACCAGAAAAATCTAGCACCGTTTTTGGGTAAAGATTAAGCAGACGGGAAAAAACAGGACAAGCCTTGGGGAAAGGGGGGGGCAATAAATTAAGGGCTAGGGGAAACAAAAGGAAATCGTAGATCACGTTGGGGGGAACCAGTACGTGTGTTAACGCGGGGTAAAGCCCTGAAAAAAAAAGTCAACAGAAGAAAAAGTGAGAACGAGTAGGCGGCATTCATACTGGCGCAGGTACACCAGGGGGACTAGTAAATGCTTCCGCTAAGAACTGAGCCAGAAGGTGAAGAAGCTCGGGAACCGGAAGCCAAACGCCACGCCGGCGTACGAATCCCCAGGAAAAAAAGTAAGGGGGGGCAAAAAAAGCCGAAATAACGCGGGGGTTTGCCAATCCCTGCAGGTCAGGTACGCCGCGTGTTTCCCGAGACCACTACAGGAAACCGGGGGAAAAAAGGGGAAAAGGCCGGGGCAACGGGGTTATCGGGATACAAAAAAATACAGTGGGGTTCAAGGAGCTGAGCGTAGCCGTGGGGGGGGGTCAACGCTCAGAAAAATAAAATAAACACCAGCAAGACTAAGGGTAACAGGGGGGGAAAGGGTGAGTTGCCGGGAAGAATCTGCGTGTGTACTCAAATCTTGGCCCGGCACTGAACGAGAAGACGGCATCACAAAGAAAAGAACCCCACGAGATCGGCACTCAAAAAAAAGCAACAACAAAGCAGTTCAGGGCCCAAACAAAAAAAGGCCCAAGCCACGACGCGAAAGTAACAGGACTCTTGAATAAGAAACACGGCACAGACAAAACAAAAAATCTGCACCACTAATCCAGGGCAAAAATAGGCCGGCGGGGGGCAACGAACAATGGGAAATAACACAGGGGAAAAAAAAAGGAGTGGATCGTTAGGGGCGGAGCCATCGATTTCCGAACGAAAGGGACCTTTAAACAAACTAACCCATGGATGGTCGGCGTTTGGAGGGGGCAGTAAAAATCGCAAGGCAGCTTGGGAGGATGCAGACAGATGCACAATGGAACGAGAGGTCCCTGAAAACGCGCTATACCAAATGCCACTCCCCTAAAAACTCCGAAAGGGGGGCGGGTGCTTATCTCACCGGGGCAAAAAAGGAGCTAGCCCCAAAGAAATGGCACGTAAACGAGGCACTTCTCCATGAGGGATCGTTGGCGGAGGAATATTACAAACAGTCGATACGATGAGACCTTCGAGGGAGTTTTGAGTGTAAACTTGTACTGGTGTTTGTGCGGTTTTTTGGGCAGGGCCCTGCCGCGGTCTCCAATGTAGAAAGACGTTGGGGAACAACACATACAAAAGAAATGTACTCGGGGAAACGGTCCAAAGGAGCTCCATATTAAAGGCGGCGCAAATTTGTGAGGGAACAAAATTCTCTCAGGTTTCGAAGTATAGCTCTTAAAAAATCGCAAGCAAACGAAGCCACGGGAAAGGCCCGGGGGGGAAACGCGCTACAAAAAAAAACAAAGGGGGATGAAATCTTGCGCGTCCCAAAACCCTCCATATAAAAAACCCATTCGGGGAATGAACAGGTCAGAAAGGCGCCATAATAAGAAAAAACCTCCGGACTTGGGTACCGCAAAACAGTCGAAAAAAAAAAAAAGCGAAAAAGGGCGGCCGGGTGTGCGGGCAAACCTGGCGTGAGTCTGCCCTGTCTTGGCAATAAAGGGGGGAACTGCAGTCAGAGTTCGATCGGACAGACGGACAAAACTCGTCCTTGTGAGCAACGAAGGGGGGCACAAACCGCAAGGACATTAACAAATCTCTCCACAAAAACGAAAAAGGAAGGGGTGGAATTTGGGGATAAAAATGCAACCAGGGAAGGGGGCCAAAAGGGAAACAGTTCAGGGAAAAGCGCAACAAGAAAATGTAATCGAAACGGGGCATCACAATGCGATGGGGGGGGGGGGTGCCCCCCATAAAACAACCCTTAAGGAAAATCGGACCCCAACTATCATCGTGGAAGGAGGGAAAGTGAAGAGAGGCCGGTTGGAAGGGGTCAAAAAAACGAAAGGGCAGGCTTAAATTTACGGAGGCTGAACCCCCCCAAAACCCCAACGTGTGGGGACCCAGAAAGGAAACGCGGGGAGCTGAGAAAAACGAAACCCCGCAAGGATGCAGGGGTTGGTGGCTGTCCCGTCAACTGCGGGCGCCAGTGCTGAACTGTACGCGAAATGGGTGGTCCTTGGGAAGGAAAAACGAACCATTAGAGACAAACACAGGTGGGGCAACGCAGGGGTCGGAAGTGATCGGCCGATCACGTCTGGTGGGGGGCCAGAGGTGTTCGTTGGGGGGGAGGGGAAAATGGATTAGGCGCTCAAATCGAACCCGGGAAATGTCTGGTCAAGAGAACGAAAAAAAACAAACGTCAATGGGACCGACCTGGTAAAACTCGACTGAAAGAAAAGAAGGGATAACTTGGGGGGGGGAATCTCGGTGGGACGGAAAGTTTACTTGAATCGTACTTCACGGCCTAAGCGACCGGGGGGGACGCAAGAAGGTCACGAAGAAAAACTAAAAGGGTGCATGCCCGCACGGGGGCCACAACCCCCAAGCACCAAAGACGGCGTGGGCGACAAATCAGGCACAGGGGCGCGGGACGTATGCTAAAACAGACAACCATGAAAGGGGACCAGTTCTGGGCAAGGGCGCAGGTGTACACTGTAAAAAACTGCAGGCGCAAGACATAGGAAAATAAACAAACACAAAAGAAACCACATCGCTGCAGGAACAAACAGTGGGAAAAAATGGGGGAGTCACTTCTTAAGGAGATGCTCCCTAAAAAATCACCTTCCCACGGGAGGGTTAGCATGTCCTTGAAAATTGAGCCCGTTCCCATCTTGCAGGTGTGCGGCAACTCGAAAAGGAGATGCAGAGGACTTGCGCCCATTGTCTCACAAGAACTCATATGCAAAAAGTACGGTAGGTTTGCTTTCACGACACAAAAAAAAAAGTGGTGAGGGCGCGGTGTGAGGGAAGGGGTGGTCAGGGGGGGGGTAAAGGGGGAAAGGGGGGGGTGCGAATCCGCGTAGGCCGGGAGTTCAGGATGGGATAGCTGGGGGGGGAGGGGCAGTGCACACCAGAGGGGGGCAAAAAAAAGTACAACACTGGGTCCAAGTGGAGGAAAGAATAAGTCCGAAACTGTTCAAAACTCTAGTGGTGCAAGGGGGAATGGTTTGTCGACGTGTAAAAACTTGGGGCAACCACAATAACCGCCCGGTAAACAAGGGCTAGATAAATCATCTCAGGTTCAACTTAGCGTAAACGGGAAACAAGACACGCTCCCAGGGGGTGGTAGGTATACGGCACAATCGTCGTTTAGAGACAACTTTGAACATGGAAGGAGGCCAAATCGGACGTACGGGGTTTTGTGCGGATTACAAAAAAATTTGTTGCGTGGGAGGGACCGGAGTGACGATAATCGAGGCGGGAAAATGGGAGGTTAGGGGGGTTTCAACACGGTTAAAAACCTATCTCGACGGCTAGCAGCCCGGATCAGCATATCACCGCAGGCAAAGGGCATGGGAACAAAAAGAAAAAGACGTTAGGAAGGGGAAAAAGATCAGTCTTCCCAGGCGTGAAAGAAGGGCTTTGGCTGGTTAAAGTGGAACTTTTACCATGTGTGCACCTATCCGGAGAAAACCAAAAAAGTTAACGAACTGGCGGTGTACTCTCTGGTTTGTGGGGCAGAAGCCGGGCAAGGTATTGAATCAAAAATAATGGGGGGGGACCGTATAACCGGGAAAAAAGGCACAAAGGCCGGCAGGGGGGGGGGACAAAATGGGGGGGGTTGCTCGCTTAAGGGGGGGTCAATTGGGGGGGGAAGTTCATTAGGGGGGTTAACGCCCGTATTGACCGTTGTTACATTAACAACGCGACCACCGACTCCATGGTCCAAGTGGAAAAAAAGCAGATGCAAGTAGCGGGGGGGGAAAAAACGACAAGCAACACGGGGGCTTCAAAAAAGAGGGTAAAAGGTGAGGGACGTAAAAAAAAGCAAAAACTCGAAACAATCAAAACAGGGGAAACGTTTGGTGGGGGGGGGGTGGTTAGGGCAACCAGGAAAATCAATCCGGAACCGAAACAGATCGTCAAGACTTGCAAAACAGGTGGCCCAAAGAAAAAAGGAAGGGTCACACTTGCCATTAGGTTATGGGTTTCGCATTAGGAAAAAATTGGTCCTCAATTGCCTTTTTTTCTGAAGGGTGTTTTTTCCGGAGTCCACGCAATTAGCAGCAAAAGACAAGGAAAAAGGGACGCATGGGGAGGCGGGGTGGGGGTCCATGCGCTGAAACAAGGACACTACGAAAGGTGCCCCTGGAGAGGGGTGGGGGGCCGACCTGTAACGCTGATGAAAACAGCACAAAATGCGCCAAACGCGACTCGAAAGAGGGGCGGGAAATTTTACTAGGGGCCCACAATCTAGGAAAGAAAAAAAACCCCCCCAGAAAAAGGCCGGCCAAAATGCCACAGCAGAGGGTAAGCGGGGGGGGCAGTAGGGTTGGGGGCGGGGAAAAGGTAACCCTCAACTCCAGACACAACTTGAACGGGCGCAAGATGGAGAGTTTCTTTCCATCATCGAAAGGGGCCCGGAAAAAGCGGGTGAGGAGGGACCGAGTGGCCAGATCATCAAAAGGGGGAGGGGAAAGGGACTAGGGGTCACGAACACACGGTACACAACTTAGGGGAGCCGTAGGAGGGAGCACGGTTGACAAAGACTACAAAGAAAAACGCAAGGGAAAGGTACTAGAACCAGCTGCCAGGAAAGCGGGTAAAGGACGGCCAAAAAAAAGCAAAGTCGAAAAAAAGGAAAGGAAAAAGGGGGCACAAACCAATCGGGGAGAAAGCACGTCCACCCGGTGATCGAAAAGGGGGGGAAAAAAGCCATTGGGGGGGGAGGAGTGACCAAAAAAAGGCCTAAAACCCCTTGGAGCGGGAAAAATGACTGAAGGTTTTGCCTACTCCTATCCCCCCAAAAAAAAATAGAGAGAAAAAAGATAGGAAAAAAATCCTTAGGGGGGAAGGACAGGGGGTAGCGGGTCAAAAATGACGCATTAAAGGGAAGGATATCGGGTGTAAGGGGAACGAATTGGACGGCGCGGTGTTAGGCAACGGCCGGACAAGAAAAAAAAAAAAAAGGGTAGGGAAGGAACAAAATGACCAGATCTGGTCCCAGTGGGGTAACCCCGAGGACGACGGGCCCGGTTCCGAACCGTCCTGTATTGTTGGGTAGTCGGGAATCTCAAAGAAGTCTCATAAGTATTGTGGTTAACGGGCGCCCCCACGAACTACAATGGTGATGCCAAAAAAAAGGGGCTAAGAAACCAATTCGCTTAACTGCAGAGAACACTCTCCAAAAAAAAACCGGTCATGATATTTGAGGGGGAAGAAATATAAACTCAATACAGCAGACGATTGGCCCTAAAAAAAATGGAGAGGGGGGGGGAAAAGCCAAGAACCACCATCGGGAGAAACACCAAAATCCTGCGAAAAAAGTTGCGGGGGACACATTCGCGGCGCAGGAGGGAAAGCCGAAAATCCGAAAACCCTTATCTCTAAAGGGGAAAGTGAGCACTGGTGGCAACCAACTGCGGGAACAGAAGACATGAAACCATGGGAATGAAGCCCTCACCGAGCCAACTTCCGGGGGGGGGCCAGTCCAATCCTCCAAGACGAACAATCCAGCAAGGACCCCCCACAACCAAACCAGGGAGACACAACTCAAAAGGTAGTCGGAACGGAGGGGAGCCTCTACGATTCTTGAGCTCCCGGCCTTCTCAAAAGGGGTTTCTATACGATAATCAACTTCGAACAAGGCCTATTTACCATAGCAAGTGGTGCGATGACCATCCAAACTAAAAGCTCTCGACAAAAACACACAAAAAACTTTTAGTTTTCTCTAGTCGACTTCCTTGGTCCTATGCATGTTGGTGGGGAAAGGGTTGGAAATGACAAGGGGAAAAACGACTCATCAACAAAGTTTGTACGTCTGTGGGGGGAGGATCAGAGGGGGGTTTGACCATTGAGAAGAAGCGAACTAAAACCAGATTTGTCATCAGACACTGGAAGTTTTGGGGAGAGAAACCAAGAAACAGAGCGCCTCCGTCCCCTGGGGGCCACACAAGACGATTGGAGGCGGGTACTGTAAACTGGGGGGGGGGAAAGAAATAAAAAACAGCGGTAAGAAAACTCCACAGAACATAACCTCAAATGACCGATCAGGCGGACCAAAAAGGGGAAAACACTAGGAGGGAAAGGTGAGTAGAGAAGGGCATGCAAAAAGGGGGTCAAACCAAGGCTTTGATTGCACAAAGGTCCATGAGGTGCGAACCAACTCAAGCCAAGGGGAAGAGTCAGGGTGAACATTTAAAAAAAGGGTACTGGGGCGGGGAAAAAAACACTGGGAATAGAAAACAAACTAAGAGGGGAAAAAACAACAAAACAGGGATAGCAAGAATGTCCCGCGGCGTTAGAAAGAAAAAGCGTGAGCCCAGTGACCGGAGACGGGGGAAAAATGTACGACGAGCGCGTGCCCGCCAAAACAAAAACCAAAAAGTGGCGGGACTAGCCAAAAAAAAACGGAAGAACAACTGCCCGGGAAAGAACTAAAAGCATAGGAAGACGTTAGGGTTGTAACTCGATACCATTCCGATTGGGAAACACTCAAGGGGGCAAAACAAAAAGTGGAGGTGAGAGTTTTAGCATCAACGTCGAAAAAACGGACCCGGGGAAGCCACGAGGGGACAAACGGGTGGCAGCTGGTTCAGGGCACATCGTGGGGGGGGCAGTCAAGGAATGGTCTTAAAGTGGACCACGCGAAAAAACACAGCTTCAAAGGGACAAGCAAACAATACGGGAAAAGAGGGCGAAAGTAATGCGAAAAAGGGGGGCGGGGGAGTTCCGGGTAAAAAACGGGTTGGGCCCGCCCTGAAAAGCGGGAAACAAACGAACGAAAGACGCGAGAACTCCATAAAAACCTGCACGTGAGTCATCAACTAAGCACCAACGGGCGTGAACGGCCCACAGGGGAAGAGTTGTGGGGTAGGATAGACTTTTGAAACATCCAAAAGCAGACGGTAAACACCAAGTATATTCTTCTACAAGTCCAGTCCAATAATTAATTCACGTCGCACTTAAAATGAACCTCAGGACAATCTTTCTGCAAGTGAAGGCAGGCTTGCGGGGCGAACCGCAGAACGACGGGGCGAGGGGCAAAAAGAACGAGCGACTGCGGCGACTGGAAAGGGGACGGGGGTAGGGTAAGGGCGTTCGGGGCAAACACAATGTAAACAGACGCGTTAATGGGGAACGAACCACCCCGTTGCATCGCGCACCACCCATGGGTCCGCCTTAGGGAAAAAATTTGTCCACGTAAGCAATGAAGGAGCCAGGGGCTCCCCTGCTCTCTCAGATGGCGGATGGGGCAATGTAGAAGTAACCCACAAACCCCCCTTATGATTAGGAAAAAGGGTAGCCAGTTCACACAGTCGGCATCGGAAAAACGGTAAGGGGAACGCCCCGCAGGTGTTGCAAAGTCAGGGAAGGTGAGCCGTCAAGCCATGGCGAAATTCGACTTGTTGGTGTGTTTGTAAAAAGACGGGGGTCGGGCGAAAGTGGGCAAATTTACGTTCCGAAAAGGGTTCATCCGCAAGGGTTCAAAAACAATCTCCCACACTGCGTGACACAAGGCATCGTCTTCAGCGCGCAACCAGCCTTACCCGCGAAAGGATCAAATGGGAAAGGCTAGCGGCCAATGGTGTGTCGACAGTCCCTCATGAAAAATTTTTTGAAAGGTAGAACGCAAAAGAAAAAGGCTCGCGCGGAAGGAGGAGGGGCAAAGAAAAAACAGGACGCGTGGATAGAACAACACGTGACAGATACGGGAAACGGGCAGTAACGAGGGATGGAGAACAGGAAAAAGCACCCGTAAGAAGCGGCCATCTCGGGGGAAGCACAGAACCACATAAAAAAATCCACGCAGGGCAAAGCGCGAATACACAGTAAGGGGGGGGGCGGTTCGAGACGAAAAAAAAGGTTCCTTGCGGCGGGCAAAGAAACGGGGGAAAAATCTGCATGTACGACGGTCGGAGAAAATCGGGGGGTGATCGGCAGGGGGAAAGGTAGCCCGCCACGAGGCGATCCAGATACAA
>Ga0179593_1631733_pt1 | contig 12308 bp, 13 predicted proteins | sample CZODoug2_1_08_16_FD_185931 | JGI IMG/M metagenome (GOLD analysis project Ga0179593, IMG submission 185931) | Vadose zone soil fungal communities from Angelo Coast Range Reserve, California, USA - CZODoug2_1_08_16fungal (PacBio error correction) | ecosystem: Environmental > Terrestrial > Soil >...
GCCTCGCGGAAAAAAGAGGGTCTAACATCCTCGAGCCCGACATGAAAGGCTTGATCCGGAAGGAGAAGCGATAAGGCAACATCAATCGCGGGAGAATTACTCCTACCTTTAGGGGAAGTAAGACGAACGGAGAATGCATGTAGCGACAGCCAAGGATTGGGTGAAAAAAGAGGCTCGGGTCGAATTTTACTAAGATGAGATCACTCCTTACAATAGGAGGGGGTGGGACCGCGTACCCCGAGGGCCCCCAAAACGCTGAGATCTCCAATAAAAGAGCCAAGAAACGAGAATTATATTCTGAATTCACCTTCGAATTGGTTATTTGTGGTGAACAGGAGTACGCGCGAGTGGAATTCCCCATAAACTGAAGAAAAGGGAAACCCGAACTCTAAAAAAGAAAGATCGGATATTCCCGATTAAAACGGGTCCGGGGGCACTAAAGGGGGCCAAAGAAATTAGAAAGAAACATCCTCGCGATTCTGCGGGGTGAGAACATAATGACGACGTTCTTGGTGCGGGGGGGGGGTCTGTACTTCAAGAAAAGTTTAATCTTGTGCGATGCTAAAGGGAAAAGGGTCGGGTCTCCTAAAGTTTAGAGTGAGACTGACCCCACAACAAGATATGCTCTGCCGGAGGTAAAAGGGAAACTAATTTTATCTACTTAGAGAAGAGGCATTTGGCCTTTGCAGGAAAAGAACCGCGGAGGGACGGCAATATCGATACTTGGGGCTGGAGGATTTCGATACCAGCTAGGAGGTTAAAGCGTCCATCGGGAAGAAAATGTAAACCGTAACCTTTGGGGGGGGAGGAGGAGATCAGGATCAAGGACGAGCTTTAACTTCAAAATTGAAGACTGCAGGCAATTGGCTCTGGTGAAATTGCGGGGAAGGGATCGAAAGTTTGAATCCTTGGAGCGGGGAAAACAGCACCTATTGTCAGAGGGTCTTGATTGTAAAAAAATAGCAGAGAGAATTCGACGTCCAAAGAGAGCGCAGGATGGAATTATTTTGCAGAGGTTCCAGAGGGAGAGCGACGAATTGTTTGTCGTTGAAGGGTCAATAAAGACATTTGGGGGAAACAGAGGGTTAGAGAAAGAAGACGATCGACGAGGGGCCTTGGTCACTCCGAAGGGACAAAGGATCCAGGAAAAAGAAAGTTCGACCCGTTTGGCACGCCTAAGACCGATAAGGAAAGGTATCCAGGCATAATCTCAGCTTGGAAAAAAGAAGATTTCGGAAAGGGGAGGAAGTAATCGTCAGAGAAAGCCAGGGAAACGCGTTTTTGGCCTCTTCGAAGTGCTGCAACGAAGAGCGAGACGGAAGGAGCAGAAAGATCTCTTAATAAAAAGGAGATAGGGAGAGGAAGCAAAAGTTTTAAAGAAAAGTCTTGGAAGAATCCGGAAGGAGGAAGGAGTGTTCTATGGGGGGTTTCTAGGTGGACGCAGACATACATCGCCTGGAATGGTTTTGGGAGCGGGAGGAAGGGAAGGAAAAATGGTCCGCGGAAGGAAGACCCGGTCATTAAATCAGCCCAGGGTTCCCCAAGCGAAGTAAGACCAACTCGCCCCGTGAATGAGCAGAAGAGAAAAATCTATCTGCCAGCAAGGGAAACCTCGATCGAAGTATGAAGGCAAGCGACAAGACTGGCATGGAGGGCGAGACGAGGCAAAAATAACCTCAAAATGGAAAAGAACAACAAAAATGGAATGCCCGCACGGGGTGGTTGACCAGGTTCGACCACTCCTTGAAAAAGGATTGGAAAAAATAGGACGCACTTCATTCATCTAGGCTGCATGAAGGCGTTCGATGAGAGCAGTCGAGCAGGGCCATTGGCGGCGAGAATTGATATCATCGGGGGGGAGCCCTTCACTGGAAAAAGAAAGGTGTCAGCAAGCGCCGTCACCACGTCCAAAAAAAAAAACTTTATTCCAAAAAAAAAAATCGAAGTCCGAGGAGCCGGGCGACCTTCGGCTATCAATGCGAAAGTACCACTAGGATATTGAGGGAGAAACAAAAAACGGAGAGGAAAATGGAAAAAGAGAGAGGGAACTCTCGGAGTTTCGGCCATGTATCGAACATGATAAAAAAAAGAAAGGGGAACGAGCAGGTCTAAATGCCAGAGAAAGTCCGCGGGTGACAAAATTACGACAGGCGAGACGATTTACCCGTGATATTTCAAAAAGGGGGAGGGGGTCATCGGAGAGAACGAAATGAGAATTTCCAATTCCCTGGAAAAAACGGGCGGCGCGCAAGCGCAGCCATCTCCACGGGGAGGCTGCAGGCTTCGTGGGCCATGCAACTCTTGAGCAAAATGAATGGAGACCGTACCATTCGGAGCTCACCCAGTATAAAAAAACGTGCGGCGCGCTGAAAAGGGACAGGATTTTCAAAGGGGATTCGTTTTTCTTTTTGGGTGCCTCTGGCTCCGACGAAAAAGAGCGTGTCTTGTAAGCGCTTTCATACTTCGAAGAAGGTTACAGCCTTAACCTAGGAAAAAAATGTATGGGGCTGAAGACCTGTGCAGGGGGGGCAGAGCCGGCGCGACCTTGGGGTGCTGGCCTTAAAAGCGAGGTGGGAAGAGGAAAGGTTCTTCCTCGGAAAACTAGATGGGAAAGAGGAATCTGCTGAAAAAAAATGGAAGGTTAATGATTCCACGGCCGCGTAAGACAGACAACTTTCCATATGCCCCAAAACGGCGGGGGAGCCCGAAGGGATTGGGAAGCTCAACCTCCTTACGCAAGGAGGGGGTCTCATGCGATTCGGGAGTCGCATCAGTTCTGCTGTCTGGACTCGGTCAGATGACAGGTGCAATCAAAATGCAGGGACGAAAAGGAACCCAAAAAAGTCAAAAACTCTTGAAGAGGGGGGAAAGACGATGAACCAAGAGCAAACTCCGACACGCGTAAGAAAACACTCAAGGTGGGGGCCGCGCCCTAACCTCCGGAGATTGTTCCAACCAGGGGGAAAAAGAGGGATTCGGCGGACTCCTAAAGCCGCAGGTACAGGGGAGGACACATGAAAAAAGTGGCAAGAGCAATCGAATTCCCACTGATTCCCGAGGGGAAGGAAGACCAAACCTGACGGGAGAGAAAAGGCCCGCTAACAGGGGGGGAAAAAACTTGGCGCCGGAAATGGCAAGAAATTCAGAAAGCTGCGCTTCATCCGCAGCTGAAAAGTGGAACGTCGAAGGAGGGGAGGGGGGTTGGGAAGAGGGCAATCAAGAACGAAAGGAAGGCACGAAAAAGGGGACTCCTCGCAGCAGGCCCGCAATTTCAGAAAAGCCCCTAAAAAGAGACCTAGCAGCCAGGGAGAGCAGGCCTCACGGAGGAGAAGGTCCAAAAAGTACGACGAGAGAAGCGAGGGGAAGCCAACCAATAACTGAAAGCCCTTCAAACAGGGAGGAAATGGTCCTCACTCCCTCAAAAAAGGGGACATCGACTTACCGGGGTCAAAAGAGGGGTGCCGCCGCTATTAGAGGGGAAGACATCAACAAGAGAAACCGCCTATCAACTGGACTTCTGAGAGACAAGCCTTCGGTTTACCGGTCAAGCAATCGGGTTGGGAGGGGTCCCGGGAGGCTTATATAAACTGAAGAGCCACATTCGAGCGCAAACCACAAGTAGGTCATTCCAGAATCACCACCCAAGAAAAAAAAACTTCCTGGCGATTAATTTCAAGGCGTGGGGGAAGGGAAACGCGGGCGAGTTCGTCGGACGCGTCAGCGGGTTCAGTGACAGAGACCGTGTGCATCGTGGGAAGAAGATCGTCGGGGGAGCGGTTAAGGAGAATTTTCGCCGTGAAGGGGGAAAAAAGTTCGGCCGGGATGCATTAACGTCTCGATGTCACAAAAAGACAAAAGCGCTACGAAGGCTGGGGGGGGAAGTCGTCAAAGCAGATCCTTCAGAAGGGGCGGCTAGATTGGAGGTGGGGCTGGGATCGGGAACGGCGGCAGGACAGGAAAAAGGACCAATCAAACGTGTGATCTATCTCCGACGGGGGACGAGTCAAAAGGCTAGCCTGGGCTTCAGTTCAATCGGAGGGGCGGCAACCGAAGAAAGGTCAAGATACGACAAAAGAAGACGAAAGGAAAAGGGGGAGAACAGAAAAGGGGGGGGGTCTATCTTTGGGCAGAGCATCTGGTATCAAATGACATAAAAAGGGACAGAGGTATAGCGGAGGGGTCGCGTGTCCTTAAGGATACGAGGAAAAGGCTATCTGCTCTGTCAGACTAAGAAAAACAAGAGGATCGAAAACAACACGTATTATTAGGACAGAGAAGTATCTCGATAATACATCGAATTCTATCTAAACGAAAAAATTTTCTTCTACTTGCTATCACCTAAGATCCAATGGAGGGGGTTAGGCCGCGGGAATGCCCGCCCTCTCGAAACTAATGTATCAGCAAATCTCAGAGATGAGTTTTTGTTCGGTAGATAACAGTAGCTACAACTCCGCTTGCCTGAGGGACAGAGGGAAATACGTGTCGATTCACGCGCACTGCCGTCGGAGTGAAAGAAAACATCAGGAAAACAGGATTGTCTGGGGAAAAAAGTGGGAGGACTCGAAGAAAGGAAAAAATCTAAACCAAAAGAAGATGCGTTGTGGGACGAGATCCGCGTATCGCTGGGGGTTTGGACCTCTAGGACGTTATCGACATCGCCGTCCTACATAAACACAGAGGACCAGAAAACCTCGAGCAGAGAGAGGAAAAAGGGCCACTCACAACAAAATACTGACCCGGAAGCTCTGCGACGAAAAAAGAGCTGCGTGAAAGAAAGAGTTAAAAAAATCGCCGGCCAACGGTCTGGGGAGGGGGAAACACTCCTTGTTCCGTGGTGTAGAAAGGGACTTGGGAATTTTTATCGCGCAGAAGTCGGGACGGTCAACGAAGAAAAAAAAAAAAAGCTGACAGCGTTACCAGAGTTGTGAAGAACGTGATCGACGTCTCGAGCAGTTGGGGAGGAGAGGGGCAAACCTCGGAGGAAAGGAAAAGAATCGATCAGTTAAGGGAAGGGAAAGGGAGAGAACCAGCGAACGAGGTGCACGGGCGTCGTCGAAAAAGTTAGAAGGCAGGCTTGCCGTCAGGCATATGAGGACGGGAAAACGGGGAAGCTTGAAAAAAATGAACTAACCCGTATCAGAGGTTAAGAAGCGGGCGGACTGAGTCGTAAGGGGGGGGAGGAGAATACTCGGCGCCGGAGTCACGGGAAACACACCTTCTTCCTTCGTTCCTTTATGCAGAAGAAAAATGAGAGATTCGACCTCGCGAAGCTGAGGAGAGAGGAAAAGATGGAGGGAGTGGCGCGAAAGAAAAGAGTGTTTCATTTTCATGTCCGGGCCTTGCGCTAGAAAAGGAGTTTTTTGGTGCCGCTGAAGGGGGAATTAGGGAAAACATAAGCAACCTTGAGTGGGGCGCCGGAAAGACGAGAACCCGAGGCCGCCGCCGCGTGGACCGTTCCACCTTTTGCAAAAGCTCCGAAAACGAGCACGGTAGGGGGGGAAGGGGGGAGTAGATGGGGGGGGATGAGGTGAGAGAGGGGAGGTGTAGAAAAGAAGAAGGGGAGAAGCAGAAAGGGGGCCGAGTAAGCGGGGAGGTGAGGGGGTAAAAGAGAGAGAGGAGAAAGGGGTGGGGAAGAGGAAAGGGCAGGTTGGAAAAGGGGTGGGGGAATGGGGAACAGTGGGGGTGAGAAAAGGAGAGGACAAATGGCGGAACCATGAGGGGGGGGGGGGGAGGGGGGGGAGAGGTCATGGGAGAGCAAGGAAGGGGAGTTGGGAGTAGAAGGGGGCGAGAGGATGGGGGAGACGGGGGGGAGGGGTGAGGGAGAGTGGAATGTAATGTGTATAAAGCGGATTGGGCGGGAGGAGGAAGATATAAGGGAGAGTGAGGGAGTGAGGGGGGGGGGGGGCGGGGAGGGGGGTAGGAATGGGAGAAGAGGGGTGTAGGAAGACAGGGAAGAGAGGGGGACAGGAAAGAGGGGAGAGCTGGATGTCAAAGATATTCCTAAAGGAGGGAGAGGGAAAAAAAAGAAGCAAATAGGAGGAGGAGGGAAGGGGGGGGAGGTGGGAGTGAGGGGAGTGTGGGAGGGGGGGGGGGGATGGAGAGGGGAGAGGGAAGGGGAGGGAATGGGGGCGGGATGTGATGGAGTAGAGCGAATGTCAGAAGGTGAGCAGGTGGAAGAGAATAAGTGAATAGGGGAAGATCGGAGAGTGGTGGTGTAGGGAAGAGAAAAGGGGATGGAATGGAAGGAGGGAGAGGCTTGAGATAGAAAAGGGGGCACTGGAAAATAAGGGAGAGGGGGGGGAAAATAATTAGAGTAGAGCAGGAAGAGGAAGCGTGGGTAAGAGGAGAAGTAAATAGAAGATAGGAAGAGGAGGGGGAAGAGGGTAGGGAAATATGAGGGGAGAAGAAGGGAGGAAAAGAGTGACGAGGTGGAGAAATAGAATTAGGCGATGGGCGGGGAGGAAGAAAGAGTGAGGTAAGGAGGAAGGGGAAGGGCGGGGGGAGGGCTGAGAAAGGGGGGGGGTTGAGGGGGGGGGTGGGGGGAGGAGAGGAAGGTAAGGTCTGGAGGTGAGGAGAAAGGGGGAATGATGAAGGGGAAAAAGGGGGGCGAGAGGAGAAGAAATGGAGGTGCCGTGATAAGGAAAAGTGGCAGAGGAAGGTAAAGGGGGAGGCGAGGAGGAAGAAGGGGGGAAGCCGGGGGGGGAGTTGGAAAATGGAGGGAGAGAGAGGGGGGAAGAGGGGGAGGAAAAACGGACAGGGACGGAATGGAGAATAGGAAGGGAGACGGAAGGGAGGGACGGTGGAGGGAAAGGGAGGGGGAGCGGGAAAAGTCGGGTGAGGGGGGGAGGATAGGGGAGGGAAGGGGGAGCGGTAGATAAGGGAGGGTGGGGGAGGGAGAGGGGGGAAGTATAGCACATAATTTGAAGAGGGACTCTAAGAGTTAGGAAAGGGGGGAAGAACGTTGACCGCGGGAGAAAGACAGAGCCCTTTTAAACTTCGGTTGTGGCCTCTTCGGGTCAGGGGAAAGGGGGCAGATACTGCGAAAAACGTAAAGGACAAGAAAAGAGCGATAAGACGAATCGGAAATGAAAAACAACTTAAGGCAGGGTGAGAACTAATTTAATAAACAGGCGGGCAAAGAACTCTATGGGGGGAAGGGGTGTACTTCTTCAGTTGGGGAAAGGCCGGAAAAAAATCAGACACTGGAAGGGGACAGGTGGGCGCGCGTCCCCGAAAAAAAGTCACGCGCAGAAAAGGGAGGAAATACCCTAGTCTCACGGGAGAAAGGTTCCAACAGAACGCCGGCCACTCGCCCAGGCCCACGGAAAGGAAAGAAACAAAACATGGAAGCCACGCGTTAACCAGAGAGGGGGTATGGAGCGACACGACCGGGCGTTTGGGCGGCCGGGGGAAAAAAAAAAAAGAAAGGGGGGTTAAACGCGTGCGACATCGGTCAGGGACGACGATGCGCCTCACGGGGGGTAACACCGGGGCCCTCAAGACGGCATGTGAAGGGGCCCGGCGGAAGAGTCAGAATCCGTACGGGCAGGAAGGCTCTTGAGTGGCGCAGGGAAGGAAAGAAGTGCCGGCCCAGCAGGGGAAATTTTATTTAAAACTCGCTTATGAGGGGGGAGAAAGAGAATCCCATAAAGAAAAGAACATCAAGGAGAAGTGGGACCCACAAAATGCAGGACCGTAATCCTGTCCAAACACCGAAACTGGGGATCGAGCGAAGACACTTCACTAAAGACCTTAATGGCGATCACCGAAACGGGAAAAAGGAAAAGAACAGACCAACAAAAACAAAGAAGGAGATGAAGTAAATGAAAAAGAAAAGAATTTCGTGCTTTGGATAGCAGGAGCGGTCCTTCCCTTCGAGAAGGGTGATCTTCAAGAAGAGAAGTCAAGCGCGGGAATTCGAAGAAGGCCGGCGCTGCCGATTACCAAAGGGCGGAGCAGTAATGGATTCGATAACGACGATCCTAGGAAAAGGAATTAAACTAGAATACCAGAAAAGTGGGAAGGCCTCGTCCGGCGGGACGCGCGGGGAAAACCCGCGCCATCAGACGAGATTAAACATGCCGGGGGAGGGGGAGAACCGCTACCAATAACATTGGCACGAAAAGGGTATCTCACAAATTCAAAACCAAAAGACGTGTCTTCGTCTAAGGAATGTCGGCACTGTTACCAGAAAGGGTGGCGTGTTTCATTTGGGGGGGAATTCTGCTCCCAGAAGCCATGGAAACGCCGCAAATCTCTTGAATGAGAACTTATGGCGAGTGGAAGAAGGTGGGGCGCGGGCCGAAAGAGTGCGGTGATGGCGCTGAAGCCATGTGGGCGATTGAAGTTGCGAGGGTGATTGTTTGCTATAAAGGGTTGTACTGGGGGGCCGGAAAACAGGGAAGGGGAAAACAGTATGACAACGGTAAAAGCGGTCGGGGCAAAGTAGAGAACAAAAAATGTCGCAGTAAAGTGGGGTGGGAAGAGGGTCTCGATAATAAATACAAACTGCCAAAGCAACCACCCAATCAAAAGGTGCCCAGAAAGAAGGAAGGGGTAGTTAAAGCGGGAGGAAGAAGGACCGCAAAGGAGTGGGAGAATGGAGAATCGTCACGCTCTCAGTTTGACTGCTTGTCCTTCTTGGAGAGAGGGGGGCGGTGGCGCAAATGAGGAGGAGCACGCGTGGGGGGGAGGGAGGGACTGCGGGAAGGGAAACCGCAGAAATCTCCCTCCCATTTACGAACTCGAAAGGGAGGAAGAACTAAGAATTATGCCTGCCGCCCCTGGACACGCTCTCTTATCTTAGGGGGAGAAAAAAGCTGGTACGGCAAAAGAGGAAAACTCGCGGCCTCCGGTGCGTCTTCTCTCCGGCGAAAGGAAAGAGGAGAAGCTTCGCCGAAAAATTGGAGGGCCCCTTTTCTGACCCCCAAAAGGAAGCGCAAGTCAAGAAAGGGGGGCAACCCAAAAGGACGGGTCAGAAAAGGGGAACCGGGACTTCCGGAGAACTCAATCGGACAGCTGCAAAAAGATCAGGGGAACGTCTAAAGCGAATTAGAGGGCGACGCAAAAAAAGCGGAAATAAGGGAGATCCTTCGCCTAAAGAAGTGGGGTCACGCCACCTCAAGAGCAGTACGGCAGGGACCATGCAAGGCTAGATTCTATCCGGGGGGTCAGTCAAAAAAAAAGGTTCCATCAATTTGAACGAAATAAGAAGCGGTCATTCAATGACGAAGAGGAGGGGGATTGGGCCGCGACTCCAGACAGGAACGAGGAGAGGTGGTCATCTAAATTAAGACCAAAAGGGATATTGCCTTTTATGGCAGAGAAAAAGGCCCCCGCAGGAGACGTGAGAAAAGTGAAGGAAACTTCTTCGGGAAAGTGAGGTTATTCCTCTCTGACAGAAAAAAAGATGATTTGTAGGTTAGTCCCGCCGGGAGTAATATAGCTGAAAAGGCCAATACCCTTCTATGCAAGGAGAAAAAACGAACAATTAAGGTGCCAAACAGGAAGAACACACCACAAAGACGTTTCCGGATAATGGAAGTCGTGCGGCTCCTCTCTCGTCGTTCTAAGAGCTTCAGGGTCAAAGTTCTTTAGTGGCCCGTGACAAGCGGGGGGGATGATCGGGGAAGGAGTCTTTTGCGGCACATGATGGGCGAGGGTTTGCAAGGCGATATCGATAATGAGGTCACAAAAGAAACAAAGAAAAAAAATCAGGCAGAAAAGGGACTTTATTTCGGGGAGGGGGAACGGAAAGAACTAGAACGTGGGGGGGAGGAGAAGGGGTTAAATTCTCGGTCCTAACGGAGAGAAGAAAAAAGAAATCAAAAACTGATGTTTGCTACGAGGGACGACTCTCCGAAGGGCCGGGGGCCTCAGGACGAGAGCCCGCGGCAGAAAAGGAAAAGGTACAAGAGGGCGGTCGGCGTACCTGCCTATGGAGCTTAACTACGAAACAGATAGGGCCGGGGCGTATAAAGAAAAGGAGCAAGACCCCGAGCAAGTGGGAGAGGGTAGCGTGCGGAGACGTCTATGAGGGGGGAAGAAGACCCTCAGGAATGTCAGTTCTAAGGAAAAAAGCTTGTCCGCGTCTAAGGGCTCAAACGAGAGTTTCTCTCGAGATCAGGGGCTAAGAAGAACAATGATTGAGGAGGAAAGAAAGAATGTGATACTCACGAGTCATCCAGACCGCCGAAGGAAGGCCGCGATAGAAAAAAATCTGAACGCGAAGAAAAAATATCACGACATGCTCCAGTAGGAGTTGGACCATGCCTAGCGACTCCCGCGAGGAAAGGGCCTCCGGTGTAGCGCAATTCGCAAAGCAGAAGTGAGGTTTTTGCTTAGAGCAAAGACAGCGAAAAAAAACTAGCTTTAAATGATCATAAAAGGGATCGTGTCCGAGAAAAGAGAGAAGGGAGGATATGTCGCTCAGGTCAAAAGTCAGATGGAGTGGATTTCCTGGAGGGGGAAGAGCGAAAAAGAATCATCCCTTCCACCGAGAAGAAAGGGACTTTTGAACGACGGCAAGACAGGGTAGGCGCTTTGTGGAAAGAGAAGGTAGCTCAAGCCCAGAGGCTGCGCCCTAGAACATGGAAAAAGTCAACTCAGCTGGGACTATCAGGCGGAGGCCCACAAACAAAATCCGAGTTCACTACCGGGACAAGGAAAGTCTGAGACGAAGAGGGAAAGGAATGAAACACCGAGTGACAGTCCCGGCAGGGGCGGGGTCGTGGGGGAGCACACGTGTTCTCTTTGGGCGAAAAAGAGTGGAAGCAGTTATCTTACCCGGTCGGACGGAAACAACTCGATATTAGCTGAAGGAAGATTCCGAAGACGGGGATCGACGTCTCGGGAGCTCGAGGGGACGTGTGAGCGAAAAGAGCGCGAAATTGTTCTTTCCGGTAACGGGGGGGGGGGGGGGGGGGGGGGGGGGGGGGGGGGGGGGGGGGGGGGGGGGGGGGGGGGGGGGGGGGGGGGGGGGGGGGGGGGGGGGGGGGGGTGTCAGAGAAAAAAGGAAGCAGGGTCTGGGAGGTCCGGGGGGAAATTTCGCCGACAGTTACTCCGGGAAATTCGGCGGCCCCGGACTGTCCGGGAAGGGGGGAACCTTATCTAGGGAGCATATCGCCTGGCAAGAAGAGATCCGGAAGGGTAGAAAGAGAAGCCTGCGCCGAGAACTTAGAAAATGCGGATAAGCTGTTTCTTTACGGGGGCTGAAACTCAGAATTCGACTAAGAGCAGTCATGCGGATGAGGAAGGAGGGGAAGTCGGTTGCATCTCCCGCGAAAGAAGGGGTGGAGGGCCGTCAATTGCGCGAAAGAAGTTTGTGGCCGACCGGGAACAATTGGTCAAAGTAGGCGAGGGAGAGAGCGCCACGCTGGCATGGTCGACGCAGCGCCGAAATACAAGAGGGAAGGAAAAACACTGGGGAGTCCAACCGGGGGAAGCCGAACGGGTCTGACAGTAGGGAGGCAGAAAAGAATTCTTAAGATTGGGAGGTCTAAGCGGAGCGTGACCGAGGGGTTATAGGTCAGCATAGAAAAAAGGGGATCTTTTTGCCTAGCACATTGGGCTCACGCATTATACGGCGACGGAAGGAATCATAAGACGAGTCGAATTATGAGAAACTCCAGTCGGAAAGGGTAAGAACCTGTTATGGAAGGGCACCGAACGGAGGGGTGACGAGAAAGGGGTAAATTGGTCTGTCGCGCCGAAGAAGACACTTCCTCTCATTTTGTGGTCTCTGAGGGAAACGAAAGTAGCCTCTTTTAAGGAGACTTTCTTCCATACCAAATCCGGCGCCCAAGTTTCCCAAAAAAAGGATCGGCCAAAGGAAAACACAAAAACACCAAGAAATAAAAAATCATTCAGGAAAACGCACAACGTCTAACATCCGGGCGCGACACGAGTGCGCGTACTGCGTCGGACAAAGGCACCAAAAAAAGAAACGGTAAGACGCGTTCTACACCGGGAAAAATGGGAGGAAGACGCACGTGTTTGTTTCGAGCTACGAGGGGTGAAGATAAAGACTTTTTAAGTCGGGGAAGCAAGCGGCAAGAGGGCAGCAAGAAGAGAAAGGAAATTGCGGAGGGGATGCGAGGGATCCGCCGTGATCGGCACGGCCACATCCAGTCTCGGCGATTTAGGTGAAGGGGAAAAGAGAAGGTCCCAGAAATGCAACGGGAGTCAAGGCCAGAGCACCTTGCGGTGCAGAATAGAACAACCGCGCCTGAGAATTGGAAACACGAAGGTCCTCGAAGGAATGCCGGCAAAAAGTCAGGGGGCGGAGACAGAACGAACCAAAATAGAGG
>Ga0179593_1311973_pt1 | contig 12307 bp, 16 predicted proteins | sample CZODoug2_1_08_16_FD_185931 | JGI IMG/M metagenome (GOLD analysis project Ga0179593, IMG submission 185931) | Vadose zone soil fungal communities from Angelo Coast Range Reserve, California, USA - CZODoug2_1_08_16fungal (PacBio error correction) | ecosystem: Environmental > Terrestrial > Soil >...
GAAACCGGGGGACCGGCCGGGGCTTGTATGATAGGGCAGAAAAGCTGAATTTGTGTGACAACAGGGCACTAAGTCCCCAGTACCTTATAAACCGGGGTGTCCGAGAATAGGGAAGGTTTACCAAGCAGAAACAGTTTTAGCTGACAGGCGAGGGCGCAGCCAAAAACCATCTGGAACCACTCGGATTATGGCCGTACGAAGGAGCACGGGGCAGGGCATGGACAATATCGCACGAGTTCCACCCGCAACAGTACTGGGGGGAATCAAGGGGGGGTGCAGGAGGTCCCATTTTAGGGGGGGGCCAATTCAAAGAGGTGGGACGGATCGCGGAATAAAAAATGAAAAAGCCCCGTGGAGCTGCCCGCAAGCACACGAAAAAAGGAAAAATCGTTTCGGTCAAGCGGCACTGGGAAGCGCCAAAGAAACAAAAGAAACAGAAGGGAGATCCGGGGTTATCTATCTTCCCGTACAGCCGCCAGAGGAAAAGGAGCTGTTTAATTCTGCACACCGAGACCAAGGAGCGGGTGTTGGGAACCGGAGAGAGGGGATGGGGAAGACAAACAGGAAGCCACGAGTAATCGCGAGGGGGGGAATGACGAACCAACAGGGAAGAATCCTATCAAGGGTGAATCACCCGGGAGCCCACGACTCGCGGGGGTGGAGGAAGAGGAAAACCGGTTCAAACACAGGTGTTTCTCACTGGGGGAAAAAAATAATTCAGGTAAACTACCCCAAAACACAACCCCGCAAAGAAAGCCGCAAAAGTTGACGAGGGAAGAAAAACGGGTTTGTCAAATAAAAAAAAAAAAAGAAAAAGAAAAAAAGGAACGACCCAGGGGGAATACAAAAAAACTTTGAACCCAAACTGGTTTGTTGCTTGTCAAGATCGGGCAAGGCAAAAAATGGCCACGAAGGGGAAAAGGGGGCGTGAAAAATCCAGGGGCAGATGTTTTTCAGCCACAAAGTTATGCCATTGATCCAAGCGACAGACTGGCAAAAGCGCTTTGGGGCAAGGAGAACGGGAAACGCATGGCCATACTGAGTCCAACGCACTTGGAAGGGAGGGGAAAAAAAGAACATGATCTGATCGAAAAAAAAACACAAAAACGAACCGGGGAAGTATGCAAGAGAGCCAGATGCGTTGAGACCAGAACTCAGAGGGTGTGGAAGAATAGGGAGGGCGTGAGAGGTCACCACTTTTTCCAAAAAACTTTCGGGAAGGGGTCCGGGATCAATGGCGAGGGGAATGGGACTTCGGAACAAAGTCTGCCCCAGATAAAGAAAACCCAACGCCGGCGAGGGGGGCCATTTTTCCTGCACCCTCACGGGTCATGTGTTGGGATGCGTCCATTGGCGGGGGGTAGCAACACCTAGTGGGTAAACGGAGTCAATTGGGCAAACGGAGGAGGGGGGGGGGGCTGGGTCTCCAGGGGTAAAAAGGTTGGGAATGGTCTTTTTGACAGGAAATTGTTGGGTAACCGGTGACATTAGTAACGAAAAACACACTCCCGGCTTCAGCGCAAACCGGGAGGAACCTGTTCTAGGGGAAGGGGGGTGAGGAAAATCCGCAAAAGGGGATAAATCTCACTCTACGGGATTTTTCTTTTTGAACAAGACCCTCCCTCGAAAGGAAAAAAACCAAAGAAAACGAAAAGGTAGAGAGGAATTAAGCGAAAACAGCCATCCAGTCAATCATTTGCGGATGGGGAAATTACGAAGATAGAATAGTCCGGCCCCGGAGGGGGGGAATGGCGGATGAAACCACACGATGATTGATGTGGTGCGGGGAGAACCATAACGGGGAACGGGTTTGCATGGTGGAAGGAAGCGAAAAGTTGAAGACCCCAGGATGCAAGGGGGAATACGGGAGGGCTCCTCAAGTTTATAGACCTTACTGAGTTAAAGCGGGAGGAGATGGGTGGCACTGCACGGGGAACCGGATGAAGAAAAGGGAAAGGAAAGAGGAGTGGACAGAGGGGGGGGGTGCAGGCGCCCTGCATTCATAAACACTGGGTAGGAAGGAAACGGGAGAATTCCCTCCGGGAACAGGTGAAATATAAGGGGGGAACTTAGGGAAAAACCAAGGGAACCAAAAAAGTTAGCTTCAGAAAAGGTTATCAGAATCAACGGCCAGTTCCAAACAAAAAGGGGCACCTCAATGGACTTTGTGCAAATGTCGGGGGAAGAGAGGACAAAAGAGGAAGGGCAACTACGGGGCTAATGTAGCAGGGAAAAAAAAATTTTTCAAACATTGACCCTGAGTGAATCGACCTGTAACTGGTGTACCAGGGAAGAATAACCACAAAAGGCAGGGGGGGCATGTTTGGTCAGTTTACTAGACTTCACGTGAAAGTGACGAGGGGTGGATGCGGACTCAAGGGGAGCACCCAAAGGGGAACCAAAAATGCGGAATACAGTTACCTTGTTCTTCCCAAATTTCCATGACGTTCGCGGAAGGAAAGAAAAAATCGTGTCCAGCAAAAGTGGAGTAAGAACCTGCGAGCCGCCATCATCGTCCATGGGGATTAGCAAAGTCCACTTGGCCTGGTAAGGAGAAGAAATAAAAAGGTAGACACACTCAAAACTCCAGAGTTGGTTGCTGCAGAACAATTCTAGTACCTGAGGGAAAAGAAAAGGGGAGAAGGGGGGAGGGAGCAGCGAGAAAGCATAGGGCTTTCAAAAAAGGTGTACGCGGGATGAGGGCTCCCAGGGAGGCCTGTGTACCAGAAAATCACAGAGGTGGGGGACCGAGGGAAAGAAACTCTTGGGAATTCGAAAAAACTTCTGCCATACGGAGAAACAAAGAAAATCGTGGTCCGGGGCGAGAAAGAAAAAGCTATCTGGGGGAGTAAGGCACCAAAATTCTGGTCACTTAAGACGGTAAAAATCAGGATCGAAACGCCTCGAGGATCGCGTCAAGGGGGGGAGCCAAACAAAGGGGGAATGACTAACGCGCTCCAACTGCTTGAACAACGTCCGGTACTCCAAAAATCGGTTTGGGGGGGATTGGTTTGACAACCCACCAGGTCGAGACGCCGGTCGAAAAAAAGAAAAAGCGACAAAGTTTCCCGGAAGGCTTCCTGGAGACCTGCAAAATAAGTCAACGGACGTTGAGCGAAAAGATACCGTGTGCCATGGGGGAGGGAACATACGCGAACTGACCTCTAAACGGGAGCCGAATGGTAAAGTGCACCGTTAGTTAAAACGCCTGAGAAGGGGAAGTGGGAAGGGAAATCAGTAATCCTCATTTGGTCCATCGTAACTTGTTTTTGGTCTGGAGAATATGGGCGTTGGAAAAAGTGCCAAAGCAAGAAAAGAAACAGACGGCAAGCAATGACTCTGAAGACGTATCGTAGTCCAAGGGGGTGGCCGGCTATTGCAAGAAAAGGTCAGGCCCCCAAAAAGGAAGCCATGTGGAAACTGGAGAGGTCAACGGGGAGCGGGGGCAAAAAGGTTCGTAAAAACTGGGTCCGGAAACCCCGCCTAAATCAGAACTGCCGGACAAGAGAAAGTTTGGTGTAATGGTAAGAGCTCCTCACGACGTTCTGTTCCGACGCCGTTATGGGGGTGGAAATCCGATGTAAGGCCGCACAGCAAAAGGTGGAATGAACGGACGGGAAACACTAACCCCTAGGAACAACGGTAAAAGGACGGAACAAATAATTTTTACCTAAAGAAAACATGTGTGTCAGATGTTTGCATGGGTCAAGGGGTGTTTTATAGAAAGGGAGGAAACCAACGCACACGGGCAGCATTAAAATGGGAACCGCAGAAAAAAACTCCTCCACAAGCGCACCGGTGGGGTTGCACCGAATGAGGGGGACCCTATTGAAAGAAGACACGGGAAAAGGAATGATTTGTCCAAAGCGGGCCAAGAAGAAGAAAACCTACTGTCTGGTGCAGGGGGTTATAATCAACTTTGCGTAAAACCACCCAATCGAAGAGGCCGCAGAGTGAGGACCAAAAGGGGGGAACTCGGTTGGCAGACACAAGAGGTGCGCGACAGGAACCAAAAGAGGTGTCTCAAAAGAAGGTTCAGGTGAGGGGGATGGAGGGCAGAAAAGTGGGGGGAAAAAAGAGGGTCGTTCTGACTTTGTATCTGTTATGGGACAAATGACACTACTCGTAGGTGCACGGGGAACTAAGAGAAAAGGGAAAAGATCTGTGGATCCCCTCCGTTCTGCGTGCCAAGAAGAGCAATGGCGTGGAAGAAAAAAATCCGCGCCCTTGTGTGCGCCCGCAGCAAAGCAGTCCAAACTGGTCACTCCCCCACGCTGCTCCCCGGGGGTGGCCTAGGCCCTACCACAGGCTCCAGCCAAAAAAACAATGGGAAAGTCTCCAAGATGGGGGAGAGAAAAGAAATGAAATGTCAACCTCGAAAAATTTTTTCAAAAGACCTAGCTCTTCAACACACGAAATCTAAAATACAAGGTGGGGAAGACGGGAAAGAACGCAGGACAGGAAAGGTAGTGACACTAATCCAACGCAATTCCTGTGAAGAACTGTCGCCCAGAAGCAAACCAAGGCCCGAAACCGGCCATAGGGGAAGGCTGTGCGAGTGGGAAGGGAAAACGCCAGGCTCTCGCCCTGTCTGGCCCTGAACTTGACAGCCTATGGGGGTTGGGGCTAGGAAAAAGGAGAGTCGGAAAACAACAACAACGGAGGAGGAAAAAGGGAAAAAAAGGGGAGGGGACCGGAGAATCAAGCGTCCATTCAAGGCCTGGCATTAGAAGGTCGTTTGGCAGAGTTAACAGTGCCAAGGGCCAGTCAATCAGCGCTCTGGGAACATCTTGTGCGAAACGGGGGGGGGGGGGACTCACATTTGAGCAAAAAGAAAAAGGAAGGTTGACTGGTAACAACAATTCAACTTCGGGCAAAGGTAGTCTCAGAAAGAAAAAACGGCCTCCCGTCCCATTTCGGAAAAGCAAGAGAGTGACGGCTCTATTGAAAAAAGAAGGAATTTTGGAGAAAACCAACCGAGTTTTACGGATTTGGGAGGAGGGGCAAAAAGAATAAGCGCCAATACGGGGCCGAGGGAAGGGAAAGGGGTGAAAAAGGGTGTTGGTCCAAAAGTTCTAAAACCTCGTCCTCGTCCAAGTTTTTGCGCGAAAGTGCCCCGATCCTGGCACAGAGGTGAGAGCCAAGCCGAGAGGGAAAAGGAAACCAGTAACTACAGGGAAAATGGGGTCATCGTAAAATCACACTCGACTCCCCTCTCGAAAGAACCGGAAGGTGAAAGATCCGAAGCAGAGAAAAAAAACAGGGCCGGAGCAAAGATGTTAGGGGCAAATTCTCAAAACTCCGGGCCCAACCTATACCCTAAAAGGTCCCCCTCATGGAGTAATGGGTGGGGGGGACACAAGCAGGGGTGATGTATACAGACAAAAAGGTAGCTGATTATCGCCTTTGGGAAAAGCATCAAACCGAAAGTTCTTGACAAGAAAGAGGGGCGAAGTTGTCGACAAAGGAGGCAAAGGGGGAGGAGGAATACCTACATCCTTTTGGGAAAGTAATAATAAAAGAGGCCCAAATCGAAAGTTTTCCATTAGGGGGGATCCTGACAACTTATGTGTACTAAACTGTTACAACAACGGCGACGGTGGGGGGGTTCAAGAAACGCCAGGGAAAGGGGGTGGGAGGTGTAGGCAAGAAGAAAAAAAAAAATCGGCGGAAAAAAGCCTGTGTCTTCAAGAACGGGGCGATGAGAGGAGGAAACAAGGTCAAAAAGGCAGCTTGGGAAAAACAGAAAGGGGTGCGTGAGTTCTTCAGGTTTGCGGACACACGGGGGGGGGACCACAAAATAGTGCACAAAGCGCGCAATTACACAAAAGAATCGCCTGGAACAGGGTCCTTTGGGAAATGACCTGGGCCAGTGCAATAAGCGGCAAACAAACTGGGAAGGAAGAACATAAAGACCTTTAAAAGAGCGGCCCTTGCGTCTGGGGTCTGTTTGAAGGGCGAGAGGAAAAACGGGTAAAAAAAAATGGCGAAAAAAAAAAGAATCAAAGGAAATTTACTGGATGACGAAAAGGGGGCGCTTCACAAGAAAGTCCTGGCCAGTCGCGCAGCGGGGGGTGTTCCCACGGCACTTTCATTGACGACGTCGGGAAAGGGGAAGAGAACGCGCGAGTGAAATAAGAACACGATGCAACGAAGGACGAAGAAGTATTGGGGGGACTTATTAAGGGGTTTTGCAGTACCTCTGTCCATGGAAACTGAAAAACCGGGAAACTGAGGGCTTGTTGAAGAAAAAAAATGGCACAAGACCAAAGGGGGGTTAAAAAGACAACGAGGGTGTAGGAAAACCAAGGAAACGGTGTGAAGACAGAGCGAGTAAAGAAGAACAAAAATTCGGGGGGGGGAGAAAGGGGGAAAAATCCTAAGAGGCCCGTAGGCTAGATTTGTGAGACCTGAAAGATTACCAGGAGGGGGCAAAGAACTCATTTGACAGCAATTATCAAGTACGTGCTCTCACAGATGTGCGGTTTCGTCGAGGCACGAAAAAAGAAAAAGGGGGTTCGAATTCGTACAAAAAGAGAGCTCAGGCAGCAAAAGGAACGGGGGGGAGGGGGAAAGCCTCACAAGCAGTCCTCGGCTCACAGGTGCCATAAGCGTCAGTAGCGAGGAAAGCCAGACCTTAGAACGAATGAAAAAACCTAAAAAAAACTGGAAAAAGAGGAATCTGTTCCTCACACCGAAACTCATGATTAGTGGGGGGGGAAAGGGGGGTTGGATAATGGTTGGGAAATTGGAACGAGAAAAATGGAGGTCTACAAGCAGGGGTGCCAATTCTCTTAGCTAGGAAACTCACTTGGGGATGGAACTCACGTGGGAGAAAGAATAAACGGAACTTGGGGAAGTTCACGTAGATCCTTAATATGAGGGTGGGCAAGTGGAGAAAGGGGAAGAAAAAACCTCCAATCCCCCCATTTGGGGAAATGGAAAGACTTGCCATCGGGGGACAATGCACGCAACAAAAAAAGGCAGTTTTGTGCGAATCCCGGGTAAGCACAAAACGGGTGGTCACGGGACTCACCCGAACGGGAAACTGGGGGGGAGGAAAACCGGGGGAAAAGTGGGGGCAACAAAAAAAACAAAAAAAGACGAGCTTAGGGAAGGCCCTCGGCCCTAAAATCGTCCCATCAAAGAAAGGACAAAAGTCATTGGCAAGGGCGAAAGGTTGGGGGACGGCAGGAGGTTGAGGGAGAAAATAACGTGCGACACTGTTGGACTTGGGCACTAAGGTCACCCAGTAGACCATGAAGAACGAACCTGTTGGGTACAGGAGAAAGTCCCCTACCCGGGGGGACAGCAACCATTTGGGGAAGGGGGGGGGAAACATTCAGGCAACGATGGCTCAGCGAAAAAAAAAGATGTCATCAATTAAAAATTGTCCTGGAAAAAAAGAAAAGCATCTTCAAACAGGATAGTGAAATACGCAGCCGAGTCCCGGCGGGGAGGGAACAGAAAAGGTTTGCGGGGAAGGGTGCCCGGGAACACACCAAGTTGCCATCGTGGGGGTTTCGCTCCTGTTCTCTTACCCAAAAAAGGGGAAGCCCCGTAAATTCGGGGGGGGAGTGACAACCAACAAACCCTAAATAATCTGGGGTCGGCTCGGCCCCCATAAAAACATACAGAAAAAGGACAAGCGGATTATCCCTCAGAGTACAACTCGAAAAGAGAAGCAGGGGGAAACAACACAAATTGGAAAAAACGGAGGTAAGTCAAGGGGGACCCCAGCTGACGCTTTGGGGGGGGTTGTTTGGGAAATCGAAGAGGGGGGGGCCCTGGGGGGGGGAAGAAAAAACAAAAAATCGCACGCCAGCTATGAGGATGGGGAAAAAAAAAATATTGCGTGGTAACTACCAACTACAAAAAAAGACTGAAGGTAAACTATCGCCCCGTTTCGGAAATGAAACGCTGCCAGGCGTTTGGAAGGGGGGCATTCCTAATTAAACAAAGGGAAACACCTGGCTTTCCTCGGGGGGGGAACAGCATAAGGAAAGAAAAAGGTTAAACACCGGACCCCGGAACAAAAAAGCAAACGAAAAATTGACTCCGTGGGCAACGCGTTGTTGTGCGAAACAATCGCCAGGTGGGGGAAAAAAAACCTTGAACAGGGGGGGGAGTGTCAAAAAGGAAAAAAGCACGGGAAAACCAAAAAAAAAGGGGGAAAGCCGCACAAAAATTTCACCAGACTCAGGGAAGGAAAGTTGGTTTGTAAGGAAGCAAAAGAAGGGGTAGCGCCAGTGAGTCCAAGACAACAGTAAACGACTGGAAAAGGACGAGCTGTGGGTGTTTGGGGGCAAGGCGGAAAAAATGAATCCCGAAAGACTGGAAATGACACAACGCTGAGGCTCTGGGGTCAAAAAAGACATCTCCTAGGACAAACAAAAACCAAACGGGGGAGAAAGAGATAAGTTTGACTGAACCTCACAGGGGTGGAATCAGTAGGGAAAGAACGGGTAAAAAGCCGTCGCAGACCAAAAAAGAGCCGTGAGCTTCGCTTGGTGCAGGGCTATATTGTGAGGGAGGAAACAGCCCCGGCAACAAACGGTAGAAAACCCGCCAAGTGCTGGCCAGTGGGTGGGACCGGAAACCCCGAGAAAGCCCAAGTGAAGGGGTGATGCCCCTGGGAGGGGAGGGGGGGGGGAAGCAACCGGGAGTGGGTAAACGGAAGGCCACAGGGTGAAAAAGCCGTTGCTTTGGGACGCGAACGGGTAAACTTTTTACTTATCTTGAATACGACTTTTTTGTGAAGTTGTCCTGAGGGGAAAAAAAAACAAAAGTCCAGCGAGGCTGACCCGCACCGGAAATTAACAATCAGGCATGGTTAGTCATGGGGAACATTATCCCGCAATCCAGCTCACCGGCGAAGGTGCAACGCAAAGCCGCAGAAAAAAATCTAATCAAAAAAAGCGCAGGGAGGGGTGCATGAATAACTAGAAAAAAAGCGAACCGTGAGCGCGGGGCTGGGAATGTACTCAAAGATCGCGAATCTAGGGATTGGTTCATGGAGGTCGGGAAGTAAAGGGGGAGGGGGGGGGCGGGGGGGGAAAGTGGTTCCCAGGGGGTGGGGGGTGCAACAAAAACAAGTGGGGGTGGGTTGGGTGGGGGGGCGGGGTGGGTGGGGGGGGTGGTGTCAGAGGCGGGTGTGGGGGAACGGGTGTGGCCGTGGGGGGGGGGGGGGGTAATTTTGACTCACTAATCCTAACCCAAAATTACATGGGTCAATCTAATAAACTTTGACCAAAAAAGACAGGAAGAAATTCTGGCCGGTAACCCTTTGGAGGAAAAAATCACGCTAACATAGGGGAAACTCAGAATGCCATTCCGAAATGAAGGTGGATAGGAAAAGAATAACGGTTGTGACCGGTTTTTCGTCTCAAATTTAGGGTGGAAACATCACCGTCCGCTTCCCCACTGGTGTTCCCTGTCGGAAATCGCGCTTACCAATCCTACCCCCGGTGTCTCACCTCTTTCGATTTTTGACCGTCATTTCCAACTTTCGCCCGAAGTCTCAATATCGGGCCCTTGGTTATCCGAGCCTAGCCCGGAATTAAACCTGCCGAAAGGTCCACACTTAGGGATTTCCCGACAAAACTGGGGGAAGGAAGCAGTTTTTTTTGTATTAAGGACATTGAATCATCGTTATGAGGGTGTGGCTGGTGCCGAGGAATCCTCCGTCGAATGGCAACGGCGGGAAAAAGCTGGGGAGGGGAGATGAGGGAGTATGGGTGAGAGATGTCAAGGCGAAAGGATCGGAGGTGACGAGAAGGGGCCGGAAGACTCTGTAGGCATCATGAGTGAACGCGATGTGTTAGAGTGGGAAATGAACTGTTGGAATCATTGCGCAAACAACACAGTGTGGCTTCATCCGGCCTAAACGGTGGGGGGACCCATGGCATCCTAAAGAAAAAGAAAGATGCCGTCCATTGTGAAAAATGTGGGGCCAGATTTTTCCTTAGGAAATTCCGTGTGTTGGGGAGCCCGGGGGACAGGGAAGGCCAAGCCATAAAACCTCGAGGATGAAATAACGTGGTCCCTAAGGACAACTGGGCACAAAAGTCGTCTATTGGTTTAAAGAAAAAAAAGGTGAACATCCGCAATCAAACACTACAAAGCCTCAATTATGTTTCTCGGCCTGGGGAGGAAAAAAACCCTCTGTAAAAACCAAAGAGAACAATAAAAAAAAAAAAGGGCAGCACCCCTCAATACGGGGACAATATGGCCGGCTGGGAACAAGACGAAGCTGCATTGGGGAAACATGGGGGGAGAAGGCGGAAAAAAGGTCCTATCGACGAGGCAAAACGCTCAGAAACCTTTGGCAACCAGGGGAAATGGGGGATTGTCCTGAAAATGATGTAAAAATCCACTTGGCACCTGGAAAAAAATAGTGGGATTCAACCTTCCGCATGCGAGGGACGAAACAAAGAAATCTTTGGTCTTGAAAGGGAAGCGTCGTGGGGAAATGCGCAATTATGCGGGGTGGTCAGAGGGGGGAATATCGGTAAACCTAGAGAAATTGGAACGCGGGAAGATCTCTCTTTGGACCAACAGTATTTGTCTAAAGCTGCGAAGAGAGGGGAAAACCCGTCACGGGGAAGTCAAAACAAAAGGTTGGGTTGGGTAGGGGTTTGGGTGGGAACTACACCCATTCGGGATAACATTGCAAAGCTCAGGGTGGAACGGGGAGCCCGCGGAAGTGGGAAATACAGGGTCAAACGAACGTTCCCGAAACTGAATCAAAGCATAGTGGTGCTAGAGGGGGGAAAAGCGGCTTCCTCTCGACCGGACCCGAATGGAAAGTTCCGGGATTTACCAACACAACGGGGTGCAAATAGGACCTGAAGAGCGCCCCCTCATTTTCGTGTGAGGACACTCGTAAGCAAACCTTGTTTATGCTTAAGAGCTGTTCGTTGGGGAAGCTTATAGTAGCCGAAGAAACCGAGAAAAAACCAACATCGGGGAAAAGGGACAGGGGAAATTCGATCGTAGTCCGGTTTTGGGGGGGGGGGGAACCGGCTTAGTGCAACCTCGGTGGGGACAAAAAACCAGTTTGAAAAACGTGGACTGGTTGTGAAAAGGCGACGGGAAGATTGTGGCGAAAACTTGTCGTTAACTTCAAATAAGAAAAACTCAGCCGGCGGAAAAAGCCGTTTCCAAATGGAAGCCATCACCCATCAAGGAAACGTGTTCTGTGGAAAAAAACAAAACGGGACTTTGACGACGAAAGGGGGGGCCACAGAAAAAAAAGTTAAACGCTTTGGTAGGGACAACCGCGGCCAGGGTGTAAAAGCATAACAGAGGGGGGGGACAAGAACCGAACAATAGGGGGGTCGATTTAGAGGGGTCGCGTGTAGGGGAAAAGCCCCACACATGAAAAAAATGCAGGAAAAAAATGTTGGCACGGATAAGAGCATCTCCAAAAAAAAAAAAGAACCGGGTGGACAGACTCGGGGGACAACCAGAATTTATTATAATCCCCGGGGGACGAAAGGAAGAGGGCCTGGTCCCAGCGTCGAGAATCCAGGCATCTACGTAAGTGGGAAGTATGAATCAAACTCGGGGGTTGGGGGGCGGCAAAACCACAAGATCAACGATAAAAGCCTAAAGAGGCCGTAAGGTCCTCAGGGGGCAATCAAGCGGAGGCGCCCCCAAAACAAAAACAATTCTTGTGTGAAACAGGCCGGTTTCGTGTTAAATTGAAAAAAATTGCGGCGACGTTTGGCACTCGTTGATCGGAGGGGGGGTCGGAGGTAATGGACGGAGAACACTCAGGGAGGGTCCTGCCTCCGAGGGAAAGAGGATATCTCAAACAAGAGGGGAGGCAGGCCGAGCAAGCTTGAAGGGGAGGAAAAAAAAAAACAAAAGGGAGCCGGACGGTGTGCGCCCGACATGTCGTTGAACAACAGGAATGGTGTAAAAAACAAATCCAAAAAGCAGGTCGGCCGAGGACAAAACACCGGTCACAAAATCACCTCCCCATAAACAGAAAAAAAAAGAAGAAAAAGGACCAGGAAAAACAACAGGAGATAAAGCGTAACGTTCCCATAGAAGTTCAAGAAAGGTCGAAAGCCAGAACAAGGCCGGGTGCAGGCGGGGGGCCTTGGCCAGGAAGAAAGGGTTTGGAAACAAAAAACTCAGCCCCCCCCACCACTGTGAGAAACGGTCACAGCAAAGTCGGGCAAAAAAAAAGGCACCGCACCGCCAGAGGCCATGCCTGGGGGTGCCCTGAAACGCCGAAGGATCAAAAGGCAAGGGCCTGGGGACGTGAAACCCCGCGGCCGCTTGGCGGTTCTACCAG
>Ga0179593_1361338_pt1 | contig 12306 bp, 21 predicted proteins | sample CZODoug2_1_08_16_FD_185931 | JGI IMG/M metagenome (GOLD analysis project Ga0179593, IMG submission 185931) | Vadose zone soil fungal communities from Angelo Coast Range Reserve, California, USA - CZODoug2_1_08_16fungal (PacBio error correction) | ecosystem: Environmental > Terrestrial > Soil >...
GGGGGGAACGACTGCTCATAAGAAAAGTCGTGGGGCAGAAGACCATAGTTGGGGGAAAGGATTGAAACTAGAAATATGAAACCTGACTAAAAAAAAAAAATACAAAGGGCAGGCGGGAGCGTTTACAAAAAATTCGGAGTACCGTGCGAACGTAAATGGCGCAAAGGTATGGAAAACCCCACAGCGGCGGAGCGGGTGGGGGGTGAGGAGGGCCCCAGATCCGAATTCAAGGGGGGAGGAAAAAAGTGAACTCGTAGGGAGAGTATAATGGAACGACAGATACTGGCGGCCTACGAGTGGTGAATAAAACGAAAAACCGCCAATGAAGGAAAAAATAAAACAATGCCATCCCCTGGCTATCGGGGGAGTTTAAACGACATAAGAATCCATACGTGTAGGATTCAAGATTGAAGGGACGGAACTGGTATCAAAAAAGAAAAGAGGAAATGTGAAATGGTAGCCGGGAGAAAGAAAATAAGAAGAAAAACTGGGGAAAAAGGGGGGACAAACGTGGTCTTGGTGCAGAATGATCACACAGAGAATCCGGGAACGCGGAATGAAAGAAAAAGAAGGCGAAACACGAGCACGGATACAGGAGGGGGGGGGAGGTGCACAACTGAAATTCTGGGAATGGGAAGCTTTAGGGGGCCGGCTACCAAAAAAGAAGACGGAAGGTAGCACTAAAAATGCAAAACAGGGATGGGGGAAGAAAAGGAACAAGCAGGATGAATGGGAGACAAAAACCGTATACGTAGAAAGAGAAAAGGGAACGACAGCGTGTCGGGGGGGACGAAGAAAAAATGGGGCCGGTCAATGTGGCAAGTTGAAAGCTGGATGAAAAGACGAAAAAAAAGGACGGGATAGAAGAGTCAAGAGTTAGCGGACGGGGAAAAGAGGGGAAAAGGAGGAGAGAAAAGATAGAGAGACCTGACTCATAAAAAAAAAGAAAAAATGGAAAAGGATTAAAAAAGAGGGCAGGGGGAGAATAAAACAGACGGTACAAACGATGGGGCGTAGGAGGGGGGAACAGATACTTAGTCCCTACAGAACCCACAGGGGGGAAGGAGAACAAACGTCAATCATGCGGTGGGTCACCCAAAAACCATATGGGTGCGTAGTAGGGTAAGAGGACTAAGAAACACGGGTCTATTAACGGTGGAGGAGGGGGGGGCATCAAAAGACAGTCACCGGGATCAAAGAATAAAAAACAAATAGAAGGAGAAGAACAAACCGGGATAAAGAAAAATGGCAGTGATAGAGGAAAGGGGAGAAAAACTGTGGGGGCGACAAAACGGGATAGCTGGGGAAGACAGGGGGTAAAAGTCATTCATATAAGGAGAGAACAGCACCAGGGGACAAAGTAAAAGGTCACACGCCACGTCCGGACTGACAAGGGGAATGGAAAAGGGCAATCGAAGGTGGGGAGGCAAAAGGAAGTTGCGGAACCCAGAAAACGCAGGGAGGGGAGACACCGTGCAGTTCGCACGACGCGGGTTTCCGGCAGACCGCCGGATGCGGGGGAATTCACAACAACAAATTAACAAAAAGAAAAAGCCGAGGGAGAGGTAGGAGGGAGCGCCTGACCGCCCAGCCAGGACCAGAACGGTCAAGGGGAAGAAATCGAGTTCGCCCGGGTCCGGGGGGCCAGGGGGGGGGTCACAAGCCGGCATAGAGAGCGCTTTCGCCCAGGAGTGGAGCGGACGACAATGTGGGGGAAAAACGAAAAACGTCCAAGAACGGGAGAAAGGCACGGCAATAGCAATCGAACTCAGCAGCAAATCGGGACGTGGTTGCCGTCCAGCCAGGAGCTGGAAGAGGGAAAAGAAAAAAGTACATGGAGACAGAAACACCCAAGCACGAAAGTCACACGCAGGAACAATGGAGTGAGGTGAGAAGGAGAAAAAGGACAGACACAGAACAGATAGGGTACATGGAAAAGCACTTTGCCCTTAGGGGGAAGGTGCTCAGAAAAGGAAAAAAAGGGACAACAAGCTGGGGGCAGTGACACAGCTCTGGGGAGAAGGGGACCGTAGGTGGGAAAAAAAACAATAAAAAAGGACGGGAATCTGTAAGCTCTAGCAGAGGAGTGGCCGAAAAAGATTGGAGTTCCAACGAGATGTGTTACTAAAAAAGAAAAAAAAGGAAGAGAAAACTGCACGTTGTAAGTGGCAGATGTGGTGGGGGGGAAAAAAGAACAACAGACGGGGAAAAAGGACAAGACAAGGCGGCAACAATATTACTATCCGACACTAACAGGATTTTTGAGGGAAGGAGAAAGGAAGCGACTGGCCGGGGAACTACAAGGGGTAGGGGGTGAGGCCACTTAACAGACGTCAACAGGGAGGGGAAAGAAAGCTGGAGGTAAAACGGTCCAGGGGTCAAAATCAAAGGGGAACGTCGTATCAAAAACAGAGGGAAAAAACAGTAAAAAGGCAAACCCAACAAAGGGACTCAAACAGTGGAGGAAAAGTGATAAGATAGAGAGGGGGAAAAAAGGGGTTGTCTCGGAGTGGGTGGGGAAAGACACGACCACCGTGAGAAGGAGGAAAAAAGAAGGAAGTAAAAGAATCACACGAGAGGGAGGGAAGAAGAAGGAATCGCTGAAACGGACTCGGAGGTGGCCTCGGGAAAAAACAACACAAAAAACAAAACCGAACAACAATCAGACAACAAACAAACAAAATAAAAAAGGGGGGGTATGAAGGATGAGTGAAAGAGGAAGGGCCATAAAAAAAAAAAAAAAAAAAAAAAAAAAAAAAGAAAAAAAAAGGGCAAAGAAGAATGAAAGGAGAAAAAAAATACGATTAGTTTCCAGTGCAGAGAAAGACAATAGCCTGTGTCAGAAGGGGGAAACACAGGGAAGGGAAAGAAGAGCATGTGCGGGTCCGAACAGGGAGGACGTAAGAAACGGAAACAGACTCGGGATCAGGAAGAAACCTCGCGGCAGTGGGAACGACAGGAAGACGGGCATATGGAAAAAGCGGGACGGGATAAGAGAGTACGGCGTTAAAAGCGTGGTAAGAAAAGTTAAGGGAAAAAGGAGGGAAAAGGGAAAAAAGGGGGGCCATTAATAGTATGTCAGGAAAAAGCGAATTAGGAGAGTGCTCAACAGCAGAAAATAACAGGCAAGAGGAGGGTGGGAGAGCAGCCAAAAGGAAGCCAAAGGCCAAGGAAGAAAGGCGAGACACAAACGGCGATGTGTGATGGGAAAAAAGGTGAGTGTCCGCCAACAAAAGGGAAAAAAAATGAAATCCGAGCTCAAACCTGCTAGAAGGAAAAGGAAAAGGCGGTACCAAACAGTGGGGGGAAGAGACAAAGCGAATATATAAAGTATAAAAAACAAAAGATGACACCACAGTCGGGGGCCCCCAGTTCCGGGAACAGGAAGTACACGGAAAAAAAGGAGTCAAAAAAGACACGCACGAAAAGGGGGGGACCTGCTTCGGGAAAAAAAAAAAGTATTAGCAAAACCCAAAAAAATGGATGGACAAGGAGGAGGGGCTTTGGGACGGGGGGGGGGAGGCGTCTGCAGGAGGCCCACAAGAAAAAAAGGAGATTAAACAAAGAAAGTGCGTTACCGGACTCAAAAGAAATTTGGACAAGCACATCAGATCCTCGCAAAACAGAGGTCTGAGGGTCTGGAACGGCAAAGGCTGAACTTGCAGCGGAAAAGAAACCAAAAAAAGAAGTGACAGGCCGCAGGGCAAACGTTGGGGGGCCCCCCGAAGGGAAAACTCTCTTTGAGCGGAGGGGAAGAGCCGTTCCCCTTAGAAACATAAGGGCAACGCGACTGACAACAGGGAGAACTCAGGGGGAAAAAACCGAAACGGGGGGGCAACTGATGCAGGGCGGCGAAAAAGGGTAGCCGCTATGCCCGTAAAGACAGTAGTGGATCTGAGTAATGCCTAACCAGCCCTTGAAGCGAAACCAATAACAGGACGGGAAAAAAAAAAAACCTCCATTCAGAAAGAAGAATCTTCACATGAGGAGAAGAAACGTACATAAAATCAGGAGGATACATAGTGACCGTCCACGCCACTGACCGGAGGGGAAAAGTGCGAGACAAAAAAAAAAGAGATCCCTGTACAAAAAAAAAAAAACGGGTAACAACAAGCCTTTGGATGTACCAGGAAACGGGGGGAAAAGCATGCGAAAACTATGCAAAAGGGGGGGGGGAAGGAGGTTGGGGGGCCATAACCCTGCGAAGGGGAAAGAAGTCGGATTACGCCAATACAAGTTCGATTGATAAACCACTTTAACTCAGTGTCAGAGTGAGGGGAAGGAAAAGCCACGCAAGCCGACCTGGCTGGGAAATGAAAGCGTCCAGCTGCTGCGAAACCAGGAGAAGAGGAGGCAGATATGTTTGTGGGTGGACCTCGACAAATCAACAATCCCTCCTCACAAACAAAGGTCAAAAAAAAAAACACAAAAAATCGAAAAAGGAGCGGAAAAAAAAAAAAAAAACTCGCCGGAAGGAAATGTCGAAAAGGATCGAAGAGCAACCCTACGGGATAAAAAACCATGAAAACCGGTGAACGAAAGGAAAGCAGTCAGAAACAGGTACAAGGGGAAAAAAAATAACACCAGGGAGTCGGGGAAAGGGCAAGGCCAAAGCAGAAAAAAACGGCGTCAATATCGAGGGGGAGGCCCAGAAAAGAAAAAAAAAAGCAAACGATGGCGTAATTGGGAAGTAGTGAAGAGAAATGGGAGAAGCCGATGATGGATGGCGGTCGCAAAGGAGGGAGTGGCGAGAAAACAAAAGCAAGAAAAAAAAAGAAAAGGAAAGAGAAAAAAAAAAGGGAAAAGAAAAAAAAAAAAAAGACTGCATATGGGATCCGCCAGCCTAACACGGGCGAAGTCGCGAATAAGCAATAAACAATAGGACGTCCTACCGTAGTCTCTACAAAGAGGAAGGTGGCAGATTCGACAGCAAAAAAAATAAACGGGGTGTGGGAGTCAAAATCAGCGGAGGGTTAGAAACCAAATTGATACCAAAAAAGTAATTCCAGCCAAGGTAGAAAAAAGTCGACGCGCGGAAAGGGAAAAGTGGGGTGACCTGGCCACTCTCAGAAGGGAAAAGATCAGCAGGGGACAAAAAAAAAACTCCTAGGTAGGTGTGCAGCAAAAAAGGACGTAATCTCAAGGGGAAGGGATATTCACATCAAAAAAAAAGCCGATCTGCATAAACATAACTCTCACAACCAAAGAAAAGGCAAAGCAAAGAAGACACCCAACAGAAATGAGAAACAACAAGTAAGAACAGGGGGGGGAGAGGAAAAAAAAGGGGCAAGCCTTGACCAGGTCGAAAAGAAGGGGAAAGGGCACACAAACAAGGAGGGGTTTTAAACTGCACACGTGACAAGAGGTCCGGGAAAAAACCTGCAAACGAAGAGGAAAAGGGAAACCGTGAGGAGAGGCTTGTAGGGGAGACATGGAAAAAGAAAAGGCCGTCGAAACTAGTAGGGCGAAGGAGCAATTGACCAAAACCAAAAGGTGTGAGCAACATAAAGGAACAAAGGGAAGGAGTCACAGAGGGAATGGGAAAATGCGGGTCTGGCAGCGGGGGGAGGGTAGGGAACGCGTCAAAGAAGGAAAAGCAGGGAGGTGAGAAAAACTGACGGCCAGAGGAAGGGGAGAAAGGACGAAGGACACAAAGCACCTTGGGAAACCAAAACCGCGAAGGGAAGACAAAGAACATTCGTGGGAAAGAAGAAGACTAATCGACACATGAAAAAAGGAAGACAGCAAATTATGCGTCTGTGTAAACGGGTGCTTCAACAAATTGAAAACTGAAGAAAGTTGAAGGGGGTCACATGTGGGTGTGCGCTCCCATGAAAGGTAACACGGCCGCGAAGAAGAAGAATGACTGGCAGGACAGGACGGACAAGAACTAACAACATTAGAGGGAACGCCGGGGTGACGACCGGATAGTAAAGACCATAAGGTAGACCGGCGGCTATTACATCATCTACTTCAAAAACTCGACGGGGAGGACGTGGTGGGGAATACAAAGAGGTTGGCCAAGAAGGACAAAATGGGGCGAGAATCACGCCGTAGGAGAGAGAAAAACGTACTAGCTAAGGGGGGGACTCCCTCCTGGGGGGGGGGACGGGCACCATAAAGGCTGTGGGAAGGGGGCGAAAAATGCGCGCGACCGGTATTTTGACAAGAGCCGGGGGAAAAAAGAATACGATTGTCGAAAGTGAAATGAGGTGGACCGTTGGTCAAAGGAACCAGGGGGGTGAACTGTCGGTCAAAAAAAAAAGGTACAACTCAAGGAATATCGCCCAGAAACAGGGGGAAACTAAGAATAAGGTCAAAAAGGTTAGAAAAAAAACACAGATTTCGGGAGGAAACGCAAATCGTGAATGGGTGAGCGAGGTGGAACGTACCAGAAGAGGGGGGGGGAAAAGTCAAAAGGAGGAGAGTTCCGGGGATCAAAGGGGGACGAAGTAAGTCCGGCACGAAGTGAGTGGCAGAAAACACCAAGACGAGGATCTGGACAAAAAAAAAATAATAAAAAAATGACGGTAAAGGAGGAGGACCGAAAAAAGGCCATGCGAAACGAAGGGACGCAAACTTCAAAGCCCTGGCACAGGGGGTTGAAAAAAAAAGGACAGAAGAGGGGTAGGGCCCAGAAATGCAAAAAAAGAAAAGGCAGGGGTCGAGCTCGCAAGAAAAGAGGAAGGGTCAACTGGGGGGGGAAAAAGAAAAAAAAAAAAAGTGCCTGTTTCCGCCGTCAGGGAAGAAAACAAACAGGGGCAGACGAAGAAAAAAATAAAACAGACCGTTCAGCGAACCCGTGTGTCCGCCTGGTTGGATAGAACTGGAACTGGGAAGCAAAACAAAGGGCCTGGGTCGCGGAAAACAAAACGCAAACTAGAAGGGGGGAGCATCAGGGTTCCAAAGGATGATTGGGAGACAACGCTCCGAAGGAAAGGGGGGAAAAAAGAAAATGAAAAATGGCCTCTAAAGGGGGGGGCACTACAGCAAAAATCGAAAAGTTGGGGTAAAAAACGAAGTTCCAAAACCTTGCAAAAAAAAAGGCGGAAGACCGATCTGTGGCGAAAAAAACAGTGAGGACCGCATGCGTCCAAAACGGGAGAAAGGTGCCTAACTGGCAACACGGAATGTTGCCAGTGTACGGGAGCCACTTCGCGCGAAAAAGGGAAATACCAAACGGTGGAGAACTCCTGGCAGGTAAGAAAGGAGAACGAAGAGGAGTTTCAAAAGCCCTGCCGGGACAAAAAAAAAACAAAAACGAAACGGAGATGCCGAAAAGGAAGGAAAAAAGAAAAGTCTCCAGAATGGGAGGACATGGGGTCTGAAACCCAGAAAAAAATTCTAAGCCACAGGGAAGTCCTGCGTAGCGGGGAAACGAGGAACCGTGACGCCCGGAAGGGGCTGAAAAAGGGAGGGACAAAAAAAAGGACCCCCGTAGTTCTGGGGGGAAAAGAAAAAGAAAAAAAAAAAATGAAAAAAAACGTAGATTTCGCGTACAAGAAAAAGCTAACGAACGCGTCTCGGGAGGCTTTCTCGACGAAAAATCTGGGCGAAAAAAACCGAAGCGCGCCAGTTTTGGCAGGGGGGACGAGGGGGGGAAAAAAAGCGGGGTTGTCAATTGAGTACAAAGGCACAGATTTACGGACAAGCGGGTAGAAAAACCGGTGGGGGGGTCCAGCGGGTGCAAAAAACAAAAGCAAAAACCATGAACGACAGCGGGGAGAAAAAGCCTAAAGGACAACAGTAAAAACTACAAAAGAAGAACTAACGGCATGTTGTAAGAGTTGAGGTAAGAGGGGGTTCCGCCACATCCAAGAAAGATAGAAGTGGGGGGGGAATGAGAAAGGAAGTGAAACGACAAATGAAAAAAAAAAACGAGAGAAAAGTCGCTTGAAAGGGCAGAAAGGCCGGGCGGCTGGGAAAAAAGGGGAGGTAGGGGAGGGGGGCCACGGGTTTACGAAAATCACACGGGTGGAGGTGGGAGTCAACCCAAGATCTTGCGAAGCACGCGCAGTCTATGCCGGCCGAATCGAGCCAGCAGGTACACTGGGAACCTACAGAGAGAAAAAGGGGAGAAAAGACAAGAGAGGAAATATGTCCATGACGAAGAGAAAAGGAAAATCGGAGAGCAACTGACACTAAGGGGTGGCGCACATACAATTAAACTAAAAAAAACCTCCACGGCGGTCATGGGGGAAATTGGGAAGACAAGCCGTAAGCAACAAAAAGAGGGAGGGAAAACGGGCGGAACACTGGATAGTCAAACCGTCCCGGACCGAAAAAACGTACAGGGCCAAAAAAGAAGCGAGGGGTCCACATAGAGAAGAGACACACGAAACAAAATAGAAAAAGGTTGAATTCAAGATTTGCGGGAGAAAAATAAGAGAAAAAAAAAAAAGCTGGAAAAACAGCCAGACCCTGAGGATCATCGGAAGGAAAAAAAAGGCAGGGGGGTAACATGTACAAAGTAAATCCTGAGAAAAGATGAGAAAAAAAACTAGGTGAGAACCAGCCAGGCAATTGAGGAGGGATGAGGTAGGAAGGGGTTAAACAAAGGAAAAAAAGAAAGCTTAAAAAGTAAAAAGACATACGATCATATGCGACATGCCGAAGGGGGGGGGAACAGGAGGAGAAAAGGAAATTGGGGCACCCACGGCAACCCACGAATGGGAGGGATTAGGGAGAACGTGCCGAAGAAATTAAGGAACTTCGACACAGTGTGAATAAAGGGGACAAAAAACTTGAATGCCGGGAGGAAAAGAGAACGCGGTAACTAGAAGAAAAGGAAACATCTGGGCGAAAAAAGGGGGGGGGAAAACAAAAAACCCAAAGGGGTGGTCAATGATGGATCGAGGAGGAGGCAAATTATCAACTAAAGATCTCCAAAAATAAGGCAAAGAGTAAAGCGGTGAATAAGTGAGGAACAAAGGGGACCGAGAGAAAAAAGAACCGGCAGGAAAAAGGGGCAGGGGGTTCACATAATGGAAGAAGGAAAAAGGGATAGTGTCGTCCAGGGAAGGATAAAATCTAAGGGGGACCTAGGGCAACGGGGGAGAAGGGCCAAACAGACCTAAATAAAATGCTGGGGGAGTGGGGAAGAATCCAACCCAGGAGAGAGAAAGCCCGACGGGAAAGCTTACGTTGTGCACTCCAGGCGTCAGGAAAAGGGGAATAGACCAAAAAAGGGAAAAGCCCGAATGACGCAGAAACCAGCAAAAAAAATAATGGTTAGAAAAAATAAAAGTGAAGGGGGGAGTCACCAACGATAAGCATCAGAAACGGAAACAAGTCCCGCGGAAGCGAAGAAGGAAAACGCGGGTTAGGGGGGGTCGTAAGGGGTGAAGAACAGCACAAAAGACCAAAGAAAAACAAAAAAAGAAAGAGTTGCCGTCAAGGGGTTCCAAGGGGGGTGGAAAGGGCACGTGGTTTGGACGGCCAAAAAAAGGTGAGGCCACTGGAAAGGTAAGGCACAAATGACCGTGAAGCAACAGGAGGGGAAATGGCAAGGAAAACGGTGGTGCAGCGGAAGGGATAACAAAAAGGGTCTGCCACGACTGAAGAGAAAGGCAAGCGCCAGACCGATACGAGAACGCACAACTTGGGGTTCAAGAAAAGCACGTTGAGAAAAAAGGGAGGGGAAAACGCAAAAAGTAAAACGTGATTCACAATTGGAGGCGAAGGAAACAAAAAATAACACGCCGACAGAAAACGAAATGAGAGTTTGGGGAAAGGGGGGGGAGTTGAAAACGCGCATAAGAAGCATGAAAAAAAGGAGGTGAAAATGAGAGGGGTGGGGGGAAGAAGAAGAAAAACAAAGCAAAAAGGAACCTTCCGTCACAGAAAAAAGGGTAAAAGCAAGAATGAAAAGAAGGGGAGGAAGTACCGACTGTAAAAGAACACAAGAAAAGAAGAAGAATGGCAAATCAGTAAAACTGCGGTGGGCGCAGTCAGAAGAAGAAACAAGGGGGAAACGAGCGGGGGGAAAAATGAAATTAGGGGAAAAGGACACAACAATGTGTAAAAAGAGGAGCAGGCATCCTGGAAAGCATGTGGTAAGGGAAAAGAGGGGAATTTGGAAGGATAGACAAAAAAAGAATGAGCGTATGCCAACGCAGGGGGAAACAGCCAAGGTCTTCGTCAGGCCAAGCAGGGAGGAAAAAAAACCGATTCGAGGCGGAGGGAGAAAAGGGTCATACGGGCGACGCTCAAAAAGGGGAGACAGGGAGGAATACAGGGAAGGCCGACACCGACAAAAAAGCCTAACCAAAAACAACCCACGGGGATGAGAGGAGGAGGGAGGAGGGAAAAGGAAAAGATAAACCCAAAGAGAAAAAGTGCTGGGTGTTCCAGGGGACGAGGACAAAACAAATGAGGGATACCAAGGGGAAAAAGTGGGAAAAGAAGACGCGGATACTGCAGGAAAATGGGGAAAAGGGTACAGGTCTGTTGACAGGGCGCGGCGATTTAACCAAAGGGAAAGCCAAACGAGGCGCCCAACAGAGAGGAGCAGTCTCCCTCAGGACGAGAGCAGAGCAGTGAAGAAATAGATTGGGACCTGAAAAAAATCCCAAAAAACAAGTAAGCGCACGAAACGGGAGGGAAAACAAGGGGGGGGAATGGGGAACACATCCAACAGCAGTCAGAAAGAGGTACGGGGGCGGCTTGGCAAGGGAATAGATGGACTACCGCTCGAAAGGGGAGTGGGAAGGTGGGAAAAAGGGACGCACCGTTGGGGGGATAAAGTGATACAGCGGGGACGTGAACTAGGAAGGAGGAAAAAGGAAAAAAAAAGGGGGGGGGGAAAATACCGGAAAGTAGAGAGATAACAAAAAGGAGAAACAGATCTAACTATGAAAAACGAGGAGTGAGGCAAGAGAGGAATCACCGAAGGAACGGAGGGGACGAAAGGGAAGTCAAGCTGTTGCAGTTGGAAAAAGAGAGGCACGATAAAGAAATCAGGAATGGGTGGTACCCTCGTAGTGGAAAAATAGTCCGACACGGGAGGGGGAAAGGAAGCAAAAGGGATACTGACCTTGAATGGGGACGCAAAGGGAGAAAAAAGGAGGTGGTAAAAATGACCGGAGGGGAAAGAACCGAAAGGTGAAAACGGGTGGCAGATATCAAAAACAAAAAGACGTAAAAGAAAAATTACTGCGCGAAATACGGACAAAAAAGAAGGCATCCATCACGGAAAAGACACAAAAAGAAATTATAAAAAACAGTGAAAGCACAGTAATATAATAGAGAAGGAAACACGGGCATCAGGGGAGACCGGCCGTGATAGAAAAAACCAATTGCGGGGGCCGAATAACGGACAGGTGAGGCAGAAACGAGAAAAAACGAGGCAAGCCAGGAAAGGAAAAAACACGCAAAAAAACGGATGTTATTTATCAGACAGAACGCCGGAGCGAGGAGGGGAAAGGGCACAAAAAAACCATATGGCACTTCAAGAAAGGGACAGGACAGAAGCAGAAAAGAAGGGGAATCACGACAGGGGCGAAACAGGGGGGGGCGGAAGGGAAAGAAGGGCATCTAAAACCGTCAGATCCAGAGAAAGGTAACAGGCAAAATGAAAAAACAGCAAAATCCGGCATCGGGGCAGGGCGCTTCGCAAGAAAAAGAAAAAAACTGGTCGGACATTACAGGTTGTGAGAAGGGGACCCGCCCGTGAAAAAGGGGGAGAGGAGAAAAAGGGCCACAAAAGGTTGGTCAGCGACCAAAGAGAAGAAAAGGAATTCAGAAACCCCCACTTCTATGCTGTGGAAGATCCTGAGAATCAAAGAATGTACGAGCCGGGCGCTTGGGGGAAGAAAAAAAAAAACCAAAAGGGAACACAAAAGACGGCGAAGACTGGGGTGCTTGGGGACGGTGTACAAAAAAGAATGCAAACCACAAGAGAGAAGCTAAAAAAGAAGGGGTGACAAGTTTAAAAACAGAAAAAAATAAAAGAATGCGTAATCTGCAGACCAGAAAGAAAAAGTAAAAGAGGGTTTTTGAAGGGAAGTGTAGCATGAAACACCGGCGAAAACAACGTAACACGCCGGGAGGCAGGAAGCTTGATATCGTACTGAGGACCCAGAGAGCAGAAAATCACTCGAGCTATGTAGGGCACGGAAAAAGACCAATACGGGGGCGAAAGAGAAAAGGGGAAAAAAACGAGGGGGGTTGAAGGGGAAAAAAGCCACAAAGGGGCGTCCAATAAATACAAACCAAAAGAAAGAATAAAGTGAGGAAACTCCTGTTCAAGCATCAATGCAGGGGGGGGTGAAGCAACCGTCTCCAACCAAGGGAAGAAATAGGGGA